>Ga0209480_10000766_pt1 | contig 24858 bp, 28 predicted proteins | sample JI61114C2DNA_FD_187501 | JGI IMG/M metagenome (GOLD analysis project Ga0209480, IMG submission 187501) | Wastewater effluent complex algal communities from Wisconsin, to seasonally profile nutrient transformation and Carbon sequestration -... | ecosystem: Engineered > WWTP > Effluent > Algae... | reverse complement strand
CAATACCTGCCCTGAGGCAGTCAGGCGAACCCCGCGCGGTGTCCGCTCCAACAGCGTTGTCCCCAGGCTCTCCTCCAGTTTGCGGATGACGCGCGATAACGGTGACTGCTCGATATGCAGTCACCGGGCCGCGCGGCCGAAGTGCAGTTCTTCGGCCACGGTGACGAAATAGCGGAGGTGACGCATGTTCATTATTGTACTCGCGACATCAAGCAGATGAAGGTTACGCCAAATCGGAAAGTTATGCCAAATCAATTGCTTCGCATGCGTCCAGTGAGTTCTTGTCAGTTCCATCGAAGTGTTCTGATGGAGTTGCATTCACTGTGGCCCAGATGGATAATTGAGATTAATTCCTATTTGGTTTGGCAGCACATCACCTTGAGTCGCCTGTGAGCACCTCCGAATACGCTTCCCCTCCTTCTGTCGAGTTCCTGTATCACGACAATCACAACTGGCTGCAAAGCTGGTTGCGGCGGCGGCTGGGTTGCGCGGCGGAGGCGGCCGATCTGGCGCACGATACTTTTGTCCGCCTGCTCCGTTCGCCGCAGCGTTTCGACAGCCAGCCGGAGGCGCGGGCCTACCTGCGTGTCGTCGCCAACGGCCTGTGCATCGATTTGTGGCGGCACCGCGAAGTCGAGCGCGCCTGGCTCGACACGCTGGCCGTACTGCCCGAAGCCCAGACGCCGTCGCCTGAGGATCAGCACATCGTGCTGCAGGCGCTGCAGGAGATCGACACCATGCTGCGCAGTCTGTCGCCCAAGGCCGCCCGGGCTTTCGTGCTGTCCACCGCCTGCGGCATGACCCATCAGGAAATCGCCGGTGAACTGGGCGTCAGCTCGCGCACGGTCGGCACCTACATCACCCAGGCCATGCTCCACTGCATGCGGCTCGAAGCCGACAGCCAGGTCCCGCACGGCACCAGCGAGCCATGAACCCCATCCCGCCAGGGTTGCGGGCGCCATCACACGAGGCCATGGAGCAGGCCGCCAGCTGGTTCTCGCTGCTGCAGTCCGGCAATGCCACCAACGCCGACCGCGCCCGTTGGCAGACCTGGCTCGCCAGTGGCGCCGAAAGCCAGGCCGCCTGGGCCTTCGTCGAGCGCGTCAGCCTGCGCTTTCAACCCCTGCAGGCCGTTCCCGCCCCGCGTCTGGCGGCCGATGCGCTGCAGGCCGCCAATCAACGCCTCGCACGTCGCCGCACGCTGCTGTTCGGCTTTGCCGCCATGGCCGGCAGCGGCAGCCTGCTCGGCTGGGCCGTCTGGCGGCAGGCCGGCTGGGTCGATCCGCTGCTCGCCCACTTTGCCGACCACCATACCGGCATCGGCGAACGGCGCGACCTCGTCCTCGCCGACGGCACCCAGGTCTGGCTTGCCAGCGCCAGTGCCTTCGACCAGGATTACCGCGCCGACCTGCGCCGCCTGCGCCTGCGCAGCGGCGAAATCCTGATCCAGACCGCCGTCGACCGCGAGCGGCCCTTCGTCGTCGACACCGCCCATGGGCGCCTGCGGGCCCTCGGCACCCGCTTCAACGTCCGCCTGGACGAAGCAGGCGGCACCCAGCTTGCCGTCTATGAAGGCGCGGTGGAAATTACGCTGGCCCACGGCGGGCAAAGCACCGTCGTCGCAGCCGGCAAACAGGTCCGCTTCACCGCCGACCGATGGGAAGAAACGACGGCGGCCGACCCCGCCCGCGAAGCCTGGTCCCGCGGCATCCTGCTCGCGCAGGACATGTCGCTGGCGCAAGTCGTCGCCGAACTCGGCCGCTACCGTCGCGGCCACATCGCCGTGGCGCCGGAAGTGGCCGGCCTGACCGTACTCGGCAGCTATCCGCTGGACGATCTCAACGGCACGCTCGCCATGCTCCAGCAGGCCTTGCCCATCCAGGTGCGCCAGCCGCTGCCTTGGTGGACCACCATCGAAGCCCGCACTCGCTGACTGCCGAGCGCCTTACCGGCAACGGCTTGCCAAGCTTTCGAAAAAAATTTCGCCAAGAACTTCCACATTTTTCGCCCTCATCCGGTTTAACCAATAAGGACACACAAGTCGCCATGTGCGCTTCCCGCCTTGTCGCGGGGAGCATGCATGTAGCCACTGCCCCCCGCCCTTGCATCCAACCCGGCTTCGCCGTGGATGCCAGGGCAGTCAGGCACCAGCCAAACCCGTGACGAGACCTGCACCGCCGCTGGCGGGCAGATTCCGGCATGTGGGCGCTGACGCGTTCCGGTCCGCTACTTGAACCAATCTGACCGAAAAAGGGGTAAACCACATGTCTCGTCACCCAACACCGCAAGCCAGGCGGCGCAACCCGTCGCCGCGCTTCGCCTTGCGCCCCACGGCTGTCGCCGTCCACCTGCTGCTGGCCGGCGTTGCCGCCGGCGGCTGGGTCGGCACCGCCCAGGCGCAAACGGCCGCAGCTACCAGTGCCCGCAGCTACAACATCCCCGCCGGGCCGCTGAACGCGGTGCTGACCCGCTTCCTCGGCGAATCGGGCGTGCTCCTCTCTGGCAGTACCGACCTGGCCCAGGGCAAGCAAAGCTCCGGCGTTCAAGGCACTCTGACGCCCGATGTCGCGCTGGCGGCGCTGCTGGCCGGTACCGGCTTGCAGGCGGTGGCGGATGCGCAGGGGCGGTATGTGTTGCGAGTTGCGCCGGTGGTAACACCGCATTCGGGCGGTGACACCATGATGCAGCCGGTAATCGTGACCGCGGAGACCAATCTACCGGGGAGCTTACCAAAGCCGTATGCGGGCGGTCAGATCGCGCGTGGCGGCCAAGTTGGGATGCTCGGTAACATGGACGTGATGGACACGCCATTCTCGCAGACCAACTACACGAACAAGACGATCAAGGATCAGCAGGCGCAGACCCTTCAGGACGTGCTCTCGAATGATCCCTCCATCGTGATGAGTACAAATGGCAGTGGGAACGACTACGGAGCAAATACCTTCCGCGGCTTCCGCGAGGGCTCCGAGAATGGAGCAGGTAGCCTGAACGGCTTGGCGGGCATGTCTCCAATGCGTGCGGCGGACATGGATTACATTGAGCGCGTCGAAGTGCTCAGGGGGCCGAGCGCTCTGCTGAACGGCATGGCGGCGTCCGGGGCTGGCGGTCTCGGCGGCTCGTACAACCTCGTCACCAAGCAAGCCGGTGACGAACCGCTGACCGAGCTGACCGCGCGGTACGGCTCACGGTCGCAGCTTGGCGCCCATCTCGATGTCGGCCGCCGCTTCGGCACGGAGAATCAGTTCGGTATCCGCTTCAACGGCGCGTACCGCAAGGGCGATGCACCGGTGGAACCGACCGCCGCAGAAATGGGATCGGCGGCGCTCAATCTGGATTATCGCGGCGAACGCGTCCGGGTATCCACGGATGTCTTGCATCAATCGGATCGTGCCAATCCCAGAAACTTTCAGATGCTCGGCATTGGCGACTTCATTCCCAAGGCCCCCGATGTCGGGACGAGTTTCAGCCCCAGTTGGAGCGAGAGCCGGGAGAAAACGACGCAGGCAATGGTGCGAGGCGAAGTCGATATCGCCGAAAATGCGACGGCCTATGCCGCCATCGGCAAGCAGAAATGGGATTTCTCAACCATGGGGCCCCTATTCGTGGTGAACGATTCGAGCGGGAACATGTCCCCATACAACATTTCTAGACACCGATTAAGCCATGATCTGCTGTCTATGCAGGCCGGCCTGAGGGCAACGGAGACGACGGGGCCGGTGAGCCATGCCTTTAGTCTCAACCTGTCGCAGTCCAAGCGGGAGGTCGGCGAATTTTATGCGGACAACACTTATGCCTACACCACGAACCTGTATAACCCAACATTCGGCCCTGCTCCGTCTCTCGCTGATGGTGATCCCAAGAAAGCAAGCGAAACTCGTGTTTCGAGCATCGGCATCGCCGACACATTGTCGATCCTCGACAAGCGAATCCAGTTCACCGCCGGTATCCGCCACCAGAAAGTGAACTCCAACAATTTCGACACGACGACCGGCGCCAAAACCTCAGAATATGACAGCGACGCATGGACCCCAGCGCTAGCGTTGGTCGTCAAGCAATGGGAGAAAGTCTCACTCTACGCCAACTACATTGAAAACCTGCAGGAGGGAAGCACCGTCAGCACGTTTTACCAGAATGCGGGCGAGGTATTTGCGCCCTATGTCAGCAAGCAGTACGAAGCGGGCGCCAAGGTCGATTGGGGCACGATGATGACGACGCTGGCGGCATTCCAGATCGCACAGCCCAGCAAGATATCGATTGCCGATCCCGCTGGCGGGCTTCCGACCCAGGCGTTGGACGGCAAGCAGCGCAATCGCGGAATCGAGCTGAACGCCTATGGCGAACCCATGTCCGGCGTCCGCCTGATGGGCGGACTCACCCTGCTAGACGCACGCCGGACCAAGACCACGGGTGGTCTCAATGACGGCGACAGGGCATTTGGTGTCCCGAAGATCCGGACCGTGCTCGGCGGCGAATGGGATACGTCGTTCCTGCAAGGCCTGACGCTGACCGGCCGCGTCACCCATACTGGCGATCAGGCTACCGACGGCCTGATTAAAGGACTGAAGATTCCATCATGGACGGTTATCGATCTCGGGGCGCGCTATGTCCTCAACTCGGGATGGAACAACAAACCAATCACGGTACGCTTCAATGTTGATAACGTCTTCGGAAAAAACTACTGGGCGACGGCGTACTACGACCTTCTATTTCTCGGCGCGCCGCGCACCTATCGCCTCTCCGCTACGTTTGATTTCTGAGGCGTTGGAGCGTGCGATCAGATAGCTTTCGGCACCGTGACCACGTCACTCTTGCCGCCCGGATCCTGCTGGCAGTTCTGGGCGGCTATGCCTTCTGCTGGGGCGTGATCGCCCTGTGCGCGGCTGTGTCATTTCCGCTGGGGGCGGAGTTCCATGACGGGGAGACGCTGGGTTCTATCCTGGCGCTCCTGCTCTATCCGGGGGCATTCCTGTGGGCCTTCGCGGCCCGCAGCCTCTGGCGGGTGGGCACAGTGCTGGTAGGCGGTGGCGCGCTGATGGCCGCCGCCGCCTCGCTGATCCAGATACGCCTGACCTGACGGGGTAGCCGATGTTCCAGAACTTCCGCCATGCCGCGACCTGGGTGCATACATGGTTCGGCCTCGTGCTGGGCTATGTGCTCATAGTGTGCTTTTTCTTCGGGTCGCTTTCGGTCTTCGACCGCGAGATCGACCGCTGGGCGATTCCAGCGTCGCGCTTTGCGCCACAGCACATGCCCTCGTTCGACAAGGTGCTGCTCCCGGTGTTCGAGCGTATCCAGCCCAACAAGGAGAGCCTTGATCAAGCCCGGGCGCTAGCCGACGGGCCATTGCCCGCGCATTGGGACAGTCCCAAGTCCTGGGAAGCGTTCACCAGCCATCGCGATCCGGTTCTCAACATGTCTGCCCGGTGGAAGACCCCCAACGCTAGGGTGCCCGACGACGTTGTCGGCTATCGCATGATCGACCCGCGCAGTGGCAAGGTACTTGCTGACGAGCAGTTGAAGATCGGCAGCCAGTTCTTCTTTCCGCTGCACTACAACCTGACCCTCAATTACAGTGTCACCGCCAACGGGAGGGACCTTGGCCTCTGGATCGTCGGCGTCGCCGGACTGGTGATGCTGGTGGCGCTCATCTCGGGCGTGGTCATGCACCGCAAGGTCTTCCGCGAGTTTTTCACCTTCCGTCCCACGAAGAACACCCGGCGCAGCGTGCTCGACCTGCACAACATGAGCGGCGTGCTGGCGCTGCCCTTCCACTTCTTTTTCGCCTTCACCGGTTTGCTGATCTTCGCGGGTACCTATTTTCCCGTTACCGACACCCAACTCGAACCGCTGCACGAACTGCATGAGAAGATCGAGGCGCAGGAAACCGGCCTGCCGCATGAACGCTCTGGCGTGGCCGCACCGCTGGCCTCGGTCGATGCTATGGTCGCTGAGGCCAAGCGGCGCTGGGCGGCACGCGACATGGCGGGCGAGGTGGGCTATCTGCAGGTGCACCATGTGGGCAACGCCAACAGCTACGTCAGTATCTTCCGCGCCGGCAGCGACCGCGTGGCGCTGGTGGGCGATGGGATTCACTTCAAGGCGAGCACCGGCGAAGTGCTGCGCGAGGAACCGCCGCCCAGCGTGGTGGGCAGCATCAACGAATTCCTCACCGGCCTGCACCTGCAGCACTTCGAACACTGGCTGCTGCGCTGGCTCTATGTGTTGGGTGGCTTGCTCGGTTGTGTGTGCATTGCCACCGGTTTCATCTTCTTCGTCGAGAAGCGCAAACGGAAGCACGCCGAATCCGGCAGCCAGGGCAGCCGTATCGTCGATGGGCTGGCAGTGACGACGGTGACTGGCATGGTCATCGCCGCGCTCGGCATGCTGGTGGTCAATCGCCTGCTGCCAGCCGATCTTGCCGGCAAAGGAGACTGGGAGAAGCTCGCGTTCTGGGGATTCTGGATCGTGGCGTTGCTGCATGCCTTGGTACGCAGCGCGCCCGTGGCGCAGGCGCGCATGAACCCGGCCTGGCGCGAGCAGTGCTGGGGGATTGCCGTGCTGGCGGTGGCTGCGGTCGGCTTGAACTGGCTGACTACCGGCGACCATCTGTTCAAGACCATGTTCGCCGACCCCTACTGGGCGGTGGCCGGGGTTGATCTCAGCCTGCTGGTCACGGCTGGCCTGGCCGTCTGGTCGGCGCGCAAGCTCGCGCAGCGCGAACAAATCCCCGTGGCGGCGATGACGGCGGAGGTGGCCCATGGCTGAAGCCCTGACGCTATGCCTGGCGGCACTCTTTTCGCTGACCGGCATGGGCTGGCTCGCACTCAGTCTGGAGGTGCATTGGCGGCAGATTTTTGGTCGAAAAGCGGTGTTGACCGCAAGTGCCGCCAATTGGCTGCGCTTGGCCGGCTGGATCGGGCTGCTGCTGGCGGCGATCTGCTGTTTCATCGCCGACCGGCCATCGATGGCGGTGCTGGTCTGGGTCATGCTGCTGGCCGGCGCTGCCACGACGATTGCCCTGCTGCTGGCCTGGCGGGCGCACTGACTGCGAGTGCTGGTGCTCCGATTTGGCGTCTGAACACGTGCATCCCGTCCCGCTTTCGAACCCGCCGGGCCAGCCAGAGAGGCGTAGCGTACCCAGCCAGCCGGGCGGTGTTTCGGAAGACACATGGGCGATTGATCATCTGCACCGGGCCCGCTTGCGGGTGACCAGCGCACGCATCGAAATCCTGCAGATCATGCTCCACCACCGTGATGAATACCTGCGGCCGGAGGATATAGCCAGGCTGTGGCTGAACCGCAACCCGTTGGCCAGCGTCTCTGCGGCGTACCGGGTCCTGGCGAAGCTGGCAGAAGCCGGCGTGTTGTGCCGGGGCCGTACCCCGGAAGGCAAGGCGGTTTATGCGTTGCCAGCAGCTAAGGGCAACCGCGGTCTCACGCTGCGATTGCCCGATGGCCGGGAGATCGCCCTCGACGATGCCGAGCTTCGCCCACAGATCCGGGCTGCACTGCTGGCCGGGGTGGATGTGTCGACACTGGAGATTTCGATCAGCGGGCAGAAGCGATGAGACAGCACGGCGACCAGGCTATGGGAGGTGGCGCCCGGCGCGGAAATTGATGCTCTGGCAACGGAGGACGGACGAAGGCGATGGAATTGAGACTGCTGCGCTACTTCGTTGCCGTTGCGGAGGAACTGCACTTGGCGCGCGCCGCCGAACGCCTTGGGGTGGAGCAGTCTCCCGTTTCCAGAGCCATGCGCGATCTGGAAGGTTTGCTGGGCGTGCGTCTGTTTGATCGCAGCCGGCGCCGCACCCGCTTGACCTGGGCGGGCCAGGTCTTTCTCGACGAGAGCCGCCGGGTGCTCGCTCAGGTAAACCACGCAAGCCATGCCGCCCGCGCCGCAGCTCGCGGTTGCCGGGATACGCTGCGGGTGGCGGTGAGTGATGGCCTTGGCCAGCCCCATGTCGCCACGCTGTTGGCCGATAGCCGGGAAGAGGAACCGGAACTGGATCTCCGGCTCTGCGAAATGCCGCTGGCCGAGCAGGCCAGAGCACTTCTCGATGGCACGCTCGATGTGGGTTTCGCACTTGCCGACAAGGCCGGCAGCGGCATAGCGACGGCCCCTGTGTGGCAGGATCGACTCTGCCTGGTTCTCCCCGCGCGCCACCCTCTGCTGGGGCTGGCGGAAGTGCCCATCGCCCACGCGCTGAAGTTTCCCCTGGTGCTCTATCACCCGGACAGTGAATCCGAAGGCCATCCTGCCCTGAACCACTTGCTGCAGGCGGCAGAGAGCCAACTCAGGATCGCCGATACCGTCACCACCCTGGGCGCCATGCTGACACTGATCGCTGCCGGCTACGGCATTGGCTTCACCTCCCACGCTATTGCCACCGGCCTCCACCGCCCGGACCTGATCCCCCGCTCCTTGGCCGGCCCACCGATTCTGCTCACGACCTACCTGCTGCGTCGGGAGGGGATGATGTCGGAACCGGTGAGACGGCTGGTGGAGCGGGTGAGGGGTGGCAAAGAGGCGCAATGCTGATGAGATGCTCAGGAAATCGCAGCTTTGCTTTCGAGACGCCGGATGTCTCTACGCATGTTCAACAAAGAACGATGGTCGCTTGGTGTCTTGGGAAAGGTGATGAAACCGACCCCGGCCGGGTGACGAAGCTTGCCATGTCGGCCTGGCTCGAAACGCCACCCGCTCCGTAGCATTTCCTTGATCAGGCGGTTGATGTCCTTGTCGTTGCAGTAGTGCATGAATGATCACCATGGTTGTTGAGCAACCGTGAGGATCGGATTTGTCGGCGATGCGCACCCGACACGTCGCCGAATGTATTTCTCACAAATTCCCGGGGCTGGATTGGGTCATGCCATGTCTTTTCTCGCGCTCCATGAGGTAGACGGCAATTGCGTGTCGGCCGTGATCGATCGCGATCCAGAGAGCGTCGAATCGCTCCAGGGTGCTAGGCGCCATCAGGGTCAGGTCGGGGTCTCCACGATTGTTTCCGGGGTGCTCGACGAGCATCCGGAAAGTCTCGAGGTCCCCGGTCTGCGCAGCGAACAGGGTCGGTGTCCATTCGGCGAGGTGATGAGCTTCCACACGGTAGCGTCGGTTGGCGTCTGCACCGCCGTCTAGCAGGGCTTGGATCACGGCACGGTGATTGGCCGATGGACGGATCATATGATCGAGGAGGGCGTCGAAGATTTGGCGATGCCGTTCAGAGGCGTTCTTCAGGTCGTAGAAGCGCTGCCGTATTCTCGCAAGGTCTATATCGAGCGCGGCTCCTTCCCTGGCGTCATAGGAATCCACACGCGTCTTGCCAGAGACATAGGCTTGTTCCTGAGTTGGGTCATCCCGGTGAAGGCTGCCATGGAGAAGTACCATCGCATAACAAAGCGCCGAGGAGAGATAGTCACTGGCCTGTTCGACATCGGCGCCAAGCTCAATCAATCTAGTCACTGCAGGTGCATTGGCCATTTCGATGGCAATTTTCAGTGGCGTTTCGCGCTTTGTTGAGGCAGGCCGATTGACCGTCTCCTGCGATAGCTTGAGGCTCAGCAGATATTCCATGATGAGCGTGTCTTGTCGATCACAGGCGCGACGCATGGCGTAGGACAGTGGCCCCTCTCCGGATTCCGGAATGAAGTCATTCGGGTCGCCACCGGCGGCGAGCAACTGTTTGACGTCATCCAGAGTGCCCTCCTGAATCGCGACCATCAGGGGCGTTCGGCGTGTTCTGCCTTCGGCGTACTTGGTCTTTTGATTGGGGTTGGCGAGGTGCTTGTTGCCAAGATTGAAGGCATCGTCAGCGCTCCGGATTTCCACGCGGGGAGGGATTCGATCCTTCGCCTTCTGCGGGGCAAACATCTGTTCGAAGCCAAAGGCGATACGGCGCAGTTCCTGGGTATCCAATGGGCGTTTCGGGCGCTGGTTCAGGCCAAGCATGAACGTTTTGTCCCAGTAGCCATTGGCCGCGTCCTTATCTCCGACGCCAACTGCGTACAGCAATGCTTCATTCAGGATCGGGTGTTGATTCTGCCCGGCTTGCCACCATGCGCCGGAAGCTGCTTTGGCGTAGAGGTCGAGGGCGGCCTCCTTCTTGCCCAGCAGCGCTGCGTTCCGCGCGGCAAACCAAGCGTGGATGTAGCGATAGGCGGACTGCAAGCCGGGATCGGCCCGCTCGATCAGGCCCAGAAGCTGATCGAGTCTTTCTTGAAGAGCCTTCTTGTCATGTCCCTTGGTCGAAAACATCATCTGAATCGTATCGAGCAGCGGGATTATCTGGCGACGCAGCGGAACATCGCCTGCGCGGTGGCTCGCCTGGCTGATGGCGCGCAAGGTGTCTTCGAGCCCCCATGGTTGTTGGCTCCGCAGACTCAGGTTGCGCTTCACGACATCCCGCAACTCGGTCGATAGCGATTGGTAGGCGCAGGCCAGCAGGAGCCATCCCGACAGGAGAGGAATCTCCGGCGCCGACGCGTCCTTGCCGATCGCCGCCGCAACCTTGGGTGCATAGGGCCAACCAAGCTTGCCCACGGGTTCCCCAGCAAGCCAGCGCTCCATCGTTCTCGGGTCGGCATCGAGTTCGTTTCCCAGATTCGTCAGCAGCTTCTCTTCGGGTACTTTGGTGTGATGCGAAGCGAAGGCCAGCCAGGCTTTGAACGGCGAGGAGCCCCACTGTTCGAAATCTGGAGCGGCTCTCCTGCTGGCTGCAAGGGTGAGGAAGCCGGCAAGCATCGGCGCCGTGAAGTGCTGTGAGATCAGCCTTTGCCCCTCGGCGGTGCTCAGCGGGGTGACGTCCAGGTTCTGAGCCAATCCTTGCAGCGCCTCGGCGGTCCGAAACCAAGCGTAGCGGAAGGTTTCTGCCCAGTCTTTGCCACAATCAAGAGCGAGTGCGTTCGAACAGACATCTTCGATGGATTGCAGTCTGTCGAACCTGCTGCCCCGGCGTTCGTCGTCCTCATTGGCCAGGTCATCAAGATCCTTGTCTTGCCCAATCAGCACGAGGTGGGGCCGATAGCCCGCAGCTTTGATCAGGGCTCTGAGAAGATCGCCCAGGCGGGGGATAATGGTGTCTTTGCTCATGTTTATCAGGGCGGGAATTACCCGCCCCCTCCCTGATTAGCGCTTGCCACCCTTTGCCGCCGCACGTTGTGCGCGAGCGGCAAAGCTAGCCTTGGACACTCCGCCCGCCTTGGCGGTCGCGCTCTGGATACGCGCGGCAGCGGTCTGGGTCATCGGGGCGGCCGGAGCCTTGGGAGCAGAAGTCTTGGTCGTCATTGTCATTCCTTTCGAATAGAGTAGTGCCAAATCGGCACACCGTCATCTTGAGGAAAGGGCCTCCAGGGCTCACGACACGGCACCGAAGGAAGTTCTGATTTTTATGCTGGGGCGGTTTGTAGCGGCCTGCCTGCAGTGTCGGGAAATTGACGGACCGGATATTCAAGTCCACAATCGAGTCCATACCCTGTCAATCAGGGTTGTGGAAAATGGTATTTATCAACGGGTTAGGAAACCGGTAACGTTCCCTTCGCCCGCTCCAAAAACTTTCAGTTTTCTGGCTCGCTTCCTCCGGTCTACCAAATCAAATCGACTATTCGTTAGCTCAGAGAAAACTCTTTCCTCTGCTGCCGAACTTTTGACGCTTTGCGCTTGTCTCTCTAGAACTATTACAACTCGGAGACAAACCAATGCCAAATCGCGCGGTACTAAAAGTCATTGAAAACCGTGATTTACTGACGGTCACCCCTGATATGAATGTTCGTGCTGTGGCCAGCCAGATGAAACAGTGCAAGGTCGCTGCGCTGCTGGTGGTTGATCAACGCGATGGGAAACTCATCGGGATTTGTACTGAACGGGATCTGACTTTCAAGGTTCTGGCTGAAGGTCTGGATATTAATTCGACGCTGGTTGGCTCGGTGATGACTGCCGATCCGCAAAGCATCGGGCCGGACAAGCCTTTCGGCCATGCCTTGCACATGATGTTCGAAGGCGGCTTCCGCCATATGCCGGTGATCGATTCAGACGGCCGGCCGCTGGGGGTGATCTCTTCCCGTGACGCGCTGGGTCTGGAAGTAACCCATTTCGGCAGCGAACTTGAACAGCGCGAGACGCTGACTGAAATTCTCTGATTTCTTGCTGGTTTTGGCTTGGTGCGTAGGGCACGCATCAAGCCCGTTGTTTTCCGGCGTGGCCAAGCTTGTTCCGGCCGCTTTTGCCCGATGAGCCGGAAATTAGAGCCGGTTCAGCCCAGCAGATTGCGTTGATCGAGAAATTTTTCGAGAATTTCCAGTCGAACGAGCGGGTCTTCCAGTTCCAGCAGTTTTTGTTTTGCCAGATTGTTGATCGGTAGCACTTCGGTAATCCGGTAGCCGACCCACTCCGCGTCGTCATATTGATGCGGTTCTGGAATCCGCTCAGTCCCCAGATCCCTGACGACGCGCTCAAGCAGAGGAAGCAGGCATTTGCGCTCCGATGGCAGCGCTATCGGCATGGCTTCGGCGAGAATCTCTACCGAGGCTTGAAGCAGGTTGCCCGGGTCAGTTTTGGCCTCCATGATGCGAAAGCGTCGCCCGCCCTTGGCCGTGATCATCAGAATGCCGAGTTGTTCCATCTCCCAATTGCCAATCGTCGCGATGGTGCCGACCATGTGCGGTTCGGCGGCAAGCCCGGTTTCGCCGCCATTGGCGATCAGGCAGATACCGAATGGGCTGTTTTCCCGCATGCAGGTGGCGGCCATGTCGAGGTAGCGCTGCTCGAATATTTTCAGGGGCAAAACCCCGCCGGGGAAAAATACGGTATCGAGCGGGAAGATGGGAATGTTCAGGGTATTCACCGTAGCTCCCGTCGGTGAGCGGACGAAATCGAACCAGCCCATCACGCGCCCCAGCGCTGCATCAGCGTGTGCGGAATCCTGATCTGGTCGAGGATGCGAGCGACGACGAAATCGACAATATCCTGCACGGTTTTTGGGTGATGGTAGAAGCCGGGGCTGGGTGGCAGGATGACGGCACCGGCCCGTGACAGGCGCAGCATGTTTTCGAGGTGGATGGCCGAGAAGGGCGTTTCACGTGGAACCAGCACCAATTTGCGGCCTTCCTTGAGGACGACATCGGCGGCACGTTCGATTAACTTGTCGGCCAATCCCTGGGCAATGGCGGCCATGGTGCCCATCGAGCAGGGGCAAATGACCATGGCGTCGGGTGGGTTGGAGCCGGAGGCAACCGGGGCAAACCATTCTTCGCGACCGAAAACCAGCAGTTTTTCCGGGTTGACCGCAGGATAGCGCGCCAGTAAGGCGGCTTTGGCTTCGGCCGGGCGGGAGGGGAGTTCGAAATCCATTTCCTGCTTGGCAACAATCTGCGAGGCTTGCGAATAGAGCAGCTGCACCGTGCAGCCGGCGGCGAGCAGGCATTCCAGCAGGCGCAGGCCGTAGGGCATGCCGGAGGCACCGGTGAGCGCAAGGCAGATGGTCTTAGACATGAGGGCTTTCCGGGGGCGCGGGTTCAGCCAGCAGTTTAGCTGCGATCAGGCCGTTGATGGTGCCAAAGACCAGCGCCGCCGCGGCAAAAATCGGCGTCAGCAGAAAGACGCCGTCGTGCGGGATCAGCCAGAGGCGGGCGAGCAGTAATTGCCCGCCAATATGAGCGAAGGCGGCCAGGATGCTCAGGCTGACCGGGCCGAACCAGCGGGCAGGAAGATGGCGGGCGAGGCCTAGCGTCAGCAGGCTGAGCGTGCTGCCGGCTAGAGAGAGGAAAAAACCGGGGGCGAGGAAAAAACCGAGGAGCAGACTGCCGGCCAGGATGCGCAAAGCGCTGACCCAGACGGCGGTGGCCCAGCCATAACGCGCTAGAACCACCAGTGTGACGATATTGGCCAGCCCCGGTTTGACGCCCGGCAAGGGCGAGGGAATGGCGGCATCGACCAGCGACAGCCCGACCGCCACGGTGGTCAGCCAGGCGACCCGGCGGTCTTCGTCGGTGACGGTGAGTTCAATAGCTGATCGAGTCATAAACCTTGGTTCGTCCGGCGATCTGCACACTGACCCGGTTGGGGGCGCAGATGGCGATTTCGCCGGGGCGCATCAGCCAGCCCTGGCGAACGCAATACTGGCGCGGCCCGGGGTCGCTGATGACGCGGGCGCGGCCGGGTTCGACAGCGATCAGTGTTGTGCCCAGCGGGCCGCTGACTTCAAATTGACGTTTGCTGCGCAAATCAACCTCGGCAAAAATCTGGCCCTCTTGCCGGATGATCGCCCGGTCAGCCATGCCGCCTTGCCAGAAAGTCGGGATGCTGACGCCGACCAGTACAGCGCTGGCGACCATGATCAGCCAGTCGCCCGGCCGGATCAGCGCCAGCCAGTGCATCACCCGCCAGCGAGGGTGCGGTGCCGAACCAGCACGCGGGCGTGGCCGGCAAACTCGGCGGCCAGCCATTCGGCGATATAGACCGAACGATGCTGGCCGCCGGTACAGCCGATGGCGACGGTCAGGTAATTGCGATTGTCACGAATGAAGCAGGGTAGCCAAGAGGCGACGAAGCTGGCGATGTCGTCGCGCATGCGACCGACTTCGACTTCTGCTTCGAGAAAATCGATCACCGCCTGGTCCTTGCCAGTGAGCAGACGCAAGTCGGGGTCGTAATGCGGGTTGGGCAGGCAGCGCACGTCGAAGACGAGGTCGGCATCAAGCGGCAGGCCGTGTTTGAAGCCGAATGACTCGAACATCAAGGTCAAGCCCTGACCCGGCTCGGCTTCGATGAACTGGCGGACCCATTCGCGCAGGGCGTTGGCTTTCAGGCCGCTGGTGTCGATCCGGTGACCGAGAGAGGAGATCGGTTCGAGCAATTGGCGCTCGCTGCGGATCGCCTCCTCCAGCGATTGCCCGACGTCGGCCATCGGATGCCGGCGACGCGATTCGGAATAACGTTTGAGCAGCGTTTCGTCGTTGGAGTACAGGAACAGAAAGGTCGGGCGCACGCCGTCTTCAGCCAGCAGTTTAAGTTTGCCCGGCAGCAATTCGATACCGTGCCCTGAACGGGCGTCAATAGCAACGGCCACCTTGCTGATTGCCTCCTCTTTGAGCATGCGGACGAGCAAGGTCAGCATCGCGACCGGCAGGTTGTCGACGCAGTAGTAGCCTGCGTCTTCGAGGAGGTGGAGGGCGACGGACTTGCCGGAGCCGGAGAGACCGCTAATGAGAATGAGTTCCATGAGTTGCAGCATAATGAAGGCGGCGCGCCCCGGCAAGCCGCGGCATAATTGAATTAAACAAGGAGACGCCCATGCCCTCGACCCTTCCCCTGCTCGATTTACCCTTTCTCGCCGAGTTGACCGCGCAACGGCGCGATATTCACGCCCATCCCGAGCTGGCTTTCAGCGAGGATCGCACCGCCGATCTGGTCGCCCGCGAGCTGGAGCGCTACGGTCTGGAGGTCCATCGCGGCCTTGCCAAAACGGGCGTGGTCGGTGTGCTGCGGGCTGGCACCTCGTCGCGGATGATTGGCCTGCGCGCCGACATGGACGCCTTGCCGCTGGCTGAGATGAACGAGTTTCCGCATCACTCGCGCCATGCCGGCAAGATGCACGCCTGTGGGCACGACGGCCATACGGCAATGCTGCTCGGTGCGGCGCGTTACTGCGCCAGCCACCCGGATTTTGACGGGATTGCCGTTTTCATCTTCCAGCCGGCCGAGGAATCGGAAGGTGGCGCGGCGGTGATGATCGAGGATGGTTTGTTCGAGCGCTTTCCGGTCGAAGCGGTGTTTGGCCTGCATAATTGGCCGGGTATTCCGGTCGGCGAAATGGCGGTGATGCCGGGGCCGGTCATGGCGGGCACCTGCGCTTTTGAAATCACCATTCGCGGTCATGGCTGCCATGCCGCGATGCCGCATCAGGGAGTCGATTCCATCGTCGCCGGGGCGCAACTGGTCCAGGCTTTGCAAACGGTGGTCAGCCGTAACCTGCATCCTTGCGAATCGGCGGTGGTCAGCGTCACCCAGTTTCATGCCGGCGAGGCGTGGAACATCATCCCGGAAGAGGTGGTTTTGCGCGGCACGATCCGCAGCTTCAAGTCAGAAGTGCAGGAGACGGTCGAGCGCGCCATCGAGCGTTTGTGCAGCGGCATTGCGGCGGCAAATGGGGCGCAGATCGGTGTTCATTTCGATCACCGCTACCCGGCTACGGTCAACAGCGTTTCCGAGGCAAATTTCTGTCGTGAGGTTGCTGCCGAAGTGTTTGGGCAAGAGCGAGTGCTCACTGACGTGCTGCCTTCGATGGGCGCCGAGGACTTTTCCTACATGCTGCGGGAAAAGCCGGGTTGCTATGTCTGGCTGGGCAACGGGCCGGGGACGGGCGGTTGCACCTTGCACAATCCGCATTACGACTTCAATGACGAGTTGCTGACGCTCGGGGTCAGCTATTGGGTCAATCTGCTGCGCCGGGCTTTGCCGAAAGCCTGACGGGCTTGATTCGTTCAGGCCGCGTTTTTGTCGACAACGCTGAGTGCCGGTCGTTCGCCAACGCCTTTTCTCAGTGTCAGATAGCGCAGGCAGGAGACGCGGAGGAATGAGGTGAAGTTGTCGATTTCACCGCGATAGTCCAGCAACTCGTCGTAGAGCTTGGTGATCAGCTGATTGGTCGTGTAGCCATCGGTGGCGGCGAGTTCGGCCAGGATGTCCCAGAACAGGTTTTCCAGGCGGATTTTGGTAACGCAGCCGTGGATACGCAGCGAACGGGCGCGCGATTCGTAGAGGATCGGGTCGGCCTTGACGTAGATTTCGCACATGGATTTCTCCCGCTGCCAAAACGGGGCGACGCCGTGCCGCCCCGGGTAAGATTAAAGTTCGATTCGCGTGCCCAATACTTGCAGGAACTTGGCGAGCCAGTCGGGATGCGCCGGCCAGGCCGGGGCGGTGACGAGATTGCCGTCTACGTGGCCTTGATCGACCGGAATGTCGGCGTAGCTGCCGCCGGCCAGTTTTACTTCCGGGGCGCAGGCCGGGTAGGCGCTGCAGGAGCGCCCGGCCAACACGCCGGCGGCGCTGAGGAGTTGGGCACCGTGGCAGACGGCGGCAATGGGTTTGTTGGCGCTGGCGAAGTGCTGGACTGCGGCAATCACCTTGGGGTTGAGGCGCAGGTATTCCGGGGCGCGGCCACCGGGGATGAGCAGTGCGTCGTAGGATGCGACGTCAATTTCGTCGAAGGTCGCGTTCAGCGTGAAGTTGTGGCCGGGCTTTTCCGAGTAGGTCTGGTCACCTTCAAAATCGTGGATTGCCGTGCGAACCTGTTCGCCGGCTTTTTTGCCTGGGCAGGCGGCGTGTACCGTGTGGCCGACCATCAATAGCGCCTGAAAGGGCACCATCGTTTCGTAATCCTCGGTGTAGTCGCCGGTCAGCATCAAAATCTTCTTTGCAGCCATGTTTGTCTCCTGGTGGTTTGTGGTGTGGCAAGGACATTCTGGGCAAAGAAGCGGGCGGCCGGGTAGCAGTCCGCTGCTACTGCCGGGAATATTTCCAAAAACGTTCCCGAAAATCACCCACCGGCGAGCAGCCAGCCGTCTTCACGGCGCAGGGCATTGACCAGCAGGAGTTCGCGTTCGATCCGGGCGGTCAGTTGCTCGTTGGGCAGATCGAGGTAGCGGGTATTCACATCGGCGGCGAAGGGCAGGCTGAGGATGAAGGCGGGGAAGTCGGCCTGCGGCAGGCGGCGTTTTTCCATCATGGCAAACGAGACGATGACCTTGATGGCGTGCCAGGCCAGCTTGTCGATGTCGGCGGTGAACATGTCAAGCCGCCGGAAAGCGCGCTCAAAAGCCAGGTCGACCGCAGCAAACGGGCTGCCGTGGCCGGGAATGACGATGTCGATCGGTAGCTTGGCCAACATTTCCAGCGTCGCACGCGTGCTGTTCAAGCCGTCGGCTTCGCCGAGCAGTTCCGGGAAGATGACGCCGAAACCGTTTTCCCAGAGGGCGTCGCCGGAGATCAGAATGCGCTTTTCCGGGTTGTAGTAGCCGAGCGCTTCCATGTCGTGACCGGGGACGGCCAGGGTTTGCCAGTTGAGCCCACCCATTTCAATTTCGTTATTGGCACCGAGCAGGCTGTCGTGCTGAAAACGGGCCGATTGCTGGCCGAGCGGTGAGAGGAGCAGGGCGTTTTCATCCCAGTCGGCAATTGCGGCATGGAGGCCGGCGGGGACAATGATTTCGCAGCCGTAAGCAGACTTCAAGGCGGCATTGCCCCCGATATGGTCCGAGTGCGAGTGGGTGTTGATCAGCCGTTTGAGGCGTCGCCCGTCCAGCGCTTTGCCGACCAGCGCGACGGTCTGGGCAGCGTGCGTGACGTAGCCGCTATCAACCAACGTGGCATTTTCACCCTCAAGAAAAAGGATGTTATTGGCTGACAGCCAGCCGCGTTCAAGGACGTGGATCGAGGCGGGGAGTTGCATACTCGTTTGCAGACTCATTCCGGCGAGTCGGGATCGGTGCGGGTATTGGCGGGTTGGCTTGAGCGCTGAACTGCTTCCGCCACGATTTCCGGGGCGCCCAGCTGCGGCCGGCCGCAGCCGAGGCAGTAGCCGGAATCGGGGTCGGCCATGCAGATGCCGACGCAGATATATTGCTCTTCGTCCTGATTTTCCATAGCGGCTTACCTTGCGCCAGCGCTGGGCAAGGGGCTGGCTTGAGGCGCCTGTGCCATTCGGCGCTGGGTGATGGCCGCCAGAATATGGGCGCGAGTCGTGTCGTCGGTCTTTGACCAGACGGTGATTTCGTCGATAGTGCGGAAGCAGCCGGTACACAGGCCGCTGGGGGCGTCCATCTGGCAAATATTGATGCAGGGAGAGGGGATCATTGAGTTAGATGAGCATGAATCGGTGTTGTTGATCGCGAACCATTTCAACCGCTTCGAGTGCTTCGTCGCGGCTGATTCGGGCAAGCATGGCGAGATGCTGACGCTTGTCGCGGGCAGTTAGTTCCGGAAAGTTCAGGGTATGTACATTGACATCATCGCTGGCCTGATCCCGAACAATGCCCAGCCGGTCTACCGTGATGCTGACCGGTGATAGATGTAATGCCGGCTCCGGAGCGGCCAGAAACTCCGCCAGCGCTTCAAGTAACTGGTCCGGCATCAGCGATTCACTGCTTTGATGCAGGCGGGCATCAAGCTCGGCGAGGTGACGGCTTCCGACGGTGTATTCCTTTCCCGGGGTCGTACCGCGAAGGACGGAGAGATGCGCCCGTTGAATCGACACATCCGAGCGCAGGCCTTGGCGTTCCAGACGCAGCGATTCGACGTGATTGTGAAAGGTGTGGAGCAGGCTTTCCAGTGCTTTATAGCGAAGTTTGTCGTGCGTTAATTCAAGTTGGCAGCAGGGCTCGACCAGCGTTTGCCCCGAAAAATACACTACCAACTGCGGCACATCGTTCTGGATGATATCGCCCTGCTGTTCCATGCCTAGTTGCTTCTTGTGTTCGCGGCGAGCCGCAAACAGGGCGTAGAAATGGTCACTTTCCCAACTGCAGGGTTCGGCCAGAAAGTCACGCACCGCCTGGCTACGGCCGAGCATCTGATCAATATCCTCAGCCGTGGCAAACAGGGCATGGACCAGCGGATCGTTGGCAAAGGCCTGGCGATTGATCTCGATCGGGCCGGGCAGCGCGGCAACCAGTCCGTCGCAATAACCCAGTGCGTGTTGCAGTGGAAACGCCAGTTTTTTCTCGAAATCAGGCGCCATTCGGAGCACCGGGTCGACCAACTCTGTGACGCGATCCAGCGCTTTAGCAAGCGCCGGATCGATCGGGGCGTTGGGCTTCAGGAAATCAGCAACGGCGGAAATCAAGCTCATGCATTGGCTTTGGCGCAGAGAGCCCGGCCAGCCTTGGCGCCATTCGGGCGGTTGAGGGCACTGGAAATCCAGTCGCCGATACTTGCCAGTGTAGCCAGATCGATCCCGGTTTCAATCCCCAAACCCTGCATTAAATAAACCACATCTTCCGTTGCGACATTGCCCGAGGCGCCTTGGGCGTAGGGGCAACCGCCGAGCCCGGCGATCGAGCTGTCGAATATGGCCATGCCCATTTGCAGGGAGGCGTAGATGTTGGCAATCGCCATGCCGTAGGTGTCGTGGTAGTGGCCGGCCAGTTTTTCGATGGGGATTTGCCCGGCGCAAGCTTCGATCAGGCGCTGGATCGAAGACGGGTTGCCGACGCCGATGGTGTCGCCGAGCGAGACTTCGTAACAGCCCATATCGAACAGGGTTTTGGCGACGCTGGCGGCCTGCTCGGGCGAAATTGCACCCTCATAAGGGCAGCCGACGACGCAGGAAACATAGCCGCGCACCTTGATTTCGAGCGAAGAAGCGACTGAAAGGATAGGTTCAAAGCGTTTCAGGCTCTCGGCAATCGAACAATTGATGTTTTTGCGCGAAAACGACTCGGAGGCAGCGGAAAAAATCGCGACTTCACAGGCGCCAGCCTGAATTGCTGTGTCAAAACCCTGCAAATTTGGTGTTAAAACCGGGTAGACCGTAGCTGTGTGTCTTTTTATGCCCTGCATGACGGCCGCGTTGTCCCCCATCTGCGGCACCCATTTCGGCGAGACAAAAGAGGTCGCTTCGATGACCCGGACGCCGGCTTCGGCCAGGCGGTCGATCAATTCGATCTTGATCTCGGTCGGGACGATTTGCTTTTCATTCTGCAAGCCGTCCCGCGGGCCGACTTCGACGATTTTTACTTGGTGGGGAAGGGGCATGGATGCTTCCACAAAAATTGGTAGATGGATTGGGGTTATTTCGGAGAGCTAATTAAATTCGTTGGTACAAATTCAGAAATCAAGAGCAATGCAGGCACAACAAAGTAGCCAATTAGCATCCAGGTTTTCATTCTTGTGGCCATCTCATTCCCGCCAATAACCCGCTTCGCGTTGATGTCGAATGGTGAGAATAAGAATGGCATCATGTGCTTCTTCGAGACTGTAAAGCGCAACATAGCCAGTTTTACCTCGCGAAATGAGCAGTTCGCGCAAACCATGTTCGACTGGGCGCCCAATGAGCGGGTGTCGCGCAAGTAGGGTGATCGCTTCCTCAATCAGGTCAAAGGTTTTTAGCGCGCCGATGGGGTCGGTTTCAGCCAGGAAATCCGTTAGCACTTCGATATCCGTCAGCGCCCGCTCGGAATAACTTAGCGTTGCCAAGATTTCGCCTTTGGTCTTTCCATCGTTTGCCCGGTGATGCGAGCGTTTATGTAGGCGCGTACGTCCTCGGCATCGTAGCCGTTCCCGCTTTGCAGCATACCTGCACGGGCGGCGAGCGCATCAGTGACAAAACCAGAGCGTTGTTCTGCCACCAGTGCAGCCTGCTCGATCGCTTGCAACATAAACGCGTGCGGCGACAGACCCTGTTGTTGTGCGGCTGTGATGGCGCGTTGCTTGAGTTCGTCGGATATTTTCAGAGATGTTGTGGACATGGGGTTTTTCTCGTTGACCGCGGTGTTACCAAAGTAACACCGCGGGCTTTTGCTCACAAGCTATGTAAAGCTATTCCACCTCGAATTCAACTAGTGCCGCGCCGTCACTGACCTGTTCGCCGGCCGCGTAGCAGAAAGCCTTGATCGTGCCGGCGGTGGGGGCGGTGATGGTGTGTTCCATTTTCATTGCCTCCAGAATCAGGAGCGGCGCGCCCTTTTCAACTTTCTGGCCGGGCTGGGCGAGCAGGGCGACGACTTTGCCGGGCATCGGGGCAGTCAGGCCGCCGCCTTGGGCGCCACCGGCTTCGACCAGGTGCAGTGGGTCGTCACGGAGCAGGATCGAGGTAGTGCCATGCAAAAAGACGTGTCTTTTGTCGTCGACCGCAACAACGCTGGCGATGAGCCGGCGGTCGTCGAGTTCGACAGCGAACTGGTCGCCATTGAGCTTTTTGCCCCGTGCCAGCGTGGTTTCGCCATTCAGGGTGATGACCCAGTGATCGCGCTGGTAGCGCACCTGGGCTTCGAGCAGGCTTTCGCCGTCCCGGAAGCCGATGGTGCGGGCGGCCGAAAGGTTCATTCGCCAGCCGTCGCGAGCGTGCCAGGGCGACCAGGGGTCGCCGCTGGTTTTGGCGGCGAGCTTGGCCTGGTGATCCTCCCAGAGCAGTTCGCCGACGGTGGCGACCAGTAGCGCATCGCGCGGCACGGCTTGGGCGGCGGGGAAGAGGAAGTCCTTCTGGCGTTCGATCAGCCCGGTATCGAGGTCGGCACCGGCAAAGGCCGGGCAGGCGACGAGGCGGGAGAGGAAATCGATGTTGGTCGTGACGCCGGCCACCTGATAGTCGGCCAGCGCCTTGCGCATGCGGGCCAATGCGGCATCGCGATGCTCGTCCCAGACGATCAGCTTGGCGATCATCGGGTCGTAGAAGGGCGTGATTTCATCGCCTTCCTCGACGCCGGTATCGACCCGGACATTGATGCTTTCGGCCGGCGGGGCCAGACGGATCAGCGTGCCGGTCGAGGGCAGGAAACCCTTGTTGGCATCCTCGGCGTAAATCCGCGCCTCCAGCGCATGGCCGCGAATCTGCAGTTGTTCCTGCGCCAGCGGCAAAGGCTGGCCGGCGGCGACGCGCAATTGCCATTCGACCAGATCCTGGCCGCTGATCATTTCGGTGACCGGGTGTTCGACCTGCAGACGGGTGTTCATTTCCATGAAATAGAATGAGCCGTCCTGATTGGCGATGAACTCCACGGTGCCGGCGCCAACGTAGCCAACTGCCTTGGCGGCGGCAACGGCGGCGTCGCCCATTTCGCGGCGGCGTTCTGGCGTCATGCCGGGGGCGGGGGCTTCTTCCAGCACCTTCTGGTGGCGGCGCTGCACCGAGCAATCGCGCTCGAAGAGATAGACGCAGTTGCCCTGCGTGTCGGCAAAGACCTGGATTTCAATGTGGCGCGGCCGGGTGATGTATTTCTCGATCAGCACATGTTCGTTGCCGAAACTGGCGGCGGCTTCGCGCTTGCAGGAGGCGAGGGCGTCGGGGAAGTCTTCGCTTCTTTCGACTAGTCGCATGCCCTTGCCGCCACCACCGGCCGCAGCCTTGATCAGTGCCGGGTAGCCGATCTGGTCGGCTTCACGGTGGAGCAGGGCGGGCGTCTGGTCGTCGCCGTGGTAGCCGGGGGTGAGCGGCACAGCGGCCTTGCCCATCAGTTTCTTGGCTTCGGATTTTGAACCCATGGCGCGAATGGCCGAGGCCGGCGGGCCGATGAAGGTGATACCGCTGGCGGCGCAGGCCTCGGCGAAATCGGCATTTTCGGAGAGGAAGCCGTAGCCGGGGTGCACCGCTTGGGCGCCGGTGCGTTTGGCAGCATCGAGAATTTTGTCGGCGACCAGATAGGATTCGCGCGCAGCGGCCGGGCCGAGCAGCACGGCTTCGTCGGCGAGACGGACGTGGCGGGCGTTGGCATCGGCCTCGGAATAAACGGCGACGGTGCGGATGCCCATGCGGCGGGCGGTTTTGATCACCCGGCAGGCGATTTCGCCGCGGTTGGCGATCAGGATCTTGTTAAACATGCTGGGTCTCCCGCGGCGAGCTCGCCTGAACCTGCTGCGCACGCCGGCAATGTGACTTTGTCGCTGCGCCGCTGCGTGGCTGGTCGCCACGATTTGCGATCAGAATTTTGTTGAACATGCTTATTCCCCAATCCAGTTGGGCTGACGTTTGTCGAGGAAGGCGGCAATGCCTTCGCGGGCTTCGGGTGTGGCGCGCAGGTGGGCGATGCGGTGGGCGGTGTCTTCGACCAGTGTTTCATTGACCATTTGGCCGTCGACCGCACGAATCAGATCCTTGGCGGCAGATTGGGCGAGCGGGCCGCCCTGCAGCAGCGCGCTGACGATTTCCTGCACCTTGGTATCCAGTTGTTCCGGCTCGACGACTTCGTGGACGAGGCCGATTTCACCGGCCCGGGCGGCGTCGATGCGTTCGGCCGACTGGAAGTAGCGGCTGGCTTGGCGGGCGCCGATGGCGCGCAGCACGTAGGGTGAAATGGCCGAGGGGATGATGCCGAACTTGACTTCGGAGGTGGCGAAAACGGCTTTGGTCGAGGTGACGGCGATGTCGCAAGCGGCAGCCAGCCCCATGCCACCACCGAGCGCGGCGCCTTGAATGCGGGCGATGGTCGGTTTCTGCATCTCGGCCAGCGTGCGCAGCATCCTGGCCAGGGCGCGGGCGTCGTTCAGGTTGTCGTCGAGGCCGTTGTTGGCGGCGCGCTTCATCCAGTTGAGGTCGGCGCCGGCCGAGAAGCTTTTTCCTCTTCCGGCGAGGATGACGATGCGGATGTCGTTATCTTCATCGAGGGCGATGCAGGCGGCGGTCAGTTCGGCGATCAGGATTTCATCGAAGGCGTTGTGGAGGTCGGGGCGGTTCATCCAGATCGTGGCGACCGGGCCGGTGAGTTCGATTTGCAGGGCTTGGAAGGGCATGGTTTGTCTCCGAGGATTTTTTATTTATTGGTGTGGGGGGATTTTGTTTGGCCCCCTCCCCTTCAAGGGGAGGGTTGGGATGGGGTTTTGTTCGCTTCGTTTAGCCGTGTTTTCCGCGCTTGAGGCGCGGGCGTACTTTCTTTTGCTTCGCCTGTATAGACCGGGCACATAGGTGACAGGTGTGCGAGGACATGGTTGACACTTTGTGCAAACATTTTGCACGGAAGAACCATGACCTGGGATATCCAAGACACCATGAGCCTGAGAGAAGAATTTGTCCGCCTGGCAGGCCAGGAAGGCGCCAACCGGAGGGAGTTGTGCCGACGTTTCGGTATCAGTCCGCAGACGGCCTATAAATGGCTGGCGCGGTATGCGAATGAAGGGAAGGCGGGGTTGCTGGACCGCTCGCGCCGCCCGAA
>Ga0209480_10000761_pt1 | contig 25029 bp, 20 predicted proteins | sample JI61114C2DNA_FD_187501 | JGI IMG/M metagenome (GOLD analysis project Ga0209480, IMG submission 187501) | Wastewater effluent complex algal communities from Wisconsin, to seasonally profile nutrient transformation and Carbon sequestration -... | ecosystem: Engineered > WWTP > Effluent > Algae... | reverse complement strand
ACAGCCCGTCATTCCGAACGAAGTGAGGGACCTTGTATTTTTTCAAAAAAAAGAGATCTTTTATTTGATCGCCAGCAATAAATACAAGGCCCCTCGATGTGCTCGGAATGGAAGGAGCTGCGCTCAAATAAAAGGTTCCTCGTTCTGGTGAGTGATGGAAGGTGTATACAAATACAAGGTCCCTCGCTTTGCTCGGAATGACGGGATTTTTTGAGAGAAAAGGGCAAGATTTCTCGCTACGCTCGAAATGGAAGGAGCTGCGCTCAAATACAAGTTTCCTTACTTCCCTTCGATAAACTCAGGGTAAACTCCGGAATGACGGAAATGGGAATAAATGTAGTTAAGCTTAAACCCGCAGCTTATATACCGTATGGATAGATTGTTCTATTGCTTTGCTACGGTTCCAGTATTTGTCAATCGGACAGCAAAAGAATCCAGCAGGGTCCAGATGGTATGATGTTGTTTCCACGACTTGGGTTCGTTCAGGTCGGTGTTTACGATCATATATTTCCCGATACGGGTTTTGGGGTTGAAAAACATCATGGAGAAGAGTCCCGGGTCGCCACCGGTATGCCCGAAATTACCGGTTGAACTGATACCCATGGTGATGCCCATATTGTATTCATCACTGTATTCGCCTTCATTGCGTTTGATAAAATTCTCCACTTTCAACTGGCCCTTGAAATACTCGGCATAGCTCTCTTTTGTCAATAAACGACCGTTGCCAAAATAGCCCTTCATGAGTTCGGCCATATATTTACTGAAGTCTTCAGCAGAGGTGATCATGCTGCCGTCCGGGTAGGTGATACAACTATAGAAAGGATAAGCTTCTTTTTTATTGATATAAAGTTTTGTGTGTTTTGATAAATCAATTGCGTTAAGTCCCCAGCCGGACGATTTCATATTTAATGGATCCAGAATATACTTCCTTGTAAATTGATCGTAAGCTATTCCTGTGGCTTTTTCAACGACCAGGGCAGCCAGGGTGGCACCCATATTTGAGTAGGCATAGATGGCCCCCGGTTTGTTTTTGGAGAAATTGGAGGGTTTATACCATTTTTCATTTTTTACCAGCACATTCTTCAGAAAATCCTCCATTGGAATCTCTGTATCCGGCGCAGTGAATCGGCATTCCCCGATATCTATTTTCAGGTTATGTGCCAGATTGATTGTATCATGTAATACCCAGGCCCTGAACAGGTAATCTTCCGTATCATTGATACCCGCGGTGTGCGTGGCAAGCTGCCTGATATTTATGGGGATCTCCGGATGATAGGGGTTGTCAACCCGGAAAGGTAAATAGAGGTTAACCGGATCGTCCAGCTTCAGTTTCCCCAGTTCCTGCGCTTTCAATAGCGCAATGCCAATAAAGGTTTTGGAAATGGAAGCAATGTTCTGAAGTGTATGGCCAGTGTATTTTTCCTTTGTTGCTGCATTGGCATAACCGAATCCATTCTGGTAGAGGACCCCTGTATCACTGACTAACACCACCCCAAAACCATTAAAATCCAGGGTGTCGGTTATCTTATTTAATGTATCCGTCAGCTCCTGACAGATCTCTTTGTTTTTATCGTGTATCTCTTTATTAGCTGAATCACAGGAGCTGAGCAGGTATATCAAAATGACGACCGGAAGCAGTTTCATTATTTTGGCGGGTTTAGCTGATATAACGATGCAGCGTTCATTTATGTTACTCTCTCCCCCAAAAAAAGGGAGCAGCCTCTGCCACTCCCCATTCTCTATTTACTATTTTCTATTCTCTTTCCTCTCACAACTTCTCATAAAGCGCCCGCAACTTCTCCCTCGTCATAATCTTCTCCCAATCCTTGCCCAGTGCATTTTCCCAAAGCGGTTTCATGCCCATGCTGACATTGATCATCTTTTCGAAGTCTTCATCGGATAAGCCTTTGCAGATGCCAACGGGGATGTCTATGTTATTTTTCTCGACCATGTATTTGAATTCCTTCACACCGGCGGGATAATATTCCTCGAGGTGATTCATCACGATGCAATTACCGATGCCGTGTTTGGTACCGAGCAGGTAACTGAGACCATAACTCACTGCATGGGCCACACCGACCTGGGAGTAGGCAATGCTCATTCCCCCGGCGTAGGACGCCATCATGAGTTTTTCATCGCAATCATCATCCCAACCGTCTTTATCCACATAGATATCGCGGCAAAGTTGCAGGGCCTTTTCGCCATAGCTCTTACTGAACTCATTGAGGAAAGTCCCTTCCAGACTTTCAATACAATGGATATAGCAGTCCATCCCGGTATAGAAACGCTGGTTGACCGGGGCATCTTTAATCAGGTCGGGATCCAGCACGATCTGGTCAAAAGGGGTGTAATCAGAGTTCATGCCGAGTTTCCTGACCGGCCCGGTGAGTACGGTGGTCCGGGAAACTTCCGCACCTGTACCACTGAGGGTGGGAATACCGGCTTTGTAGACACCGGGTTTTTTCACCAGGTCCCAGCCCTGGTAGTCGGCCGAGGAACCGGGGTTGTTCATCATCAGGGAAACGGCTTTGGCCAGGTCCATGGTGGAGCCGCCACCGATACCGATCACGCCGGATACGGTGCCGAATTCCTCTTTGAGGTCGTTGGCCAGTTTATCTACATACGTCGTCTTGGGTTCGTAAGTCACATCGGCGAAGATCACTTTATCATTGCCACGGAGGGGGATACGGTTCACGAGAGGTTTGCCTTCGAAGAAATGGTCTACCAGGAAGATCATGGGTTTGCCGTCCTTACGGTTGGGGGCCAGGATTTCATCGAGCTGGTTGAAAGAGCCGCGGCCGTAGACGACGTAGCCGATCATTTTGAAATTGCGGAAAGCCATAGAGAGAATTTCGGCAAAATTAATGCAATGCCGCCTTCGGCTGCATTTTAGCCACGGATTTGTTTGCCTGCGGCAAAGGCAAGCCACGGATCACACGGATAAACACGGATTGATTTGCCTGCGGCAAATGGGGTATTGGCCACTAATTAACACGAAAGACCACGAATGAATACAAAAAGGCAGGCCACGGATTTCACGGATCAGCACGGATAAAGTCATAAAAAATCGGAGGGACTGAAAATAAAGAAGAGTCTCCCGCTTTCAGTATCTAATCCGTGTATATCTGTGAAATCCGTGGCCTGCCTTTCATTTGCCGCAGGCAAATACATGTATTTTTTCGTGGTCTTTCGTGTGTTTTCGTGGCCAAAACTTAATTGACGCAGTCAATTACAACAATTTAGCGGCCTTACTAAGATCCTCTGGAGTATCAATCTCTACGCCCATGTAGTCGACGACGATCATGCGCATAGGAATACCGTTTTCGAGGTAGCGCAGGCATTCCACTTTTTCAGCGGCTTCCAGCGGGGTCAGGGGCCAGCTGGTGAAATCGAGCAGGGCCTTTTTGCGGAAGGCATAGACCCCGATATGTTCGTAGTAGGTGGTGGGAAAATTTTTATCACGCGGGTAAGGGATCACGCTGCGGCTGAAAAAGAGAGCGTTCCAGTTTTTATCAACCGCCACTTTTACAAAATTGGGATCATCGATCTCTTCCTGTTTGGTCAGCACCTGCATCATGGAAGCTACCTGTACAGTGGGATCCTCAAACTGGTTCAGCAGTTTTTCGAGTGGCTCCCTTTTTACAAATGGCGTATCGCCCTGTACATTGACAATAATATCAACCTCCATCTCAGCCGCGGCTTCGGCAATGCGGTCACTCCCGCTCTCATGTTCATGTTTGCTCATGACGGCCCTGCCCCCGGCTGCTGTGATTTCCGTGAAAATGATCTCGCTGTCGGTTACTACCACCACTTCATCAAATAAACCGGTGGCCACCGTGGCATCGTAGGTATGACGGATGACGGTCTTATCACCGAGTAACTGCATCAGTTTAGCCGGGAAACGCGTGGCGCCATAGCGCGCCGGGATCATGGCGATTTTTTTCATGCTGCAAATCTACACACCTGAACCGAAGAAAATCACTAATTGGTTTTCGAGCAAATAAAGCTGGACTTCATAGATGGCACCATCTTCATAAGTGATATTGATCCGTTTGAACCAGGGATGCTCACCAATCATTTCCTTTTCGACTGTAATACTGTATTCCCTGTCCCCTTTTTTGAAGGTCCGGTTTTCAGTCGGGAACTCCTCTTTTTCTCCAAACACTTCTTTAAACTCCGGTATCAGCCGCATCAGTATAAAGCCGTTTTCAAGGGAGAAATCGGGCAGGAACCAGGTATCGGAACCATATTCATAGCCCATGAACCGGTGCCACTCGGCCCCGTTCTTATATAGTTGTTTTTGGATTTCATAACCGCCTTCTTCAATATTTTGCCGTTCTCCATCTTTCACCACCAGCTTATTCCCGAATGGAATGTAGACCTGTTTGAAGTAATCAGCCATTTCTTTTACTGTGGCCAGTTTTGGTGGAGCTACAGGTAAGAGGTAGGAGCCTACGATATAGCCGGTCTTATTATTGAACGTGACTTTTTCCCAATAGCCATGCATTCCTTCAGTTACCACATCTACCAACTCTTCATCCGTATTCAGGATGGTTAATCTAGTTCCGTAAGGAATCTTGTCCAGCACTTTGGCACCAATAGCCGGTTTCTCCCGGATACTGAGACCGGATTTGGCGGCCACCCAGGCGGTACGGGTTTGAGCCTGGGTTAGCAAAACGGAGAACAGGCAGAGTAGGAGAAAGATTTTCTTCATAAAGGAAATTTAAAGTCTGAGGCAGAAACTGAAATGCTTGAATTCCGGGCTACCAGAATTTTGGAAGCAATGGTTTTATTTCTGTAAAAAGCAGGCTGCCATCGGGGCATACTGATAAAAGCAGTATAAAGTTCACGTTCTTCTTCAGGGGTTAGACGGTTAATGTCTTTGGGAAATTCAATATCCGTAACAACACCAGCATCATTAATACATACCAGCAGGTAAACCGGTTTATTGAAATTATATTTAATACTATTGAAGCCCATGCTGACAACATCCACCAGTTTTTTCTGTGCGAAATAGTAGACCGGGGACGCATTGCTGTTCCAGTATTTTTTTATCTTGCTGATTACAGCCGGGCTGATTGTACTGTCCGGATCTAACTCTATCTGGTATGTACTGTCCGTGGTATGTATGAAATCCCCAGTATAGCTTCGGTTGTTTTCATATACAATAAATGTTTCCCGGTCCTCTTTCTTCGGAAAACGGATAAAAGCGGTATCTGTATTTTCATACCAGCAGACAGGCCCTGAAATCCGGTTGTTTTCAAAGCGGCAGCTCAGCCGGATATTGCCTTCCCGGTCAAAAAAGATCCAATCTCCCTGCTTCCTGTTCTGTTTATCCAACCGGTTTATTTTTACTTTATTGACGGTAATCTCAGATTGTGTATATGCGGGTAGCGTTAAAAAAAGGAAACTGCATAAAAGAAGGAAAGACAACTTACCGAAAGAAATTACATTCATATAATTAAAAGTACAAAGATCCTAAACATCCTGCTTCTTGAATGGATTTGTTAACAATGAAAGGATGTCCTCATCTTTTTCAGCTGGATAATAACGGTCCAGTCCATATTTCAATTCTTTAGTATCGAGAAATGAAAAAGTGCCGAGCAAACGATCCCAGATGGAAAACACCGCACCGTAATTGCTGTCGGTAAAGGGTTGCTTCCAATGGTGATGCACTTTATGCATATTGGGGGAGATGAGGATATAACTAAGCGCCTTGTCCAGTCCCTTGGGTAAATTGATATTGGCATGGGTAAAAGCTGTGGCCAGTACCACCAGGGTCTGGTAGATCATCACTGCATACATCGGGGCGCCGGAGACGAGGATCAGTAGCATGAAAAAGATCCCTCGCAGTAAGCTGTCGCCCGGATGATGGCGAAGACCGGTGGTGACATCTACATTGGTATCGCTGTGGTGGATCAGGTGGAAGCGCCAGAGGAATTTGTTTTTGTGCATTACCAGGTGCACCAGCCAGCTGCTGAAGTCAAGGGCGAGTACGCCGATAAGGATGGTAACTACTATGCCGGTATTAAACCAGTACACCAGTCCGAATTGCTGACTGAGGCACCAGTCAGATAGTTTCACGATGATCAGGGCCAGTCCGGTATGCAGAATCAGGTGGAGAACGGTGAAGAAGAAGTTCACCCCGGCATGGCGGAGTTTATTCTTTTTATATCGCAGCGGGATCAGTGGGATCGCGCCTTCTATAATCCAGAAGAAAAGCAGTCCGCCTACAAGAATCGCCAGCCGTTCAAGGGGGCGTTGTTCGAGGTTTTGGAAATAATGCAACAGGTTGCTCCACATAGCAAGAGATTTCGGGAAAAGATACGAAGGAATTGGGGTTTGAGCGATATACAACAGGCTGTTGATAGGCAAAATGTAAATCACAATACACTCCTAAGGGGTGAAAAGGGGTACAACTTATCTTTTTGTACCTGTTACCAACAATACACCCCTACGGGGTGAGATGGAGATATCGTAATGCCGGATTATTTCTACCAACAATGCACCCCTACGGGGTGAAACGGCAATTGTTTAAATCCGGACTGCTGGATGATTCGGAAGTTGTGGAAAGTGAATGATGCGTTTTTTCAGTGAAAAAAACAACAATTCATAAATTGAATACCGGTTGTTACTCTTTTAGATTTTCATTCACCCCGTAGGGGTGTATTGTCGGTAGCACAGGGAAGAAGTTTAATGTCCGTCTCACCCCGTAGGGGTGCATTGTGATTATCTAAATCAACCATCATTCCTCTTTCCCTATCTCAAACTCACACCCGCAATCAAAACAATGATTGACCTTATCGGGGGTAATGGCATAATCTCCCAGGCCGAACGTGAGTAGCGCGGTTAACCAATTGCGGGCTTTACGGGGTGTACTGACCTCTTCAATATTATGAGAACCACATTTGGGACAGGCAACAGCCGCCCGGGCCTCTTTACGTAACTGGTTGAGAATATCAGCAGCGCGTTGGGCCTGGGAGCGTGCCACCATCAGTTTGATACCACCCACCGCATTGGTCAGGATGGGATCGATGGTCAGCGTGTTTTCATCCTTGAGCCAGCAATTGATGCCTTCTTCTTCTAACACGCCCCGCGCAATATGGGCATCCACATAATTAGTATACGCATTGATCAGTATAAAGTCTACCATACATTACCTCCCGTATTCATCCCCATACTCCTCCGCATATTTCTCATAGCGTTTGATCAGGGCGATATTCTTTTTTTCAATATCCGTCAACAATCCTTTAATGTCCACTGTATTCGGCACGTACCAGTCCTGGAGCTCGAACTGCTGACGCAGGTGTTTTTTATTAAAACAAAAGCCATGACGGGCAAAGATCTCATTGCGCATAAACTCAAGGTCTTCCTTCATTTCATTCTCCACATCTTCGGCAGTGAGCAGACGCTGGGAGGCGGTGGGATAATTACCGACCGCCGGATCATAACTGAATTTCTTGCGATCGAGGGTAAAGGTTTTGACCGGACGTTTCGCATCATTCGAAGTAAAGGTCCCCGTGATGGCATCTGCTTTAGTCGGATCAATGATTACATCAAACACTCCGTCATCTTTATGATCACCGGGTTCAGCGGCATGTATTTTCCATAACGTATTCTCTTTTTTAATAGTGCCAGCGAAAGGACGGTCATTACCCGCCACAATGGATCGGCCCTGCACAGAGTCAGCTTTGATGGAACTGATCAGGAGGGTGATTTTGTTTTCGCCAAAAGCACCTACAAAGGAACCAAGCCGGTAATCGGGCTGGTTATTGGCGCCAGGGGTATCCGCGGGCTTTTCGATTTCCTCGTTTTTCGTTTCGGCGCTGCCGGCTTTTTTGTCCTTACAGGAAAAAAGGGTGAATACCGCCAGCAACATTAAAGCAGCGGGCAGGTGGAAGGAACCATTATTTTTGTACCGCATAGATTGAGTTGTATTTAAAAATAAGACAAATTATCAGCCGCACCAATATCATCAACGTATCGCTTTTCCTGGGCCTGGCCTTTTTTACCTGGCTGATGGCGACTATCACGGTAGCCTATCTTCCCTACAATACGGATGTGGGTTTCCTGCGGATCAAACAACAGTATATCACGATCGATGAATGGCGGATCGCTTTCTTTATTCATGTATATGCGAGTATGTGGGTGCTGTTGGCCGGGTTCACCCAATTTTCCAGATCACTGCAGAATCGCTATCCCCGGTTACATCGGGGTATGGGGTATATCTATGTAGTGGATGTATTATTCATCACTGGTCCGGCCGGATTACTGATGGGCTTTTATGCCAATGGCGGATTGAGCTCCCGGATTGCGTTTGTGCTGCTGGCGGTTTTGTGGATCTATTTCACTGCCATGGCATTGATAAAAGCCCGGCAAAAAGATTTCACCGCCCACCGCAATTATATGATCCGTAGTTATGCCCTGACCTTATCGGCCATTACCCTGCGGGCCTGGAAATACGCCATTACCAATACGGTTGAATTACCGCCGATGGATGTGTACCGGGTGGTTGCATGGGCAGGCTGGGGGCTGAATTTGCTGGTGGCGGAATGGTTGATACGCCGCAGATCAGGTTTTTTCCGGTAAGAAAATACCTGAAAGCAGTAAAGAACAACCGCTGTTAATATAAAACCTCAGACCTGCGTTTTCAACGTATCCTTCAAACCACTTGTTGCTTTCTCCACTACTTTATACACCGTTTTCACTTCCACCTCTTTTCCGTTGATAGTGGTTGTACCATAACCGGTGAAAATAGTCTGGGTTACGGGTTGTAATGAACTGCGGTTGCGGATATTACTGCGGGAGGTGTTGATACCGGTTTTTTGTTGCGGTTCAGTCAGGTTGCCATCCTTATCCAGTATTAATTCATCTGAAATTCTGGAGGACACATCTGTTTCATAAATACCATCGCCGTCGAGGTCGGCCTGTACAGAGATGGTACGTAATGATTGTGTATTCTGGGAAGCAGTGACTTTTACATCTCCTTTACGGAAGCTGCCATCGCCGTTATTCAACTCATTATCAATCACACTCGCCGTTTTATTGGAACGCGTTGAATTATGATCCTGTGCTTTACTTCCACCACTTCCGCCACCACCACTTCCCGGATCTGGAGCAGCAATGCTGGCCGTTTTATTGGAACGCGTTGAATTATGATCCTGTGCCTTGCTTCCACCACTTCCACCTCCATTGCCACCTGGATCTGGGGCCACTCCGCTGGCCGTCTTGTTGGACCGCGAAGAGTTATGATCCTGTGCACGACTACTACCTACTGAAACAAAGGTCTCATCGTTGATGATCAGTTTTTGCTCTACTGTAAAGGTATAACTGCCTGCCTCGAGGCCGGTAAATTCAAACTCGCCGTTTTCATCAGTGGTCAAAGTCCTCATCTGACCACCCGGGTTCTTGCCTCCTTTTACAATAATCCCTCCGATCGGACCACCCGCCTGCCTCGACACAGCGGCTGAAATCACTGCTCCGCCGGGCAATGTACCCCCGATCAGTTCTGCCTCACCATCTCCATCGAGGTCACCTGTTGTTACAGGTATTGTTTTAATATTCGACCGTGGACTCCAGATCTCTTCCTCTGCATTGGCGGCCATCCGTTCATTGGTCTGGTTGGATTTGGTTCTGGTTTTCAGAACAGCATCCGCGTGACCATCACCATCCACATCGGTTACCATTACACTATATTGACGAACCCCGTTATGGGCATTGTTGACTTCCAGGCTTTCCGTAATATCTGATGAACTACCATCAGAAAAAGTGGCGGTAGCTCTTAAAGCGGCGCCTTTGCCAGTTACAATGATACCGGTCAGCCTGTTGGCATTCGGATCTCCTGTTTTATTGGATTTTAACACTTCCACCCTGCGCCGTTGAGTGCCCGCTTCATCAATCGTAAGGGAGGGTGAAGCACCGGAGACGGATGATTTTTTAATGGATGAACTGATATCGGCTGAACTGCCATCACTGAATGTCGCATTGGCCCTTAACGCTTCATACTCCCCATCTCCATCTGTATCTGCTTCTATAATGGTCAGCGTTTTATTCCGGATATTCGACCGGGAGGTACTGATACCGGCTTTCTGTACCGATTCTTCTTCTTTACCACCAGTATTTAAAAACAATTGCAAAGCCCCCGGACTAGTTTCCAACCTGCCCCGCATGTCAGTAGCCAGGGCGTTATACATATCATAACTCTTCTTGGATAAAAATGCGGCTGCTAAAACCACCATGTAATCGCCGTCCGGTACATTGGCAAAAAAGAAATCACCACAGGCGGTGGTGGTTGTTTTCGCCAACACGGCCCCGCTATACGGATCTTTTAAGTATACATCCACGCCGGCCAGTCCATCACAATCCTGGTCTGGCTGGCCGCTGGTTTTAGCCATGGTACCCGCCATCTGACTCTCCGTAAAAGCAGGGTTGTTATGGCCGTTTGTCGTTTGCACAATTTCACCAGCCAGCTCATTACTTGCAAAATAGGGGTTGTTTTGTACATTGGATAACCGGACTGTAGTGGAACAGGTATCACAGGCATTTCCACTGCCTTCCCGGTAAAACGGCTGGTACTGCCGACGACCTGTGGCCATTCCACTGCCCTTGTCTCTTCTGCCGGAAGCCATTCCGCTGCCTGCTTCTCTTGAATAGAGGGTAAGCACCGAACCTATACCCGGACTGGGGTTACTCACCGTCATACCGGTAGAAGCATAAGAGGCAGCTGCAGCACCACCCGGACCACCTGCAAGTTTAGCAACCGTTTTATTCGTTACAATACCGGTTGAACCTTCCGAAGCCCAGCTGATTTTTCCGGAGATAATATTTCTTCCTTGTGCCAATGCCCCACCTGCTGCATGCAATCCGGCATTTACTTTTTCTCCAAATGTGGAGCCCTGCGTTTGTTTGGGTGCCATCCTGTTCATGGAAATGCGGTTAGGCATATCGGATGAAATTTTGCGTTGATAAGCCGCTGCATCATCCGGACAGGCAAAAGTCATTTCGCTGGTGGAACCATCAGGATTGGTTACACGTTGGGTTACCGGACCACAATTCGATCCGGGCTCCGGCATTTCCACTACATCTGTAATTGTCACTTCTTCAGTTACTATTCCAGCCGAACGACGGCCGGTTGGTAAACCACTGGCCGCATCTCTTGTACGTCTTCCAGTGGCTAATCCACTGGCTGCATCACGTGTACGTCTTCCGGTAGCTAAACCACTGGCCGCATCTCTTGTACGTCTTCCGGTTGCCAGACCACTGGCTGCATCACGCGGTGATTTAATTGTATAACGGATACTGATGCCTGCCATTAAATCGGAAATATTACGGGAAAGCTGCAGTCCTTCGACCCCGCCGCCACGGCGCAAATCAAAATTCTGCATCTGAGTTTTGGTACTCATATAATCTGCCCCAAAGCCAAATGACCAGGTCTCGGATTTATTACTATACTGAATACTCACCCCTGTCTGAAAACCGGGATAAATACTTTTTGTCGTGGCTTCATTGCGGTAAATTGAACGTTGGGCCCCTTTCTGTTGAATATTCACCAGGCCTCCATTATTAATAAACAACCCGCCTTTCGCATGGGCAAACAACTGCACACTCTTGCCCCAACGCAGGGAAGGACCAACCAACAGGTACATATTCTGCTGCGAAGACTTATTGATCACCAACAGGTCCTGTGGTATACTATTCCGCTTTAAAAAATCATTGATCAGTGCATCATCGGCCGCCGAACTGCTGAAACCGGAGACCAGCCCCAAACCGACATTACCGAAAAAATAATCTCCACCAAACTTCATTCCGGCCCCGCTTCCCCTGAACAACAGGGAATCCGCTCCCTTATCCATCGGCGAAGTATACACCGGCGAAAAGAAAATACTCATTCCCCGGGAGTGATAACTCCGGGCTACATTTTTATTCGTTTCCTGGGAAAACAAAGGGACAGACAATAGAAGACTTAAGGCCGTAAAGGCCGTGGCAGAGGTGATGGTTTTCATTGTATCAAGATTTACAGAGAGTAATGTACGGAATAGTTTAGCCAAATGCAAGAAGTGAGTGGTGAGTAGAGAGTGGTGAGTGGGGCGTGATTACGGCAAAGTCTCCCGGGCAGGAACAACTAATGAATTGTAATTCTATTAAAACATGATGCTCAGGTGTTTATCAAGACATTTTAAGAGGGGCTGTTGATTTCGAACGAAGCCAAACGAATGAGGGGCGCTCGAAATAGAAGCAACACTACAATCCTTCAGACCAACCCCCTTAGCAGGGGCTGTTGACCTGCCTACCGGCAGGCAGGCTACTAACTACCGACTCCTGACTCCCGACTCCCGACTTGTCCTCCGTAGCTTCAGCGAAGGAGGACTATTCCTCCAGCCGATCCACGCACCCAAACTCCTTCTTCAGCTGATCATCATAATGATCGGCCTGCTGGAAGAGTTCGCGGAAAGCGGCTGCGCCGTTTTCGCGGGTCATATCGAGGTCGTAGATGATGCGGCTGAGAACGATATTCTGCTGCACGCAACTGAGTACTACTCCTTTTGTCCGGAAATTTTCCTGTAAGAGGTATTGATAAAGTGGCTTGATCTTCGTGGGATCAGCCGGCATCTGGCAGAGATAAGCATCGCCGGCAATAAAAAAATTCTCCGCATTATAAGTGATCTTGATCTTGGCAGAACCTTCTTTCACACTCCAGTGATTCACCCCTTCGCGGGCCAGCCGTACATCCTTGCCCAACTCTTTCAGTATGTCTTCTATAAGCTTGGCCGATCCAACCGGTTCCACTTCTTTCTCGGGTATCTCGGGCAGCTTAACTTCAGTTCCGCAGTTGGGACAATACTTGGCCGTATCAATGGTGGTGCTGGTAACCACGGAACCGCAACTGAAACAACGGGTGGAAGCCTGTCCTTTATTCGGCAGATATAATTGTAAGGCTTCCCGCAGATAGATAACCGGAAGTGCAAAACCAAGGTTATCTCCGCCACGGATGATAAATGAGTTTACACCGATAATCTCCCCGCTCATATTCACCAGCGGACCGCCACTGTTGCCGGGATTAATAGCTGCATCAATCTGGATAAACTTGAGACCGTCTCGGATCCGGTCCACTTTGGAGATCACCCCCTGCGTGGCGGTATAATTCAGACCAAAGGGATGACCGATGGCTACAACAGCATCTCCGTCCTTCATCTGTTCATAGGTCCCCAGCTGCAGTTCGGGCAGTTCAATATTTTTCGGAGCTTCGAGAAAAGCCAGGTCATGTTTACGGTCCGTATACCAGACCCGCGAAAGTGCTTTATCAAATGTCTTACCTGCAATCGTCACTTCCGCATTCTCCGCCACCACATGATCATTGGTCACGATCAGGTCAAACTCTTTTACATAAAAGCCGGTGCCCGTTCCGGTGGAAGTGGCAATCTGAATAATCGCGTTCTGGTATTTTTCAATAATGAGTTGCGGGTCCATGTGCAGGGATTAAACTTATTTAGGCTCCATATTTAAAAACTCCATCTCATTGGTAAACGTGAGATTGAAATTTACCAGGCTGTCATAGCGCAGGTTCTGGGTTTTGAAATCCATCAGCGGGTACTTTTCCTTCCAGCTGTTTTGAATGGCATAGATCTTATCAGTGATTGCCTGCTGCCTGAACTGGTTACTGGCTGCATCATAATAAACCGTTGAAAAGCCGAGTGCGGAAAAATAATCCGGGTAGTTCACCATCATATATAAATGAAACAATTCCGTGATGGCTTTTGGCAGGCTGTATGAGTACTGGCAATAGGAGATTCCATATTCAGTGATCTGGCAGGCTATACCCGGGTAATTATTGTCCCGGTACCAGACCATGTTCTGGTTGGCTGCATGAATTGAATCACTGATCGTTTTATACGGCTGTGGGGCAACAATCGAAAAGGTATACTTGGAGCGGAACAGGTAGCCAATCACTTCCTCTTTCGAAAGCTCGCCGAGTTTCCGGTATTCTTCAGTCATATCCCGGTTCTTTTCCGTAACGGGACGTTCATCTTTCCTGAAATAAATAGTAGTGATTTTTTCCAGCCGGTTCAGCAGTTTACCCTCCGGCGCAATCATATAATCGATCCGGTAGGAAAGGGAAAGCAGGAGATAGGCAATGGCCCCGGAAAACTTATCCGCATCAAGGCCATTAATCGTCTCCAGGGCTTCTCCGATCCATTTTTTGAAAAAAGAATACTTTACTTCTTTTTCGGCTTCAGACAATGGGGTCACGTGATCGTCGTCGGTGTTTTCCAGGCTGGCAAAATCCTGTACCAGCAGGTCATCCTGTTTATCGGCCTTGGTGGAGAGTTCTTTCAGGCCGTAATACAGTTTACTCGGACTGGCCGTGAATGCATCGCTGTCAAAACGCATGCAAAGCCGGTTGGTATCCATCGCATAACGGCTGTAATAGAGGGTAAAATTCATTTCCAGGAGGCGGCGCATCACCGGAATTGAGGGTTGAGGCATCCGGGCCAGGGTCACTTCGGCGTTTACTACGGTCCCGTTGAAACTGCCCCGGACGATTTTGGAACCCTGACTGAGTTCAAACCGGCCTTCAGCCCCGTTTCGTTCATAGACCACATTCCCGGCCACGTCATCCCGCAGGTAGTCAAAAAAGGCATCCAGGCTTTCGGGGTATTTCTTCTCTTTAAACAGGTTGTCCGCGTCGGTCCAGCGGTTTACCTTGGCCGGCGGCTTATTATTATCAGAATAACGGCCAAAAACGACCCCAGGTTCCTGTGTTTCCACGGGCTTTTTCTTTCCCCAGCCAAATAGTTTATCAAACATTGGTGAATTTTGGATCAGGCAATATTAAAACAAGATAGGGTAAGACGGCCATATTGTCAATGAAATCCGGGATGAAAACAAGTATTCCACAGTGGCGGTGAATTGATTGCCGTATGTTAAAAATCAGTAGTTTCGCCCCATTCAATTCATATTATGAAATTCATAGCCTCTTCTTCATCCCTGCTGAAACAACTGCAGCATATTTCCGGTGTAATCAATTCCAACACCGTATTGCCGATCCTGGAAGATTTCCTCTTTGAAGTGGAAAAAAACAGGCTGACCGTAGTGGCCACCGACCTGGAGACCGTGATGCGTGTTCAATTGGAAATTGAAGCCAAAGACAGTGGTAAAGTGTGTATTCCGGCCAAAATCCTGATGGATTCGCTGAAAAACATTCCCGATCAGCCCCTGACGTTCAATATTGACAAGAATTTTGCCATTGAAATCACCAGTGATAATGGTAAGTACAAGGTAATGGGTGAAAATCCGGACAATTTCCCGAAAGAACCCACGGCCGACGACACGACTTCTTTTACCATGATGGCCTCGGCCCTGGTAACGGCGATCAATAAAACCCTTTTTGCCACCAGCAACGATGACCTGCGTCCTGCCATGACGGGTGTATTCTTCGAACTTGATAAAAAAGGCCTGCAGTGTGTGGCTACCGATGCTCACCGCCTGGTACGTTATAAAAGATCCGATGTAAAATGTCCCAAAACGGACTCTTTCATCGCTCCCCGCAAGCCGTTGAATCTTTTAAAAGCCGCGATTCCGTCCACTGATGAAGAAATCACGGTGAGCTATAACAGCAATCATCTTTTTGTGAAGCACGGCACTACCCAGATGAGTTGCCGCCTGATCGATGCACGCTTCCCCGATTATAAAGTGGTGATACCTGCCGACAATCCCTATCGCCTGACCGTCACCAAGAGCGATTTCCAGAGTGCGCTCCGTCGTGTTAGTGTATTCAGTAACAAGAGTACCAACCAGGTAGCCCTGAGTATCAGCGGCAGTGAACTGCAACTGGCTGCCCAGGATGTGGATTTCAGTTTTGAAGGGAATGAGCGGATGAAATGTCAGTATAATGGCGAGGACCTGATGATTGCCTTCAATGCCAAGTTCCTGATTGAAATGCTCAACGCCACCGATAGCGAAGAAGTGAATATGGAATTGTCCACGCCCACCAAGGCCGGTCTGATCAAACCTACCGACCAGGATGAGAACGAGGATCTGCTGATGCTGGTGATGCCGCTTATGTTAAATCAATAGTACTTCGACACCCTTCGGCAAGCCTGCCGGACAGGCAGTCTTGTCGAAGCAATAACTAGCTTTGAAAGTCTCTCTTGAAAAAGGGGGGCTTTTTTTTGTTCGTGTGACTCTTTGTACTGGTCGACTTCGATACGACTGCCTCAGGTTATCCTGTTGCTTCCCTGAACTTATAGTAAAGAGGCAGTCTACTCAGTCTGACAAGATCATTCCGCTTCGTAGGTAGAAAAGAAGAACATATCTTATGTTTACAGACAGCTAATCAACTGCGCCGCTTAAGAAACGAAATACTATTGTCATCCTGCCTGTCCCGCCAAATGCGGGGAGTAGATGCGAAGCAAATATTACAGGGTTTGAGACACAACTACTACGTCGTACCGAAGGGTGACAATAGTATTTCGTTTTTTAGGAGGCTCCGTTGAAGTGCTTTGAATACCCCTGAGTTTTTATTGCTTGTCAGGTTTTGGAGTTAAAGGTTTCCATTTCTTTTTGGCTAAATCTTTTAATTTGTCATAGTTTGCATTTATTAGGGCTTCCTTCTTTTTTCTTGACCAGTTTTTTAATTGCTTTTCTCTTGCTATAGCTGTTTCAATATTTTCAAACTCTTCAATGTATTTTAATTCAACTGGTCTCCGTATATATGTATAGGAGTCATCTGCAATTCCTTTATTATGTTCTTCAAACCTCCTGTCAATATCTTTTGTTACACCTGTATTATATGATCCATCTGAGCAGAGTAGAATATAAACATAATACTCGTAGCCACGTTTAATATAGAAATTTTTCATCCCCAATTATATAGATAATTTATAGTTACTTTTTTTTCACCCCCCTTCTGTATAAAATAATTTCAATTAAAAATCAGTGTATTACAACAATTCGTATTATAATGGCTTAATTTAAGGTGCTTCCTGAATCTATATGGGTCTACCTTCTTTTCCTCCTACGAAGCGGAATGTTGTTGTCAGACTGAGTAGACTGCCTCTTTACGGGATATTCAGGGGCGAAGTCATAATTAGTGAGGCAGTCGTACCGAAGGCGACCAGTACGAAAGTCGACGATTCCTATCTTTGCCCCATGTACAAAAAATCCCTCACCAAAGAACAAGCCCTGCAAAAACTGAAGCACTATTGTGCTTACCAGGAGCGGGCGCATAGTGAAGTGAAAGAGAAGTTGTATGACCTCGGGGTGTGGAAGAAAGATCATGATGAAATTATTTCAACGCTTATCGAGGAGAACTATTTAAATGAAGAACGGTTTGCCATTGCTTTTGCCGGGGGCAAGTGGCGGGTGAAGCATTGGGGCCGGGTAAAGATCAAATATGAACTGAAGCAGAAACAGGTGAGTGAGTATTGTATTAAGAAAGCGATGAAACAGATTGATGAGGAGGAATACATGGCTGTGCTGGAAAAGATGGCACTGGAACGGTATGCATCACTTAAATCTGATCAGTATATCATTCGACGCAAAAAGACACAGGATTTCCTGGTAGCCCGGGGATTCGAGACTGACCTGGTGAGACAGGTCATTGAGAAAAAAATAGTCAAAGGAAAGGGTTCAGCAACAGACTAAATATTTTTAGGAAAGGGATCCGCTACTTTTATTCCATGTTCATATAAGAAGTATTCATTCTCCTGTAAAAGGCATCCCGTTAATTCTTTCAGCAATGTTTCTTTATCAAGGTCCTGGCCGATAAAGACCAGCTCATTCAAACGGTCGCCCCATTGCTTATGCCATTTATTTTCGATGATGTCTTTGTTTTCATGAAATGCATTATAACGGATGCGCTCGGCATAGGGCATACTGGCCCACCATACACCGGCTTTTTCCAAACGGGATGAACCTCCGGCCTGAGAGAAATTGATGGCATCATTGGGACGGGATGAGAGCCAGAATAAACCCTTGGCCCTGATGATCGAAACCGGATATTCTTCATTGAGGTATTTCCAGAGACGCACCGGGTGAAACGGAACCTGGCTGCGAAAGACTACAGAACCGATCCCGTATTCTTCGGTTTCCGGGGTATGCTGTTCTTTATCCAGTTCTTTCTGCCAGCCTGCGGATGATAATGCTTCGTCGAAATCAAAGAGTTTAGTATTCAGTAAATGAGCAGGGTCCACTTTACCAAACTGACTACGGATGATCTTTGCCCCCGGATTCAGTTTACGGAGCGTGGCTTCCAGCAGTCCTGCTGTTTTTTCATCTACGAGATCTGTTTTATTGAGCAGGATAATGTTGGCAAACTCCACCTGATCGGTTAGCAGGTTCACGATGGTGCGCTGGTCCCCTTCCATATCGGTGAGTTGGCGTTCAGCCAGCAGTTCGGCACTGCCAAAGTCACGGAAGAAATTATAACAGTCCACCACGGTTACCATACTGTCGATATAGCTGAACCTGGACAGGTCGATGCCTTTTGCTTCATCGGTATAACAGAAGGTTTGTGCTACCGGAATCGGTTCACTGATACCGGTACTTTCAATCAGCAGGTAGTCAAATCGTTTTTCTGCAGCCAGCCGTTCCACTTCCATCATCAGGTCTTCACGGAGAGTACAGCAGATACAGCCATTGCTCATCTCCACGAGCTTTTCTTCCGTACGGGAGAGCGTGCCTTCTTTTTCCACGAGCTGCGCATCAATATTCACTTCGCTCATATCATTCACGATCACGGCTACTTTCAATCCTTCTTTATTGTGCAGGATATGATTGAGCAGGGTGGTTTTGCCGGCACCCAGAAAACCACTCAATACGGTTACCGGTAATTTACCGGTGGCAGATTCGTTGATCATTGGTTGTTGGTTTTATTCGTATCGGCTGAAGCAGTCGGGTGATTGCATTTCCGGCAGCGCCGCAGATGCAAGAGGTGACCGGTGATGATCAGCAGGGAGAAAAAATAATTCAGGTAATGCAGCCACTCTCTTCCTTCATGGAAGAGGGAGGAAAAAAGAAAGCCCCAGAAACTTATCCAAAGGAAAACAGCGATGCGGGTGTGTTTTGATTCACGGGTGGCGAAGAATACCGAGAAAAAGGAAATGACCAGGAAAAGGTATTTGATGCCGGGCCAGGCAAAAAAGCCGGCACCCAATGTTACCAAAACAGGGGTGGCCAGGCAATGTACCAGGCAAATGGAGGAACTGAGCATACCCGTCAGATCCGGAAGTTGATATTTAAGCAGGCGGGCCAGGAGAATAGTATAAATGCAACAATGCTGCAAATATATACAAAATACTTAAATGCAACAAAGTTGCACAAAGTATTTTCTCATGGCTCTTTTATCAGCAGTTGCCATTTTTCCCCGATAACATATTTCTTACTTCGCGTCCCGATAAATAGTGAGGGACCTGCAATGCCAACCATTAACCCTTCAAACAGCAGCCAGTTCCGTACACCGGCACGGCCTTTCGTGATAGCTGCCACAGGCAGTAACGGCAAGGCCAATACCGCACCTCCAAGGAGGTAAGCAGGGATCAGCATCCAGCCCCGTTTATTTATCCATGGTTTTTTGACGATAAGAATATCTTTCAGTAAGAGCTCCATCGTATCCCGGGCATACAAAGGAAGTTTTTTTAGTTTAAGTCCCTCTTTGTGCCGGTTGCTGACACGCACTTTTTTCGTATAAAAACTGTCCATCCCGGTTTTATAATAACGGCTTAATCGGATTGATGAATCAGTTGTTGAAAGGATGGAGCCGTTATAACTCCCTTTGGCCGTTATAAAATAAACATCCCATTCATTTTTCAGGACGATTTTTTTTGAAGGGCGGTGCTGGTTCACCAATACTACAGATGACTGTGCATTGATGCCTGCTGTATGGCAGCAGGAAAGCAGGAAAACTATAAAGATAGTGCGGTACATATCAGCTTTGCATTTGAATTATACATACTTCACATCAGCCTGTCCTTATTGATCAGTTAACCCAATCGGGTGCAATTCAGCGGTACATCTGATGTTATCCAGAGAATAAAGTTAATGGTTGGCAGCGGCCCTGGTTGGGGGTCGCTGCTTTTTTTTAGCATACAACGGCCAATCAATTAATTTAGCAGAATATAATACGCTATGTCCACACTCACGATTACCACCATACAAACGAATCTCCACTGGGAGGATAAAGCGGCCAACCTGAAAATGCTGGAAGAGAAGATCATGGGCATTAAGGAAAAGACCGAGATCGTGGTGCTGCCCGAGATGTTCAACACCGGATTTACCATGCAGCCTGAAAAACTGGCGGAGACAATGGAGGGGGAAACGGTTGCCTGGATGAAAAGGGTGGCGATGGAGAAGAGGGTGGTGCTGGTGGGGAGTGTGGCGGTGAAAACAGAAGAGCGGACGGAGACCGGATTAAGCGAGCGGACGGAGACCGTCAGCTCGTATACCAACCGCCTCATCTGGATGCTCCCCAACGGGCAGTGCGGTTATTACGATAAGCGGCACCTCTTCGCCTTTGCAGGAGAAGATCAACACTACACAGCAGGTAATAAACGGTTGATTGCCTCCGTAAAGGGTTGGAAGATCAACTTGCAGGTTTGTTATGATTTACGGTTTCCGGTGTGGGCCCGCCAGTCCTCTTCAGAACTACCTGAATATGATTTGATGATTTATGTTGCCAACTGGCCGGAGCGCAGGAGTCATGCCTGGAAAACACTCTTACAAGCAAGAGCAATCGAGAATCAGTCTTATGTGGTGGGCGTAAACCGCGTGGGGAATGATGGCAATAATATTTACCACAGCGGCGACAGCATGATCGTTGATCCGCTGGGTGAAGTATTATATACAAAGAAAGACGAAGAGGATATTCATACCATCACAATCGATAAAGCGCAACTGGATACAGTGAGGGAGAAGCTGCCGTTTTTGAAGGATGGGGATGGGTTTAGTATTAGTTAGTAGTCGGTAGTTAGTAGTTCGTAGTCAACAGCCCTTCCTGAGAAAGTTTGTATAAATCAAGAAATGCAACTTCTATTTCGAGCGCCACTCCTTCGTTTTACTACGGAGCGCAAGGAGCGAGAAATAGCAGTAAGAGACGTTACTTTAGATAAACCTTCTTAGGTGGGGCTGTTGACTACGAACTACTAACTACTAACTACTAACTCCCGACTAGTCTCTCGCTTCTAGCTTTCCCTCATCATCCAATTCACCCCTCTCTTCTTCAGATAATCCATCACCGCATCAAAACACTCCTTCTTATCCCCGATCAGTTCGGGAGGAAAGACGCCTTTTTGGGTAAACAGACCATCGGTAATCAGGTGCACGGCGGCGGTACAGGTGTAGCCGGTGGTGCGGGCCATGGAAGAGGTTTTGGTGACCGGATCGTACTCGTTATATAAATCCCAGGTGATCGATTTGTTTTTTCCTTTTACAATGACTTTCATTACGGTGAACTCTTCTTCGCCCGGTTCCAGTTTCCATTCCTTTAACAGCAGGCGGGAGGTGAAATCCAGCGGGGAAATTTCAGTCTGATTGAATCGTAAGGGTGTGGTATCAAAAAAACCGGCCTGCTGGAGGGAAATAATCAGGTCGATATGTCCCGGGTAACGCAGCGTCTTTTCTTTCATTTCCGGAATATGTCCCATGGTGTACACCAATGAGCGCAATCCATCGGTATTAAAGGCTTCCAATGCACCGGCCTCTTCAAAATACATGATCTCTCTTTCGCTCAAAGCGGGTTTGGTGACGATCTTTCCTTTTTCCACGAGCCGGGCCGGACGGATATATTCCTGGATCACATCCACTGGTGAGAAAGGAGCTTTGTATTCAAAGGGCGGTTTTCGTTCTTTAGGGAGCCCACCTACATAACATTCAAAGGCGGTGACTTCCATTTCTTTGTTGTAACGACCGAGGATCAGGTTGCTCATACCTGGCGCTACGCCACAATCCGTAATCACCGTTACCCCTTTTTCTTTCGCCAGTTTATCCAGCTGCAGGGCATCTTCCGGGAAAAATGAAATATCGACCACGTTTTTGCCGGCTTTTATTACGGCTTCCAGGGTCTGGTAACCAATAAATCCGGGCACAGCGGTGACCACCAGATCAAAAGGTGCCAGCCACTGTTCAAACTGCTCGTATTGGTTCAGGTTGACTGTGAGCGTTTTGATCGCCTTATTGCGTTTATGAAGTTCAAGCAGATTGGCGGGATTCAGGTCAAAACTGGTGACGTCAAAATCCTTTGCCAGGTCTATCGCAATAGCCCGGCCTACCATACCTGCACCTAAAACAGCAATCTGCATAACGTTTAAACTTTGATCAAAAGTAAAAAATAGCGCAAAATACACTTATGACCTGTGTTATCTGCTAACCTGATGAACTTTTTTTGCTATTCATACGTAAATTGGCATATGCGGCTCCTTTTCCTTTATATGATTTTTTGTTCGCTACTATCCTGTTCAACTTCGGAACGGGTACCGGTAAACAACCCGCCCCCGCCGCCACCACCCGGGGGACCACTAAAAACCTGGCTGGCCCTGGGCGATTCCTATACCATCGGTCAGGGAGTGGATGCCGCAGACCGCTTTCCAACCCAGACCACTAATCTCCTGATACAAGCCGGGATTAATATGGGCACCCCCGATTACATAGCTGCCACCGGCTGGACCAGCGGGGTGCTGACCAATCAGGTTCAATCACAAAACCCTCCACAATATGATGTGGTGAGTCTGCTGATCGGGGTGAATGATCAGTACCAGACCCATGATACCACGGGTTACCGGCTGCGGTTTACGGGATTGTTGGAAAAATCAATTCAACTGGCCCGGGGTAAAAAGGAAAATGTATTTGTGTTATCGATTCCCGATTATAGTGTCACTCCCTTTGCCCAATATTCAGATACGATCCGTATCCGGCAGGAGATCGACTGGTTCAATGCTATCAACAGGCAGGTAACAGCGCAGTTTCAATGTGCTTATCTCGATATTACGCCCTCCACCAGGGAGGCATTGTATGACCGTACCTTACTGGCTTCGGATGGTTTGCATCCGTCGAAGATTGAGTACAGGAAGTGGGCGGTTAGGTTGTTGCCGTTGGTGCAAGCGGTGGTGAGGTGAGAGGTGAGTAGTGAGTGGTGAGTGGTGAGTGGGGCCTCCTGAGATCATTTTCTTAAAGCCTGAAGGGCTGGTATTATTATAGAAACAGTTCGGTTAGAAAACGAATGTCGGGCATCTCCGATTTCGAGCGCAGCGAGGGACCTTATATTTTTTGCTGAAGTCCAAGTACAAGGTTCGTCTGTTGTCAGATGTCAGTTGTCGGATGTCAGGTAACAGCCCCTGCTAAGAAAAGATAACTTACACAACGTACTGATCCTTGTTTTACGAAATTCCGTACATCCCGATACTTCGGGATTCGTACTTCGTACTTTTTAAATACAAGGTCCCTCACTTCTTTCGGAATGACGGCAAGGTGGGGGAGAGAAAAGGGAAATACAAGATTTCTCGCTCTTTGCACTCCGTAGTGAAACGAAGGGGTGGCGCTCGAAATCAATGCAACCTGTTTCTATACAACTTTTAGTTACTCGTTTTACTACATCTGCTCGCAACTAGCTACTCGCATCTCGCAACTTGTATTTACTTTACCACCAGCGCCTTATCAATCATAAACTTCAATCTCTCCCGGTGCGCTTTTGTTTGTTCGTTACCTGTATTCAGTTTATCCATTTTCGCCCGCAGTTGTTTCAGGTTTTCAAAGGAAGCTGAAGCCGAGGCATGGTCATAGGCGGGGTCCTTCATCATACTGATCAGCTTGCTGATATAGGCATATTGCAGGTTCTGACGGTAAAGGTTGATATCCGTTTTCAGGTCGGCATCAAAGATCAGGCTGCTGAGCTCATTCATGATCACGGCGGGGGTGAAGCCATTGCCATACAAGGTGGTGCGGCTGGCCCTGGCCAAGGCCGTACTGTTCAGGATGCCGGATAAAACCGTATTCTGCAAAGCCATTACATCATTTTCCGGTTTGGGATCTTCGGTGCCATCCCCGAAATTATAACCACGACGCTGCAACTGCAGGTAAGGGTATAAGGGAGCATCACTGTCAAAGGCATTGGGGGCAAATATATAGGTGCCAAGGGCAGACAACACTTTTCGTTTATACTCATCCGGTACCGGGGTAAAGGGTTTTGCAGAAGTCTGCTGTCCGACAAAACTCCGGTCAACCATCACACCACTTACATAGTAAGATAATCCCACGGCCATGCCGAAGCGCTGGCCGAAGAGTGCATTATACTTCCGGCGCAGATCAACATAGCTTTCACCGGTTACCGCATATTTATCTTTCAGTTTCCCCATCAGGTTATTCACCAGCTGGAAACGTCCTGTGGCATAAGCGGCCATATCACTGCTCATATCCCATACCTGTACCCGGGGGTCGATCCCTGTATGATCAGAAGCAATATCTGCATCATTCCCAAAAATCAGTTTAGGTTCGGTACTTCTTTCCAGTATCTTTTTAAGCCCTGCTGCTTCTTCTCCTTTGGTGAAAGGACGGTATCCAAACTCGATGGCCCACCAGTCGTAAGGACCTGTTTTGGTGGTATAATAATCCACCGGCTTGAGGTCCGGTGATACATTCACCGAGGAGTAATCCATCACGGAACCTATGACGCCCCATTTACGGGTAATGGCCGTATCCTGTAGTTCGGCGGGACTCAGCATCTGGCTGGCCTTCATATTGTGCTGCAGTCCCATGGTATGACCCATTTCGTGCATGACAAGTTCCGTATAGAACTGCTCGCGGAGATTTTTCAGTTCAATGGCCGGCATACCGGAGAGTTCGGCAAACACATAGCCGGCGGCAAACTCCTTCATCATGCCACTGGCAATAGTGCAGGAGCTGAAGTTCTTATGGTTTATACCGGTTGGATGAGTACCCTGTTTAAAAACAGACTGCTCGTCCAGTATGCCTTTGTAGAAACCGTGGTCCATGGTGATATCGGCTCCCAGGATCTGCCCGGTGCGTGGGTTTACAAAACTCGGG
>Ga0209480_10000760_pt1 | contig 25071 bp, 21 predicted proteins | sample JI61114C2DNA_FD_187501 | JGI IMG/M metagenome (GOLD analysis project Ga0209480, IMG submission 187501) | Wastewater effluent complex algal communities from Wisconsin, to seasonally profile nutrient transformation and Carbon sequestration -... | ecosystem: Engineered > WWTP > Effluent > Algae... | reverse complement strand
TCAGTATTGTATTATTGGGATTGCTACTGTGGGTGGAAAATTACCTGAAGATTTTTTACCTATTCTAGAATCCTGCATCAGAAATGGCATTTCAATAGTCAATGGTTTACACGAGTTTCTCTCTGAACTTCCAAGCATACAAGCTTTGGCAAATCAATACAAAGTCTCTTTGATTGACGTTAGAAAACCCAAAGCCAAAAAAGACCTACATTTTTGGACAGGAGAAATTTTCAAGATTAAAACGCCCATACTGGCCGTGATTGGCATGGACTGTGCCATGGGTAAAAGAACTACTTGCAGACTGATTAGACAGGCTTGTGAAACAGATGGGATCAATGCCCAAATGATTTATACGGGTCAAACGGGTTGGTTGCAAGGTGGACAATATGGCTTTGTGTTTGATAGCACTTTGAATGATTTTATCTCAGGAGAATTAGAACACGCCATTATCACTTGCAACAAGGAAACCTCACCAGATCTAATACTATTAGAGGGGCAATCAGCACTTAGAAATCCAAGCGGACCCTGCGGTTCAGAATTATTGGTTTCAGGTAACGCCAAACAGGTAGTATTGGTTGTAGCACCAAAGAGAAGGCATTATGAAGAACTACCTGAGTGGGGGGAAATTCCTTCTGTAGCTTCTGAAATAGCGCTGATTGCTATGTATGGATCAAAAGTGATTGCGGTGGCAATTAATACAGAACATTGCAGTAACGAAGAAGCTTTTCAATACCAAGCTTCTTTGGAAAAGGAATTGGGGATTCCTGTTTTATTACCTTTACAAGTAGGGGTTGACAAATTGATGCCTGTTTTAAAAAACCTGATCAAATCTTAAGATGAAAATTAAATCAATACAAGTTAGTCTGCATCATTTGCCTTTAACCAAGCCGTATACCATTGCTTACAAAACCATGGTTGATACAGAGATTGTCTTGCTTGAAATAGCATTAGAAAATGGAGTAACTGGTCTTGGAGCTGCAAATCCATTTGAAGACGTAGTTGGTGAAACACCACAGCAAACTTTTGAGTTATTGCAAACTGGTTATCTTGATAACTTTATTGGCAAAGACATTGAAGACTTTTTAGACTTAATTACACAAGCAGCTGCTCATTTTGAACACAAGCCCGGAGCCCTTGCTGCTATTGATATTGCGCTGCACGATCTTTATTGTAAACACAAAGGAATTTCCGTTTTAGATTTTTACGGAAAATGCATGCAAGCCTTACCAACTTCCATCACCATTGGCATAAAACCCTTGGCAGAAATGTTAGAAGAAGCTAGGGGATATGAACAACTTGGATTCAAAATCCTAAAAATCAAAACAGGATTAAATGTTGATGAAGATATTGAACGGGTTGCCAAACTTAGTGAACTATTTGGCAATAGCATGTTGATTAGGGTAGACGCTAACCAAGGATATAATTTAGAAAATCTGCGCAAATTTATTCATGCTACACAACACTTGAAATTAGAATTAATTGAACAACCACTAAGAGTAGGAGAAGAAGCCGCTTTGTTATCACTAACCGCATCAGAACAAAATATGATAGTGGCTGACGAGTCACTGATTAATTTAAAATCTGCCATTAATTTATCCGCTGCACCACAACCCTATGGGGCTTTTAATATCAAACTCATGAAATGTGGTGGGATCATGGGTGCTAAAGCCATAGCAGGTATAGCTGCTAATGCAGGTATTGATCTATTTTGGGGATGCAATGATGAAAGTATCATTAGCATCACAGCAGCACTTCATTGTGCTTATTCCTGTAACAATACCAAGTGGTTAGATTTGGATGGATGTTTTGATATTGCCAAAGATTTGGTGGAGGGTGGTTTCCAATTAAAAGATGGATACTTACATCCAATTGGACTTCCTGGTCTGGGACTCAAAAAAATTATTTAATCCTTATTTTACTTGCAAGCGAACCAAGGCAACACCGTGTGCTGGAATGGTTTGTTGAAATTGCTTGGCAAAAACACCTAGATCTTTTTGCAACCACAAATCTCTAACTCCTGTTTTTGTTTTGATTCCAAGACTAGCAAAATCTAAGCTGATGTTTTTGTCAGCATCAGAAATATTAAAGAGTCCAACATACAAGTCTTTAGAGCCCGCCACATTTGATACCCAAATCATGGACCCGTCTTGTTTGAGTATTTGTTTGGGGTTTTCACCTTGCTGATTTACCGCCAATACTTCTGGATTACTAAAGAGTTTAACCTCTATCTCACGGTTCTCAGGAAGATTGCCACCCAACATTAATGGCGAACGAAATAGTGCCCAAAAAGACATGTGCGTATACAATTCAGCTTCATTAAAACGGCTATACCTTTCTTTGCCAACAGGTCCTCGTTTGCTGAGTTTGCCAATAGTGAGCATATCACAATCAGGCCAGTGGCCAGGACCACTAACACCTTCCCAATTTTTGGCATAATCAAACATCTTGAGCATCTCTTTCCATTCGTCCCAAAAGTCATCGGCCATGCGCCACATATTGGCGTTTTTAACCGCGTGGTCAGCAGCAGATCTTGGTGTTTCTCCCGGAGACAAACTCAAGACCATGGATCTGCCAGATGCTTGAATGGCTTTTTGATAACCTGCAACTTCGGCATCACTATAAGGCCTAGAAAGATCATCCACTTTTAAAAAATCTACATCCCAAGAAGCATATAATTGCACAATAGAATTCAAGTATTCCTGTGCACCAGGTTTACTCATATTCAATCCGTACATATGGTTAAGCCATTTACAAACAGATGCTGTATCGGCAATCATATCCGCTGAAACACCAGCTGCGCCTAGTACGGGGGTCTTGGACCAAACAGCTTGTCGTGGAATACCACGCATTACATGAATTCCAAATTTCAATCCCTTGGAATGTATATAATCGCTTAAGGCTTTAAAGCCATTGGCCTGAAAGGCCGATGGAAATTTATTGACATGGGGTAATAATCTACCATAAGCATCCATGGCCAACCATGGCAAAAATGATCCATCATTTAGTCTTAATTGTCCTGGATTACCAATCTTACTGGTTGGGGGATTATCATAGCTCCACAAGAAATCTACTACCACATATTCCCATCCAAATTGTTTCAAGTTCACTGCCATATAATCGGCATTGGCCTTGACTTCTTTTTCTAATACTGCAGATCCAAAACAGTTATAGCTATTCCAACCCATGGGTGGCTTATTGGCTAATTGTGCTTGAGCAGCAACAAAAAAGAAAAGAACTAAAAATGATAGAAATAAGTTTTTCATGTATGAATGCATTGCAATTACTGATGCTATAAATATACAACTTCATCAGAATCCATCTATCCTGCAACTACTTTACTGTTGTTTTTTGCAACACCAATTCGGGCTCATTAGTAGTGATAAAATCAAAACCCTCTTTGATAAGCCAATCCATGATAGCGGGATCATTCACCGTCCATGCATTGAGGATGAGTCCCAATTTTTTGGCCTCAGTAATCCATTCCGGCTTTTTTTGAAACACAGAAAAGTGATAGTCCAATCCATTGATGCCGTCTTTTGCCAATTGCTCTGGTGACTTATCCCCGTTTAAATATTGGGTAATGGCCTTAGGGTCAAGTTGGTGGATGGTTTTGAGCATCTCATAATCAAAACTAATATAGACAGTCTTAGAACCAGCTCTTGTTGCTTTTACAGTAGCCAATACTTTGGTGACAATTTGCACAGCTCTTTCTTTGCCTATATCGGATGGTTTAATTTCTAAAACCAACCTGGTTGTTTTATTATTGGCAAGACCTGCTTGCAAATATTCACTAAGTGTTGGAATTACTTCTCCGTTAGAGAGAGATAGTTTACGCAAGTCTGCAAACATTGTTTTATCAATCACCAATTTTTGAAAAGCGGGATCATGATTTATGACTAATGAGTCATCTATGGTCATTCTCACGTCAAACTCAGAACCCGTACAACCCAGTCTAATGGCTTCTTTGAGAGAGGCAATAGAATTTTCCGGAAACTTATTTTTCAAAAATGCACCTCTATGTGCCACTACTGGATTAGATGCAAAACTTACTGTCTTGTTTGCTTGTTTGGAACTAGCACAAGAAAGTACAAGACTTGCTGTTATGAGTAAAACCGAATGGCGTATGGCTATTTGTAAGGAAAACATCTTAAGGTAATTTGGGACTTTGAAAACCTAATTTTTTCAAACCTGTTTTAATCTCTGGACAACTCATAAACAAATTCCAAAGCAAACCGCTTCTATAATTTTCCATCATCACTACTATGGGGCCTTGGTCAATAGCCAAATAATGCGGTAAGTACCAATTGTCGGTTTCGCTAAAAGCATCATAGAAACCATATTCTCCAAAGAGCTTGTCTTTTTTATTGGTATACCAATGCATCATAGCAGCCATGGATTGCTTGGGTGTAAAGGGGAAAGCAGATAAGGCAGCCGTGGGCGATATGACTCCTAGGTCATTGTTTTTAGAAGGTGCATGTCCTGCATACCCTTTCACTGAATAACTAGCTGTAAGCCCCCAATTATTGGGACCATATCCTTTGAACTTGCCAGGATTGTCTACACACCATTGATAGTTGATCAATGATTGGTTGGTATTCTCTTTCCAATAATCTGCATAAGCGTCTTTTAACCCCCTTGGGTCTAAACCTAAATAAGAATACTGTGACCAAAACAAAGGTCCACCATTCACTGCATTACCCTGATGATGCATCTGAAGGGATAAACCCGCATAGCGCACACTGTCTGCTTTGATTTTCCCATTACTGGCCCAACCTTGGTGATATACTTCTGCAGGAACAGCATGTGTTGGAGATGCAGCTGCCAAAACATACATGATCAAACATTCATTATAACCCCTAACCGGAAAATTCATCTGCCAAGCATAGTCAGGACTCCAATGCCAATACAATACGTTTTGGCCATTTCTATACCAATCAAAATCTACTTCCTTCCAAAGCTTATCTGCCCTTACAGCCAAGGCCTTTTCTGCTGCAGTTCCATTTTGAAAATACTGTCTCATGCAAAGCAGACCTTGCAACATATAAGAGGTCTCAACTAGATCACCGCCATTGTCTTTTCTACCAAAGGGTTTTACCTTACCTGTTTCTCCATTCCACCAATGTGGCCAAGCTCCTTTAAAACGATCTGCAGTTTCTAGAAAATGAAGAATTTTGGTTAGTTGTTCAACACCTTCTTGTCTACTGATGTATTTTCTTTCCATACCCACAATTAATGCCATCACCCCAAAACCGGAGCCACCACTAGTAACTACTGTTTGATCTTTTGAAGGATAATTTCCATCAAGGTGAATTCTTTCTCTACCCATACCACTGATGGGTTCTGCCCCTTTTCTAAAATATTCAAAACTGGCTTGCTGCACTTGGTTAAAAACCCTTTCTTCCTCTTTGTTTTTAAATATTTGGTTTTTACCATTCGTATTAGGTGATTGGGCAAATACAGCAAAATGGCTAATCAACATTAGCATCAAGATCTGATTTCTCATGATAGATTTTTTGACAAACAATAATTGAATGTAAGAAAAAAAATAGCTGCACAGGTTTCCCTATGCAGCTATCTGAATCTGAAAATACTACTTATTAGCCATGCCCAAGTTGTATAACGCTTTCACGTGTGCATCAGGGAATGTTTTGTTATAAATCCGTAGTTCGTCTATCTGGCCTGTCATAGCTGCAAATGATACATCCGCACTAACTGACTTGCCAGGAATACTGTTATAATTGGCGCCAATGATCACTTCACTAGGCTCCCAAGATTTGAATAAATTGTTTCCAACTCCCCTATTTGGGAATGCTCCCACTTTCACTGCATCTGCCCAAATATTGAATACTCCAGTAGTGCCATCATAGGTTAAAACCAAGTGGGTCCATTTGTTCATGCCAATAGTTGGAGATAAGCTACTATTCAAGTTGTCTTGGGTTCCTCCACCAGCGGTAGTAAATGTTGGTTGAATACGCAAAGTATTGGTTGTTGTTGCTGGAAAAGATTGGGTATTCAAGGCAAAATTGATATTGCCATTGAAAATCCCTGGTCTAGCCAATTGAAACAACATGGTTCGTTTGCTACCATTGTTCAAGATTTTTACCCAAGTACTGATGGTCCAACTTTTTAAAGAATCGGTTTTGAATTTTTGTAACTGTACAGGAAAGTACAAATATCCTGCTGCTAGGCTTAGTGCTTTACCCCTAACACCACCAGTTACATAACTGTCATTGGCAGATGTTGTAGGTGCTGTACCAGAGACTAACTCAGTCTTGGTATCATCAAAGCTCCAATAGGCTATCATATTTTCTGGAAAGACCTCATTAGAACTATTATATCCATCAATCTTGCCTTCATAGTTAGCGGTACTTACGCTGGGTAGATTGTTGGGATTTCCGTCCTTCTTACAGGAAACGCCCATGATGGCAAATACTGCCAAAATAAGCAAGTATTGTAGGTTGATATTATTAGATAGTTTCATTGCTCAATTTTTTTTGGTAATGGAATTAATAACCGGGGTTTTGTGTTAAAACACCTGCACTCAAGTCAATTTGGGTTTGTGGTATAGGCAATAATCCGTCTCTACTACTAGAGAAATTAGACTTGCCAGCCGCACCCATGGCCGCTTGCGCAATACCCCATCGAACAATATCAAAAAATCTTTCGTGCTCCATGGCCAACTCTACGCGTCTTTCTTTTCTAATGGCGTCCCTTAAGCTTATTTGGTCTACAGCAGTTACGTCTGGCAAAATACCCGCAACGCCGTTTCTTGCACGTAGGCGAACACTGTTCAGCGCATTTCTAGCATTGGTTAAATTAGTGGTTCCACCAACTTCATTGGCTGCTTCAGCATACATCAATACCACATCTGAATAACGCAGTACGCGAATATTCATCCAATAACCAAAGCGATTGCCTACTGTGCTTCTAACAACAGGATTGGTATAAACTTTGTTATTATAGCGTGGATTGGGTAATGCAACTGGCAGTACTTCACCGTACAAGGTCTGAAAGGAAGTAGTTGCGGTACTGGTGTATAAAATGGTTCTATTCTTTCTTGGGTCATTGGTCTCAAAAGCTGCTTCTAAAAAAGTGCTTGGTGAATTCCAACCCCATCCAAGGTCAAATGCACCTGCTCCACGAACACCTTGAATCTGCGCATATTGTACACCATTGCTAGTAGGAAATGATGCGGATGCTGTTGCTTGCACTTCAAAAACAGATTCTCTACTATTCTCTCCCTCTTCTCTAAAAATTCTATCAAAAGAAGTAGAAAGATCGTACTGTCCAGAGTTCATCACGGTATTGGCTGCATCCATGGCTTGTTGCCATTTTTGTTGATAGAGATACACTTTTGCCAATAAGCCTGTTGCTGCTCCACGGGTTGCTCTTCCTGCAAAACTTGCAGGCCAATTTAATGGAAGGTTTGTAGCGGCAAAACTTAAATCTGATTCTATAAACGCATACAATTGTGCAGCACTACTTTGTGGTACATTATTTTGCAAAGCAGGATTTGTAAATAAAGAATCAATTAATGGAACTCTTCCAAACATTCTCACCATATTAAAATAAGCATAGGCCCTTAAGAATCTAGCTTCTCCAATGGTTTGTTGTTTAATGGCATCAGTTGCCACAATTTGCGTATTGGTATTTACTTCCTTAATAGTAGAATTACATTTATTAATCAAGGAAAAATAACCCAACCACAATGTGTTGGCAAAACTATTACTAGGTGTTACTGGAAAATTATCCATGTCAATGGCAGCAGCACCACCATCGGCTGGGGTACTACCTTTGTCTGCGTCGTCACTTCTAATACTGGTTGCAGTAATAAAAGCTTGACTATGCACATTGAAACTTCTCAAATCATTATAAGCACCAAAGATAAATTGGTCATAAGGACCAGATCCACCAGGATAAGGATAGTTGTCTGCATCATAGCCACCTTGACGCTGTGTGTCTAGAAAACCCTTTTTGCATCCGCTGGCAAAACAGCCCATCATGATAATGGAAACCGTAATGACAATTGTTGTGGGGAATTTGAATATTTTTTTCATGTTGAATGGATTGTTCAATTAAAAACTAAGGTTGATACCAAAAGTGTAAATGGCAGGAACTGGGTAAGAACCATTGTCTGCTCCTCCTCCCAAAATACTTCCAATCAAAGGTTCAGGAGAATAACCGGTTACCTTACTCCAGGTTTTCAGGTTCTGTCCGTTTAAATAAACCCTTGCTTGTTTAATCCCTGCTTTGGATAATAGATTTTTCTTGAAAGTGTATCCTATTTGTAGGTTACGGATTCTGAAATAATCTCCAGGTTCTAGGTAATAAGTACTCATCAAGAAATTATTACCCCTGGTATTATCTAGAATTGGTTCAATATTAGAAGTACCGGGTGTGGTATACGCATTCAACCTATTGGCCTCATAGTTTAATACAGCAAAAGTGGCAGTTCTTCTTTGGGTATAAATTTTGTGACCCGCCATTCCTTGTAAATCCATTTCAAAGTCAAATCCTTTATATGCCAAAGTGAAATTACCACCAAAGCTATAAGGAGGAAATGGTGTTCCAATATAACCTCTATCTGCAGGGGTAATCACTCCGTCTCCATTGGTATCAGCATAAGAGATATCACCGGGTAAGGAATTGCTAAACGCTGCTTGTTTACTCAAGTCAGCAGTAGACTGATATATCCCTGTCTGAGTGTAACCATAAAAATAACCAATGGATTGGCCTGTGGTTGTAAGGTTTGCACCACCGTTTCCAATGATAGAGAAATTGAAATTATTACCAATTGATTTTACCTCATTGGTGTTATGACTAAAGTTGGCTGAAATTCCATAGCTCCAGTCTTTGTTAATTACATCGTTCCAACCAAGAGATAGTTCAATCCCTTTGTTACTAATCTCTCCTAGATTGGTAAAATAGCTTCTGGTTTCATTGGGCAAACTTACTGCTGTAAGAATGTCTGTAGTGGTTCTGTTATAATAAGTAAACTCCGCGTTTAATTTATTATTCAGGGTTCTGAGGTCAAATCCAATATCAATACCACGAACGGTTTCCCAGTGCAAATTTGGATCAGGAATAAAAGCTGCCTGAATAGAGCTATAAATATTGTCTCCAAAAATAGCCGTGCTGGCATTGGATACACCAGGTCTATACAAGTTGTCAGCAAATCCATTGGCGTTTCCTGTTAAACCCCAAGCTCCTCTGATTTTTAAATAATCAATGGCTTTGATTTTTTTGAAGAAAGTTTCATCACTTGCTACCCATCCTAGACCAACACTACCAAATGTTCCCCATCTGTTTTGTGGGGCAAATTTGGAACTTCCGTCTCTTCTAATAGTAGCGTTCAAAAGGTATTTGCCCAAATAGGAATAACTCACCCTTCCAAAAGCACCAGCAATAGCACTCTCTCCACCACCGCCATCAAAATTGCCTGGGTTATTAGGATTTGAAACACCTATATACCAGAAATCTGGGCTATTGTTAATGTTCACAGAAGTATCTCTGCGTGTACCATTCACATAACTATTGTAACTATAAATAGAACTATAACCAGCCATCGCAGTTACTGCGTGTCCGCCGGTAAAGGATTTGTTGAAGGTTAGGGTATGGTCTTGCTGATACCTTTTTGATTCACTCTGACTTTGTGATACAGAAGTTCTTACGGTATTGTCATAAGTAGTAGTGGTTGGTGCAGCGCCTTCTCCTAGGTTTACAAAACTAAATGGTAGTCTATTAAAACTCCTTGAATTGTTGAAAGAGAAATCACCATATACTACAGATTTCCAAGTGAAGTATTTGGCAAATTTGATTTCTGCAAAAGCAGATCCAATAAAACGATAGCCTTTTTCAATGCTATTACCATCATTGCGATTTAAAGCCGCAATGGGGTTGCCCACCTGAGCTCTTTGGAAAGATGGCATGCTATAATAAGTGTTATCGTCTTGCTTAATACCTACAATGGGTGCAGCCCATAATGCATTGGTAATAGAAGCTGCAGGAGGATTGCTGTTCCAGTGATATCCTGTAATATCTGCTCCAACTTTAATTTTGTCTGTAAACCTAATTTCTTCGTTTAAACGAAGTAAGTAACGCTGATAGCTATCATTACGTAATACTCCTTCTTGATTGGTATAACCCACGTTCAAATAAGTGCTACTTTTTTCTGAACTATTTGACACACTTAAATTGCCTGTTGCAATCATAGCATTGCGCAGCACCAAATCCTGCCAATTGGTATTGGCCGTATAGTTGGTATAATCAAATGGTGCAGCATTTAGATTCTTCAACTGAGCCGTATACAAGGTTTTAAAACCTGCAGCGTCTACTAATTGAATCTTATCATTTACTTTTTGCATGCCATAGGCAGACTGGAAGTTGATCTTAGTTTCTCCTCTGGCTGCTTTTTTTGAGGTAATAGCAATTACACCATTAGCACCACGCAAACCATAAATAGCAATACTTGAAGGATCCCTTAAGATATCAATAGATTCAATATCTGCAGGATTCAAAAAGTCTACGTTATCGTGTAAAATACCATCAACCACATATACAGGGCTAGCACTATTGGTACTATTGATACCACGAATTCGCACTACTGGACTTGATCCTGCACGGCCGGAATTGGAAACGGTTAAACCAGCTACTTTACCCTGCAAAGACCCAATTGGATTGGTGCCAGGCATTTTTGCAACGGTCTCACCTTTTACTGTAGAAATAGAACCAGTTAGGTCTTTTCTTCTTTGTGTACCATAACCCACTACCACCACTTGTTCTATTATGGAAACAGTTTGTTTTAATTTAGCAATGATTGTTGATCTACCATTAACAGCAATTTCTATGGATTCATATCCTACATAAGAAATGAGTAAAACTGCATTGGGTGCTACCTCAATTTGAAAATTACCATCTGCATCAGTCTTGACACCATTGCTACTGCCTTTTACCATAATAGATGCGCCATTTAAACCCAGACCATTTTCATCCGTAATAGTTCCAGATACTTTTGCAAATGCAGGTTCCTGCACTACAGCAGTAACAGCATTAACAGAAACAGGTACCGGATTTTTAGCCGTAATGGTAATGGTTTTATTGACAATGGAATAGCTCAAAGGCTGATTGTCAAAAACCTGTGCCAAGGTAGTTTCTAGGGGTTGGCGTTTCACATTTAGTGTTACTGGCTTACCCTGTTGCAACAAATTGGCATCGTAAAAAAATACAAAGCCCGTTTGGCTTTTAATAGATTCAAATACTTTAAGCAAGGGCATGTCTTTTCCTGAAAGTGAAACCTGTTGGGCGGTTCCTTTAGCGGAAACTTGTAGAAATGCTAGCGTTAGCAGGATAAAGGTTAGTCTCATTGCCAATAAGATTGATTTGTTTTTGGTAATCAGGCATGTTAAGTAATCCTGGATGCTTGCAGTTTGATGCCGCATTCCGGATGCCGGCTTGCCATCCCGGCCATCAATAGATAAATTCATACTTTTGCAATGTTTGGGTTAATTAAGATGATTCCTCAAGAGTTTGTTTTTTTTCAATCCAACTATTGCCGTTCCAATTGCCGTTGGAGCGGTTTTTTTATGGATCATATTCCCTTTCAAAGGGCTTTGATTTATGGCATAACAATTAGTTTATCAGTTTCAATTTTAAAATGAACATTGTTTTTCTCTAGAATTTTTAAGACTTCCGATAAGTTTAGGTCTCTTTGCATTTCTCCACCAAAAACCCTTTTAGGAATATTGCCTTGATAAATCACGTCTACATTGTACCAACGAGATAGTTGGCGCAAAACGGATTTCAGATCGGAATTGTCAAAATTGAAATAGCCATTTTTCCAGGCCACTACAGCAGATAAATCAATGCCATTCTTAACCTGAATGGCTGTTTGTTTTTGCTGATCTGAAAGATATAAAGCCTGCTGTCCAGGTTGAATGGCAATAGCCCCTGCACCATTGGGTTGCAAGTATACTTTTACGCTACCTTCTAATAAGGTCACTTTTGTATAGGTCTCGTCTTGATAACTATTGATATTAAAATGTGTACCCAAAACCTCTACCACACCTTTTCCAGCAACGGCTACTTTAAAGGGCTGGGCTTTTTTAGCTACTTCAAAATAAGCTTCCCCAGTAATTTCTACCTGTCTTTCAGTAGCTCCAAATGCCACTGGGTACCTGAGTGAACTTTCGCTATTGAGCCATACCTTACTACCATCACTCAATACCAAGGTTACGGGTTTACTACCTCTTGGATTATTTAGGGTGTTGACTAAGTACTTGTCTGAAGCACCTTGGTAGACAATAGAACCATCTGCAGTTTTGGTCAATTGCACATTTCCTTCCATGGCTAAAAGTCCTTTTCCGGCACTATCTAAAATAATTTGTTGGCCATTACCTAATGTAATAATGGCGGTATTGGAACTGGGGGGAGCAATATCTTGTTTCAGGGTAAGTTTAGCAACCGGAACCGGTGGAACCTGCTTTGATTGGAAATATAAAAAAGCTGCAGTAGCCACTAAAATTAACATCGCGGCAGCTGCCAACCATTTTTTCCAATAAAGCTTTGGTGCCCTAACTGGTGTGGCGTTGATTTGCTCATGAATTTGAGCTAATAAGTGTTCAGAAATAGTTAAAGGGAGGTTGGTTGGTTGTGCTTGGTCTTGTTCAAATTTCTCTTGCATCAACTGACGCAAAGCGTGTTGATCAGTTTCCTGTAGGTATTCCAACATCCAAGCCTGTTCTTCAGAAGTCCAGACGGATTTGGTTAAAAGCCTTTCTAATATCTCATGGGATGGCTCCACTAGCAATCGTTTGTACCATAAATACAATCAAGTGCTCAATTCGGGGGGGGTGTTGGAAAATTTTATTGAGAAATGACCCATAAAACAGGCAGGGCCAGTTTATATTCCGGGTGTGCCAGAGCATATTCTTTAATATACGCCATGGCGCCAGCTAGGTATTCTTTTACGGTATGGGCAGAAATATTTAATTCCTTGGCAGTTTCTGAATAGGTTTTGCCCTGCAATTTACAGAGTTCAAATACTTTTCTTTTCTGGGGCGATAACTGACTAATGGCTTTTTCCAATAATTGCATTTGCTGTTCATATATATCAGGAACCGATTCTTCTAGCAGTTTGTCAGCAATAATGCGATTCATCTTGGCTTCCAATAGTTTTTTCTTCTGCCAATTCACCGATTTGTGGTAACAGTTTACAAAAAGCCAACCGGACACAGAGCTGTCTGCTTTTAGCAAATGCTTTTTTTGCCAAAGACTAATAAAGGTTTCCTGAACAATGTCTTCTGTAACACCCTGGTCTTTGACCAACTTGAATACGTTGGCATATAGTGCTTTGTGGTACTTCCAATACAAGCTATCAAAAGCCATGAGGTTGCCTTTTTGCAAAAGCAACACTAGCGAAGCATCGTTATTGGAATCTAATTTGGGCATGGTGTGGGTAACAATTACCAATTCAAATGTAGGTAAAAATGCCAACCACTAAGGTGAAGTATCGGTGAATTAGAGACTATCAAACTTAAAATATCCCAAATGCAATTCGTCTTGATGTGCTGCTTGTATTGGGGTCAATTCAATGCTGTATTGCTCTTTGGTCAATTTTGGTAGCACTTCGTCAATGGTATAGAGGTCATCTACGTCTATTCCGTATTTGTCGTCAACATGAGAATTAGCACCTTCAAAATGGGTATGTTTGAAAAAAGCAGTTTGTTTGGCTTGTTGAATAGCCGCGGCTTTGTCCTTAGCAGCCACCACCATTTTATAGTGAAATTCATCAAACTCATCTTTTTTGTATCCCCCCAGATTAATAAAAAATAACTGGCGCGATGCTGCAGTTGTTTGACTGACTCTAGGAACAATATTTATTTGCTGCCCGTCTACCTGATTTACTTCTCTAAAACCATCAACATGCATTCTCCCCTTGGCTTCTGGCCAGAACTGATTGAACTGAGGAATCAAATCCTTTAAAGATTCGGCAATACCAAAAAACATATCGTGTTGTTCTGTATGCCTGCCCTTGGGTTTGCCTCCTAGTAAGACCATGTATAATTTCAATGCCATAAGATTCAATTGTACATGAAATTATGGGTTATCTTTTTATATAGAAGATTCTAGTTTATATAAAAAGATATTTTTATTTTCAATGATGCGAAAAAAATATCTCTTCTCCTTTTTGCTGTTTCAGTTTCTATGTAATGTTTTGTTTGCTCAACAAGTAGTCACATTTAGAAATCAAAATTGGCAAATCTGCAATGAAAAAGAAGCTTTATATGTTTCCGTTAATGAGCCAGAAAATGGATTGTGGCACAGAAAGGATTATTTTCTTTTAAGCAAGAAATTGCAAATGAATGGTTATTATAAAGATTCTGCAAACACCATTCAACATGGAATGTTCACTTATTATTATCCCAACAAATCTGTTGAAACCATTGCTAATTTTGAAAACAATCAAAAGCAGGGAGAATATTTCAGCTTTTATCCAAATGGTATCATGCGAGATAGTTTTCATTTTAAACAGGATATCCCAATTGGCATCTGTTCGGGATGGTATCCTAACGGTTACATTAGGGTAGAAATGCAAATGGATACCATTGGAAAAGGAAAGGGACTGGCTATTGGTTTTTTTGAAAACGGTAATACTTCGTTTAAAGGACTTTTTAATGAAGGCTTGAGAAAATCAGGAAATTGGTTCTATTATCATGAAAATGGAAATAAAGCATCCGTAATTCAATTTCCCAAAACGGATAGTACAACCATTATCAAACCAAGAATCAAATTTGATCAATTTGAAAGCATTTATTATGATAGTACAATAAACTATTACAATGCTTTTTGCTATGACCAAAATGGATATCAATTAGACAGTTGCCGGCTAATAAACAAAGGTCCAGAATTTAGAGGAGGAATAAAAGCATGGACTAGTTATTTGGAGGGAAAAATGTTTGAAATAACTAGAACCCTTACTGGTGACCCTGGGTATATTAATATAAAGTATCGAGCTATGTTTATGATTAATGCCAAAGGCGCTACATCTCAGATTATGCTGGACAACGCTGTTGAGGAAAAAATGGATGAAAAAGTAGGAGATATTATTCGGAATTCTAAAAACTGGATTCCAGCTAAACACAATAATAGAATCATTCCATTTTTACATACGCAATCAATGACTTTTATGCTCAATGTAAATTAAATTGTGTTTATGCAATCCATACCCATCAATCAAAGAATCCAATCATTAGATTTTTTTAGAGGCATTACCATGTTCCTCTTAGCGGGTGAAGCAAGTGGATTGTATGAACATTTAAGAGAATCTGATTGGGTATTAATCAAAGGTCTTGGTCAAAAATTGGATCATCATGAGTGGCATGGACTTTATTTTTGGGATTTGATTCAACCCTTCTTTATGTTTATAGTGGGGGTGTCTATTCCCTTTGCTGTGGCCAATAGGCAAAAAGCAGGCGAATCCATTAAAACCATTACCCAACACGCATTTAAGAGAGCTGGCTTATTATTATTCTTTGGCTGGGGTTTGTATTTTGTAAACGCAGGTCACTTGGTATTTAGGTTTCAAAATGTGTTGGCACAATTATCAGTGACTTATCTAGTAGCGTTTTTAATCAGAAACAAATCATTCAAATTTCAATTGGGGCTTTCTTTGATCCTGCTTTTATTGATTGACCTTGCTTACCGGTATTTTCCAGTTGAGGGATTTAACCATCCATGGGTGCCATATGAAAATCTGGGGGCCTGGTTTAATAATACCATTGAAGGGGTTGAGAAAGCTTCTATCTGGTCAAGTTTAAATGCAGTATCTACAACGGCACATACTATTTGGGGCGTGCTTTGCGGCAAATTAATAATGCAAGAAAAACCTGCTCAAGAAAAAATTCAAAGCCTAGTGCTTGCTGGCGTTTTTTGTATGCTATTTGGTTATAGTTTAGACCTATTAGACATTACACCCATCATTAAAAAAATAGCTACCAGTTCTTTTGTTTTTGCCAGTGGCGGATGGGCCATCTTGGTGTTAGCCTTTTCTTATTGGTTAATAGATGTGCAACATTATTTTACAAAGGGCGCCAAATTCTTTATGATTGTAGGTTCTAATAGCTTGTTTATCTATTTGTTTTTTAATATTGGAGGGGCTGAATTATTACAACATATTTTGGAGCCCTTTGTCAAACTCCTATTTGCTTGGAGCGGTGCATACAGTGCCAAGATACTCACCAGCTGTTCCGTATGGTTAGCCATGTGGGGTATCTGTTATTGGTTATACCAGAAAAAATTATTCTTTAAATTTTAGTGCCCTTTTTCTCAGCAGTTTCTTTGGTCTTAACTTTTTGCTCCGTATCAGCTAATAGTTTGTCTAATGCTTTTCTGTCTAGGTAAACACCTTTTCTAATCAGGCTATTAATTTTTTGAGTGTTCTGAATATTTGCTAGTGGATTAGCATCAAGAATCAAGAGGTCTGCTATTTTATTGGTGGCAACCGCACCATAGTCTTTTGACAAATTAAAAAAGGCAGGACCATTGATCACCGATGCTTTGAGCGCTTCATGAATGGGTAACCCATAATGCACCATCATGGCCATTTCTTGGTGCAAACCAATACCGGGATAATTATAAGAATTCAAATAACCAGCATCGGTGCCTGCCAAGAAGGGAACACCAGCTTGATACAACCAAGGGATTAAATGTGCCGCGGTTTCAAAGTTTTGATGTCTTGCAGCAATTGCAGCAGCATTATCCTTGGATGCCCTATCTACTCTCCAACTATAGGTTCTCTTTAATGCTGGTCCTAAGTATTTTAAATAGTCATCCTGTTGGTGATTGTCTTGATCTAGATAAGCTACCACGCGTGACCCATTCATGGTGGGCACTACCGCAGTTCCATTGGCGGCTAACATTTTGAATTTACCAATGGCTGTAGCTGAATCCATGGTTTTCATGAGTTGTTCATTGGCATCTTTAGCACTAATGGTTCCTTGTCTGCGGGATAGTGTAATGCGTTCTTCCTCTTTAGAAGCGGCCCTTAATAAATAAGACAAATGCTCCACTGTAGACAGGCCTGCGTCAGATAATTCATTCAAAGTGTATTGAACAGGCGCATGCCCAGATACCTTCCATCCCCTTTTTCTGGATGCTTTTATAGATGCTAGGAACAGCGCTGGATCCAAAGTATTGTCTGTAATCTTGATAAAGTCTACTTCTAATTTTTTCAAAGAATCTAAAGCTAGGTTCATTTCTGTTTCATTGGCTATTTCTAAGTCTCCGGGCCAAATTGATTTGGGGCCTTCTAATTTGGGGCCTGATGTAAAAATGGTAGGTCCCTCTAATTTGCCTGCGGCGATGGCTTTTTTCCATGCCAATAATTCAAGGCTAATATCGCCAGCGCAATCCCTTACAGCTGTTATACCTGCTGCTAAATAAAGTGGCAACAACCATTTGTTTTCTTCCTTTAAAGTATCCCCACCAAAATGCACGTGCATATCCCAAAGTGATGGCATGATATATTTACCCGAAGAAGGAATTGATTGTGCAGCTTGGTATTTTTTCCCAATGGCATTTGCTCCTACTTCTATGATCCGGTCTTTTGCAATCACCACTGTTTGATGTGGGTTCAATTTGTTATTGGCCACATCTACAACTGTAATATCACGTAAGATCAAGTCTGCCTTTTTAAGCTGGGCATTTGCGCTACTAAACCATAAGAGTAGGCTCAAAATCAGGGTGGTCTTCATGCCAAAAATTTCTTGAATGTACAGAATTAGACCTTAGAAGAGAATTAGAAAATGAGTACATTACTGAGTACTACTTCAATGGCCCTATATGAAAAAGACAATTGCAGTCCTATTCTGCCTGTTTAGTCTGGTAAATTTTGTAACTGCACAAAGTATTGTAAAAGCCACGCAGGATTTTATTGCCCTATTGGGCGATGGTCAAAAGAACAATACCCTCTTTGCTTTTGATGATCCAGAACGATTCAATTTTCATTTTGTACCCATGGCAAGAAAGGGAATCACATTTAATGAGATGAATCCTGCTCAACAAGCGGCTGCTTTAAAAATGCTATCGCTCTGCGCCAGTGAAAAAGCATATCAGCAATCACAGGAGATTATGCAATTAGAAATTGTTCTCAAGGCTTTGGAGAAAAGATCTGAATCAGACCACTATCGTGATCCGGGAAATTATCATATCTCCATTTTTGGAGTTCCTACCAATCATAGTATTTGGGGTTGGCGATTTGAAGGACACCACCAGTCTTTCAACTTTAGTTTTAATGAAGCGCAAAAAGGCGTTGGTGCTCCTGTTTTCTTGGGTTCCAATCCGGCGATTGTTTTAGAAGGCCCGGCTAAAGGGAAACAATTATTAAAGGCTGAAACAGATGGCGGGTTTAAACTATTGCATGCACTAGACCAAGCACAAATAAAAAAAGCTGTGATAGACAGCATTGCTTTTAAAGACATTTTGAGCTTTGACAAACGCAGCGCTTTGATAGGAAATCCTGTTGGGATTAATTATACAGATTTAACTGCAACGCAACAGCATTTGCTGTTAGAACTAATACAAGTATATGTAAATAGAAATACCAAGCTGTTTGCAAAAGACCAGATGGACCAAATTAAAAAAGACAATTTGAATGGCTTGTATTTTGCTTGGGCAGGTGCTACTACGGAAGCATTGGGTAAAGGAACATATTATCGCATTCAAGGCCCTAGCATACTCATTGAATATGACAATACCCAGAATAAGGCCAACCATGTGCATTCGGTTTTACGGGACTTGAAAAATGATTTTGGAGGTGATCTATTATTAGAGCACTACCAACAAAGCCACAAATAAATTTTTTGGGCAAATGGCAACCTAAGAAGAACTTTTGGCGTAACCAGTGGAAATAATACCCACTATGTTGAAACCCAAAACCAAAATTGCGATACTATTATTGATAGTATCTACTGCCTTATTTTCTTGCAAAAAGAGTGAAACTGTTCCTGATCCTACAGTAGTAAAACACTGGATGATTACCCTTTCTGCTAAAAATGAAGTCCCTGCTCCAGCTGGAAGAAATGAAACAGGCTCCGCCATGTTAGAACTATTAACCGATGGTTCACTCAGGTATAGTATTAGTGTTACCGGCTTGGCAAGTGGTGACGCTTTAACCAATTCACATATACATGTGGGTAATGTAATTACTAGTAGTGGTGTGATTTTAGACTTGAAACCAAGTTTTAGTAATGGTACTGCTTCTGCCACCATTACTGGTCTTAGGTCTACATTTATTGATAGTCTTAAAGACGATAGTAAAGAAATGTATTTGAATGTTCACTCTACACAAGCACCTGCTGGAATTGTTAGAGGACAACTCAATAAAACCATTGAACTTGCAGCAGACGTTGCACTAAGTCCTGCCAACGAAGTGCCTGCTGGAACAAGCACCGCTACTGGATTGGCCATTATTCGTGTAACTTCTGACAAACAAGTCTATGCTAGGTTAACCGTATCCAATCTAGAAACCAGTGATGCGCTTACTGCAGCACATATTCACAAAGGAGCTGCTGGCGTGAATGGTGGTGTATTGCTGGGCATCTATGGTGCAGGATCAGAATTTGGCACTACTAAAATTCTGTCAATAGATGATGCTACCCTTACTTCTTTAAAGAATGACGCTATTTATGTAAATGCACATAGCACGGCTAAACCAGGTGGTATTGTTCGAGGACAAATTAGATAAACTTCCCCTCTTTATAAAAAGGCCCCCCGCTAAAAACGGTGGGCCTTTCTTTTTATTGACCTGTTATTTTTTCTTTTTGTACTCCAATCCTTCTTTAAACTTAAATAGACCATAACCAGGACCCTTTAAATTTCCCGGAACATCGGATAATTGTTTTTCTACTACGGCTTCTGAGATGGGAGTGGTAAAAGGCATTTTTCCTGTGGGATGAAACCTACCTGAAACTATATCTAACAGGGCTTCAGGAGTAGTACCAAAACTTGCAAGTACTGCTTTTACGTTGGGTTTTGTGGCATCATTATAAATCTCATCAATGACCCATGGATTGGTATAATTGATGGCAAGAACTGTTGGTTTTTTGGCCATCAATCCTTTTACATAATTCACATCTATGGCATTTTTGGAAAGGGATAAATAAATGGGTGACCCATCTGAACCAAACAAGGACTTTCCACCAGGATGCAACCACAATAAAATCAGATCCGCTTCTTCTAGTGTTTTTACAAATTCCACATTAGGATCAGCGTTTACCGGTTGATATACCGTACTAGGGCTTCCGCCACGTTTTTGAACATAGGTTTCAAAATAAACCTTGGTCTTTGCTTTTAAAGGGAGTGCTTCTGACTCATTCCTAAGCAATACAATGGATTTTCGCATGGCGATATCGGCCTTGGCCTGAAAATCCTTATTGCCCACAAATTGTTCTGCCTTGTTTGCATCTACATAGGGATTTTCAAAAAGACCCAAAGTAAATTTTTCCATCAGCAATTTGTATACAGAGCTATCAACCATTTTAAGATACGCAGGTCCAGATTTAACTGCTTCCAACAATTTAGAAGGGTCTGCAGTGCCAGAGTAGATATTTACTCCAGCTTCCAGTGTCCGTTTGTAGCGTTCTACAATAGTTAGATTTTCAGCTCCCCAAGGCATCATTTCAATGGGCCCTGTATCTGAATTAATGATTCCCTTGAACCCAAGACTATCTCTTAATAAATCTTTGATTACGGCTTTGTTATAGGCATAGGCTATTTTTTCATATTTGGTATCTAAGGGCAGGGAATAGTAGGGCATAATGGCCGATGTACCCGCTTTGATGGCAGCATGAAAAGGAATCAGGTTATTTTTAAACATCCCTCCAGGAAAGTGTTCATACTTACCCCAGTCAAAATGTGGATCTTGCCCACCTACGCCTGCTCCACCACCGGGAAAATGTTTGGTTGTGAGTGCTACAGAACTATTGGACAATTTGTTCCCTTGAAAACCCAATACCACTTGGGTGATCATTTTAGCCACCCAATTAGCGTCTTCTCCAAAAGTTCCTTCTATTCTTTGCCAACGTGGCTCCGTGCTTAAATCGGCCATATACATATAACCTTTACGCAAACCAACCGCGGCCCATTCTTGGCGGGCAATATTGGCAAAGGTTCTTACCAAGGACAAATCATTCATAGCAGACAAACCCAATTCTCCGGGCCAGGTTGAAAAGACTGTTTTACCTACACTCAAGCCAACAGATGCATCTTTGGTAATATGGTTTCTTGGATTAGAAGCTATGATGGCGGGAATTCCCAAAGGTTCTGCTTCACAAAGGGCTTGTAATTTATTGGCCCATTCTGCCATGGTTTTTGCAGGCGCATTGGCCCTAAGAATAAAATGGCGCAAATGAAAATCCTTCACACCCTTACTGGTACCAGCAGACATCATCATTTCTACCGGCAGTGGTTTACGCGTAAACATATTGTTTTTTTGAACCTGATCTTCTTCGTTAAAATCACTAGTAATAGGGGCAGGGGCAGCTCCAGGTTCGGTTCCCCTATCGTTTTTCATCCGGGCAGTACTGATTAACATAAAACCCACTTTCTCTTCCAAACTCATGAGAGATAATAGGTTTTTGGCACGTTTGTCATTGGAGAGTCGCCAGTCTTCATAGGCGTCCAATTTGCCGTTTTTGTTGAGGTCTTTGAAATTGAGACCTTGGGACTGGATTAAGGCAGCAGACCTAGTGCCTAATTGGGGTTGTTTGGGTTGCTGTGAATACAAAGTAACGTTTGTGACAAATAGTATAAACGTTAGCTGTATGGTTTTGAATAGCATAGCAATTAGTTGTAAATACAAATTACCACTTTGCCATATTCCATTTTTTTTCTTTCGGTGAATTAGCCAATCTATTTGTGAAAAGGATTTCGTAAAAAAAATGGGTTACACATCTTTTTCTTGAAAAGAAATTTGTAAGTACTTGATACTTGTTTCTACCTGTCTGCACAATACCCCAGCATTTTCTAACATACGTTTTGAAGCTTTGGCAGAATCGCTGGCTTCATATTTATCTGAGAGATACACTACTTCAGAAATACCAGATTGAATAATGGCTTTGCTGCACTCATTACAGGGGAAAAGGGCCGTATATATTCGGCAACCAGCCAAATCCATACCAATATTATTTAGAATGGCATTGAGCTCTGCATGGCAGACATAGGGATACTTTGTTTGCAAAAAATCGCCTTGTTTGTCCCAGGGAAACTCATCATCACTACAACCAGCAGGTAGACCATTGTACCCAGTGCCCACAATTCGGTTTTTCTTGTTGACAATACAAGCACCAACTTGGGTATTAGGATCCTTGCTTCTTTTAGCAGACAGAATGGCTACACCCATAAAATACTCATCCCAAGAAATATAGTTGTTTCGCTTTTTCACATAGTTGGTTTTTGGCACTGTGATAATCACGAATTTATGTTATTTTGGCACTACAACATTGCAAAAACTACCATGAAAAAAATCACCCTAAGCTTGTTAGCAGCTTCCACCTGCTTACTGGTCATCAGTTGTAAAACTGGCCCACAAAAAGAAACCGTAAAAGACACCAGTACCACAGGGCCCGTTGAAACCAGAGCATCCAAATCTGGTTATAAGCCTACATTTGAGGGACAAACCAGAGTTAATAGAGTAAAGACAACTACTGCCTATCAAGTAGAAAAAATTGCTGAAAAAATTGGCAACCCCTGGGCTGTTATCACTACACCAGATGGAAGATTACTCATCTCTGATAGATCTGGCTATATTAGTTTGTTTGGCGCAGATGGAAAATTGATCAAAAAAATTACTGGCCTTCCCGTTGTTGAATTCAAAGGTCAAGGCGGATTATTAGACTTGGCATTGGATCCAGAATTTGCAAAAAATAAAACCCTTTATTGGAGTTTTTCACAAAAATCTGGACAAGGCAATTTGACTGCAGTAGCCAAAGGGGTGCTCTCAGCTGATGAAAGCAAGATTGAAAATCCGGTGGTTATTTTCCAAGCTACACCAGATTTAAACAGTGAATTGCATTTTGGTTCTAGATTGTTATTTGATAAGGAAGGCAATCTATTTGTGAGTGCTGGCGAAAGATCCATTTTAGATGGGAGAAAGCAGGCGCAATGGTTGAATTCCGGACTAGGTAAGATTTTTAAAATCACCAAAGATGGCAAACCCGCTGCAGGAAATCCTTTTATAGGCGTGGCCGATGCTAAACCAGAAATCTATTCTTATGGACATCGCAATCCCCAAAGTCTAGACATTCATCCTGTTACTGGAGAATTATGGGAAGCAGAATTTGGACCACAGGGTGGCGATGAATTAAACAGGATTCAAGCTGGCAAAAACTATGGATGGCCTACCATCACATATGGTCTGGAATATGATGACCGTAAAGTAGGGGATGGTATTCAACAAAAAGAAGGCATGGAACAACCCGTTTATTATTGGGAACCCGTTCTTTCTCCAGGTGGTATGGTATTTTATACCGGAGATGCTATTCCTGAATGGAAAAACAACCTCTTTATTGGGGGTTTAAGTAGTACCCATATTGCCCGATTGGTCATTGAGAACAACAAAGTAGTTGGTGAAGAAAGATTACTTGAAGACCAACACGAGCGTATTCGCGATATTACCCAATTGAATGGTGTACTTTATGCTATCTCAGACGGAGGCATACTTTTCCGAATAAGCAAAAAATAAGTTAAGAAATAAAATTCTTTAAACCTGCGGATCAACTGGTGGTCATAGTTAAAATTGAAAAACTATGAAACAGTTGATCCGCTTTTTTTTATTAGCCATGACCATCAGTGTTGCAAGCACCACCATGGCACAAGACAGTAGTAAGGCAAAAGCCAAAAGAAGCCCCGAAGAATTGGCTAAAATGCAGACACAGCAGCTCAAACGTAAATTAGCTTTAACTACTGAGCAAGAACCCAAAGTGTCCGCAACTATATTGGACTTCTCCACCAAACTTGTTGCAACAAGAGATAGTAAAGGTGGGAAGATGAAAAAAATGCAAGAAGTAAAAAAATTGAATGATGCCAAAGATCAATCCATGAAAGGAATTCTTACTGAAAAACAATATTCAGACTACTTAAAACTCATGGAAGAACAGAAAGAAAAAGTTAAGGAAAAACGCGGTGGTCAAAAATCTAGAAGATAATTATCCGTCTATTTTCTCCAAACTAAATAAAGACTCAACAGGTTTTGAAAGGGCCCTAGAAAGTTTTAGAACTAGTATGGCCGATGGAATATATTTACCCGTTTCAATGGCAAAAATGGTTTGCCTAGAAACGCCAATAGCTTCTGCCAAAGCTTGTTGAGTCATTCCTATTTCCAATCTTTCTTCCCTAATATTATTCTTCATTTGCTTGCAACTTGTTTTTAAAAATGGAAAATTGAAAGCAACTGATATAAGAAAACCAAAAAAGGAAAATAGAAGCAATTAAAAATAATTCAAGACCAGCATCACCTGATGGCTCTTTCTTAAACAGGAACATATATATAAAGGCAATTAAGAAAAAAGTCATTTGTACAAAAGCTGCCAACTGAAAGGATTTCAAGCGCAGATCTACAACATATTCATCTTCTTCTTTCTCCTTAGAAAATACTAGAAAAAACATACCTAATAGGCAGCTGAAAAAGGAAATTACTAAAATAGTTACTTTTAAAAGATGTGCGTTTTCAGCCTCTATTCCAATTAAATATTTTGCTATTGAGTCCTGAGATAATTTCAACTGACCCCAAATCCAAATAATCAATCCTGCAGGCATCATGACCGCTCCAACAGTTTTAAACCTGTATGGTAAAAGAAGGCTTTTTTGCATTTTTTTCTTAAAAATAAGTAAGAATACAATGTAAAGCTAACTTTACATTGTTAAAATTTCAGCCTTACTTCACAGGGAGTTATTTTCTCCAATCCCAAAGCACAATATCCCAAGCTATGCCGCCATAACTAAGGGTATCAATGACTTGGTAGCCGGTATTCTTGTGTGCTTTTAGGGAGCGGGCATTGGCTTGGGCAACATCCGTGA
>Ga0209480_10000759_pt1 | contig 25091 bp, 24 predicted proteins | sample JI61114C2DNA_FD_187501 | JGI IMG/M metagenome (GOLD analysis project Ga0209480, IMG submission 187501) | Wastewater effluent complex algal communities from Wisconsin, to seasonally profile nutrient transformation and Carbon sequestration -... | ecosystem: Engineered > WWTP > Effluent > Algae... | reverse complement strand
GGTGGTGCAAAATTCTACAAAATAATCACAGTTAATAACAGAACAGAAGAACATCAAGCTGATTTTTCTAAAGACTATTTAAAAATTAAAGAGTTAGCACTTCGCGATAAGCAAATTAAAGAAATTACAAAATGGTCTGAAGAAAAAATTAAAGAAACCTATATTAAAATCAGTGACGAATATAAAGATTGCGAATTCGCAAACAACTGGTTAAAAAAATAAATTATCTTACCCTTTGAATTTTCAGAGGGTTTTTTATTATTTTAGACGTTTAATAATTTTAAGTTGAAAGTTAAAAGTAATTGATGAAAAAAATGTTTTTTCACTCCCTACTTCCAGCTTCTAACTCCTAACTATATATTCAATATGTCAGACGTAGCAGCCATTCAAGAATTAGTTCAAAGACAAAAACAGTTAAAACAAGAAATAGCCAAAGTAATTGTAGGACAAGACGAAGTAGTGCATCAAATTATTTTGAGCATTTTTTCGGGAGGTCATGCTTTATTAGTTGGTGTTCCTGGATTAGCAAAAACATTAATGGTAAATACCATTTCGCAAGCTTTAGGTTTAGATTTTAAACGTATTCAGTTTACGCCCGATTTAATGCCTTCCGATATTTTAGGAAGTGAAATATTAGATGAAAACCGTCAGTTTAAGTTTATTAAAGGACCGATTTTCTCTAATATTATCTTGGCTGACGAAATCAATAGAACGCCTCCAAAAACGCAAGCAGCATTGTTAGAAGCTATGCAAGAACGTGCTGTAACCGTTGCTGGACATCATTATAAATTGAGTTTGCCTTATTTTGTTTTAGCAACTCAAAATCCAATTGAGCAAGAAGGAACCTATCCGTTACCTGAAGCACAATTAGACCGTTTTATGTTTGCTATTAAATTAGATTATCCAAGTTTTCAAGAAGAAGTTGATGTAGTAAAAGCAACAACATCAGATTTAAAACCAGTAGTAAATCCATTATTTTCTGCCCAAGAAATTATTGATTTTCAGAATGTGATTCGTAAAATTCCAGTAGCTGATAATGTGATTGAATATGCGGTTTCCTTAGTAAGTAAAACCCGTCCAGATAATCCATTATCAAACGAATTTGTAAAAACGTATATCGATTGGGGTGCAGGACCAAGAGCTTCACAAAACTTAATTTTAGCGGCAAAAACCAATGCCGCTTTTAATGGGAAATTCTCACCAGATATCGAAGATGTTCAAGCGGTTGCAACTGGAATTCTTCGTCACAGAATTGTAAAAAATTATAAAGCCGACGCCGAAGGAATTTCGGAAGATGATATTATTAAAAAGCTGTTTTAAACAGCTTTTTTTATTACTTTTATAAATCAATAAAGGAATTTGGAACCCAATTTAAAAGAAAGAATCTTTGGTTTAGACGCACTAAGAGCTACTGCTATTTTAATGGTAGTGAGTTCACATGTGTTATGGATTTATCCAAAAAGCAACGCTTTTATCCCAACATTATTAGAACTTTTTGGTTTTTGGGGCGTAGAACTTTTCTTTGTTTTAAGTGGTTTTTTGATTGGTTCAATTCTTTATAAAACATTCATTAACGAAAATTTTACTTTAAATTCCGTTTTTCATTTTTTAAAAAGACGTTGGTTTCGGACATTACCTAATTATTATTTGGTATTGATTTTAAACATTTTGATTGCTTTTTTTCTTGGATTCTCGATTGAAAATGCAGGAAGTTATTTCCTCTTTTTGCAAAATTTCGCATCAAAATCACCTGCTTTTTTCCCGGAATCATGGAGTTTGTCAATTGAAGAATTTACATATTTGCTTTTGCCATTTTCATTGTTTTTTGTGGGATTAAGTAAGGTGAAAAACAAGTCAAAATTATTTTTATTGGTAATTGTAGCTTTGATTCTGTTTTTCTGGATGAATAAATTTTATTATCATTCCCAACATAAAATTTCGAATTTATCAGAATGGAATTTAAGTTTAAAATCGGTTTTGATTTATAGAATTGATGCTATTTTAATTGGGGTTTTAGCCGCGTGGTTTTCTTTTAATTATAATAGTATTTGGAAACATTTTAAAGGGATTTTTGCTATAATAGGCTTTGGAATTTTATTCTTTTTAATGTTTGGAATTATTCCACTGAATCTGACAATAGAACAAAATCCGTTTTTTTGGAATGTTTTGTATTTGCAAATTACTTCAGTCGCTTTTGCATTTTTGTTACCTTTCTTCTCCGAATGGAAAATGTACACTAATCCAGTTTTGTATCCTGTTGAATTGATAAGTAAAATTTCATATTCTATTTATTTACTTCATTACAGTATTATACTACAATTGTTGAAGGTTTTTATGGAGACGTCTCAAATGTTTACAACAGAACGTCACTTTTTTACTTTTATTTACCTAGCCATAACTTTTTTATTGTCCTATATTTTGTACCGATTTTACGAAAAACCAATAATGAATTTGAGAGATAAACGATAATTTAATTCACTTCTTTTGAGACTCTCATAAAATTGAATATCGTTTTTTGATAATTTGATAAAACTTTTATTTTAAATTACGAATTATTCAATATATTTTGATTTTGCTCATTTTTATTGAAAAATAAACATCAAAATAGAATCTTTATAAATAATAATTCTTCTATTTAGGCTTTTTATTAAAAATTTTTAAATCTGATTAAGATTTATTAAATTTGTGCCACAAAAAAAATACAACAACCAATAATTAACCTATTTACATATGGCATTAGCTACTGAAATGAATCTTTATAAAGAGTATATTAAAGAAATTGAAGAAAGAAAAGGTCAAGGATTACATCCAAAACCAATTGATAGAGCTGATTTGTTAAACGAAATCATTGCTCAAATTAAAGATACAAACAATGCAAACAGAGAAGATTGTTTGAAGTTTTTTATCTATAACACTTTACCAGGAACAACTCCTGCAGCTGGTGCAAAAGCAAAATTCTTAAAAGAGATTATTCTAGGACAAGAAGCAGTTGCTGAAATTACTCCTGCTTTTGCTTTTGAGTTATTATCTCATATGAAAGGTGGGCCATCAATTGAGGTTTTATTAGATTTAGCTTTAGGAAATGATTCAAATATTGCAAAGCAAGCAGCGGATGTTTTAAAAACTCAAGTATATCTTTACGATGCTGATATGGCTCGTATTAAAGAGGCTTTTGAAAAAGGGAATGCTGTTGCCAAAGAAATTTTAGAAAGTTATGCTAAAGCAGAATTCTTTACAAAACTTCCTGAAATTGCTGAAGAAATTAAAGTAGTAACATTCATTGCTGGAGAAGGTGATATTTCAACCGATTTATTATCTCCAGGTAATCAAGCGCACTCGCGTTCTGACCGTGAATTACACGGAAAATGTATGATTACGCCTCAAGCACAAGAAGAAATTAAAGCGTTACAAGCGCAACATCCAGATAAATCGGTAATGTTAATTGCTGAAAAGGGAACAATGGGTGTAGGTTCTTCTCGTATGTCGGGTGTAAATAACGTAGCACTTTGGACAGGTAAACAAGCAAGTCCTTACGTACCATTTGTAAATTTTGCTCCAATCGTAGGAGGAACAAACGGAATTTCTCCAATTTTCCTAACTACAGTTGATGTAACTGGTGGTATTGGTTTAGACTTGAAAAACTGGGTAAAGAAGACAGATGCTAATGGAGAAGTAGTTCGTAATGAAAGTGGTGATCCAGTTTTAGAAGAAGTATATTCTGTTGCAACAGGAACAGTTCTTACCATCAATACAAAAACAAAAAAATTATATAACGGAGACAAAGAATTAATTGACATTTCTAAGGCATTCACGCCTCAGAAAATGGAATTCATCAAAGCTGGTGGTTCTTATGCGATTGTTTTCGGTAAAAAAATCCAAACTTTCGCTGCTAAAACTCTTGGAATTGAAGCGCCACTAGTTTATGCACCTTCAAAAGAAGTTTCAGTTGAAGGACAAGGTCTTACGGCAGTTGAGAAAATCTTCAATAGAAATGCAGTAGGAACAATTTCTAAAAAAGCATTACACGCAGGTTCTGATGTTCGTGTTACTGTAAATATCGTTGGTTCGCAAGATACTACTGGTTTAATGACCGCTCAAGAATTAGAATCAATGGCAGCAACTGTGATTTCTCCAATTGTTGACGGAGCATATCAATCAGGTTGTCATACAGCTTCTGTTTGGGATAAAAAAGCACAAGCTAATATCCCAAAATTAATGCAATTCATGAACGACTTCGGTTTAATCACAGCTCGTGATCCAAAAGGCGTTTATCATGCCATGACAGACGTAATTCACAAAGTATTAAATGATATTACAGTAGATGAATGGGCTATCATTATTGGTGGAGATTCTCATACAAGAATGTCTAAAGGAGTTGCGTTCGGTGCAGATTCAGGTACAGTTGCTTTGGCTCTTGCTACAGGTGAAGCTTCAATGCCAATTCCAGAATCAGTAAAAGTTACTTTCAAAGGTTCAATGGCAAGTTATATGGATTTTCGTGATGTAGTTCATGCAACACAAGCGCAAATGCTACATAAATTTGGTGGAGAAAATGTTTTCCAAGGAAGAATTATAGAAGTACATTTAGGTACATTAACTGCTGACCAAGCGTTTACCTTTACAGATTGGACTGCCGAAATGAAAGCAAAAGCTTCTATTTGTATTTCTGAAGATGAAACGTTAATCGAATCATTAGAAATTGCAAAAGGAAGAATCCAAATCATGATTGATAAAGGCATGGATAACAAAAACCGTGTACTTCAAGGATTAATCGATAAAGCAAACAAACGTATTGCTGAAATCAAATCTGGTGAAAAACCAGCGTTACGTCCAGATGCTAATGCAAAATATTATGCAGAAGTTGAAGTAGATTTGGATGTGATTAACGAACCAATGATTGCTGACCCAGATGTTAACAATAAAGACGTTTCTAAACGTTATACTCACGATACAATCCGTCCACTTTCTTTCTACGGAGGTGATAAAAAAGTAGACTTAGGATTCATCGGTTCTTGTATGGTTCACAAAGGCGATATGAAAATCTTAGCGCAAATGCTTAAAAATATCGAGAGACAACAAGGTAAAGTAGAATTCAAAGCGCCTTTAGTAGTTGCACCTCCAACATACAACATTGTTGACGAATTAAAAGCAGAAGGCGATTGGGAAGTATTACAAAAATATTCAGGTTTTGAATTTGATGATAATGCACCAAAAGCAGCAGCTCGTACAGAATACGAAAACATGTTGTACTTAGAGCGTCCAGGTTGTAACCTTTGTATGGGGAATCAAGAAAAAGCATCAAAAGGAGATACAGTTATGGCAACATCAACTCGTTTGTTCCAAGGACGTGTTGTTGAAGATACTGAAGAGAAAAAAGGAGAATCATTATTATCATCAACTCCAGTTGTAGTTTTATCTACAATTTTAGGAAGAACACCTTCAATTGAAGAATACAAGCTAGCTGTAGAAGGAATCAACTTAACTAAGTTTGCTCCATCTCACAAATTGTTGGTAGGATAATACAATCAATTATAATAATAAAAAAAAGTCTAAGCTCTGCTTAGGCTTTTTTTATTTTTTATCTGTCTATTTTTTTGTAAATTAGGAGGTTTAAAATAACATAACTAAATAAAATTATTACTATGGCATTCGATATTGAAATGATTGAAAAAGTGTACGCTAATATGGCGGATAGAGTGGATAAAGCTCGAGACATTGTTGGACGTCCATTAACATTGTCTGAGAAAATTTTGTATTCGCATTTATGGGAAGGAATGCCAACTCAGGCATTCACAAGAGGTAAAGATTATGTAGACTTCGCTCCAGACAGAGTAGCATGTCAAGATGCAACAGCCCAAATGGCATTATTACAATTCATGCACGCTGGGAAAAAGACAGTTGCAGTTCCCACAACAGTTCACTGCGACCATTTAATTTTAGCAAAAAATGGTGCTAGAGAAGATTTAGCATTAGCAAATAAACAATCCAAAGAAGTTTTCGATTTTCTTTCATCTGTTTCAAACAAATACGGAATTGGATTTTGGAAACCAGGTTCGGGAATTATCCATCAAATTGTTTTAGAAAACTACGCTTTCCCAGGCGGTTTGATGATAGGTACAGATTCACATACAGTAAATGCTGGTGGTTTAGGGATGTTGGCCATTGGTGTTGGTGGTGCAGATGCGGTAGATGTAATGTCGGGCATGTCTTGGGAATTAAAATTTCCAAAATTAATCGGAGTAAAATTAATAGGTAAATTATCTGGATGGACTGCTCCAAAAGATGTAATTTTAAAAGTAGCCGATATCTTAACTGTAAAAGGTGGAACGGGAGCTATTGTTGAATATTTTGGTGAAGGTGCAGAAGCAATGTCATGTACGGGTAAAGGAACTATTTGTAACATGGGTGCTGAAATTGGAGCAACAACTTCAACTTTTGGTTACGATGATTCTATGCGTAGATATTTAGCAGCAACAGGTCGTCAAGATGTGGTAAATGCTGCCGATAAAGTAGCTTCTTACTTAACAGCTGATGCCGAAGTATATGCCAATCCAGCACAATATTTTGATCAATTAATCGAAATCAACTTATCAGAATTAGAGCCACACATTAACGGACCCTTTACACCAGATAGAGGAACGCCAGTTTCTAAAATGAAAGAAGAAGCTACAGCAAACGGATGGCCATTAAAAGTAGAATGGGGATTAATCGGTTCTTGTACCAACTCTTCTTACGAGGATATGGCACGTGCAGCTTCTATCGTTAGACAAGCGGTGGAACACGGAATCACTCCAAAAGCAGAATTCGGAATTAATCCAGGTTCAGAGCAAATTCGTTATACTATTGAAAGAGACGGAATCATTGCCGATTTCGAAAAAATGGGAACTAAAGTATTTACAAATGCTTGTGGACCTTGTATCGGACAATGGGATAGAGAAGGAGCCGATAAACAAGAAAAAAACACCATCGTACATTCATTCAATCGTAACTTTTCTAAAAGAGCCGATGGAAATCCAAATACACATGCTTTTGTAACATCGCCAGAAATGGTAGCTGCTTTAGCCATTTCAGGTCGTTTAGATTTTAATCCGCTAACAGATACTCTATTAAATGATAAAGGTGAAGCAGTTAAATTGACTGCTCCATTTGGTGATGAATTACCAAAAAGAGGTTTTGATGTAGAAGATGCAGGTTTCCAAGCGCCTGCAGCAGATGGTTCTTCAGTACAAGTTGCCGTTTCTGAAACTTCAGATCGTTTGCAATTGTTGGCACCTTTTGATGCATGGGATGGTAAAAATTATACAGGAGCTAAATTGTTAATCAAAGCTTTTGGAAAATGTACAACAGATCACATTTCAATGGCTGGACCTTGGTTGCGTTTCCGTGGTCACTTAGATAATATTTCAAATAATATGTTAATTGGCGCTGAAAATGCTTTCAACGGAAAAGCAAATTCCGTTAAGAATCAATTGACTGGTGCTTATGATGCAGTTCCGGCTGTTCAAAGAGCTTACAAAGCAGCGGGAGTTCCTTCCATTGTTGTTGGTGATCACAATTATGGTGAAGGTTCTTCACGTGAGCACGCAGCTATGGAACCACGTTTCTTAGGTGTAAAAGCGGTTTTAGTTAAATCTTTTGCTCGTATTCATGAAACCAATTTGAAAAAACAAGGAATGTTAGCTTTAACCTTTGCTAACGAATCGGATTATGATAAAATTCAAGAAGATGATACGATTAACTTCTTAGATTTAACCGAATTTGCACCAGGAAAATCGCTGACATTAGAATTTGTTCATGCTGATGGAACAAAAGATATAATTTCAGCAAATCATACTTACAACGACAGTCAAATTGGTTGGTTTGTGGCTGGTTCTGCTTTAAACTTGATTGCAGCTGGTAAAGCGTAATTGGATTATATTTTATTTAAAAACTCCTATGTACTGTAGGAGTTTTTAATTTCTAATTTACTATTTTTGAAAAAAAAATATGATGAAAAAAACTTTAATCCTTTTGTTTCTTGTAGTGGTTGTCGTAGCAACATTTGTTCTTTTTAAGGGCTACTCAAACTCAAGTAATTTACCTGAACCAAATTATATTGAATTTGAAAAGCAGCAAGTAGTAAGTTTCTTTGAATGGTCGTTAATTGGTCCAACAGGAAAAACTAAAAACATTTATATTGACCAAGGAAATGTAATGATTATTCATTTTTGGGACGCTAAGAACTCTAAATCAGTTGAAGAGTTAGAAACTTTTCAAAAATTGTATGATGATTACAAAACTAAAGCACAGTTTTATTTTGTAACAAGCAATTCGCAACCTGAAGTTAGAGCTTTTATAGAGAAAAATAAGTATAGTTTTCCTGTTTTTTTTAGTTTGAGTCCACTACCAAAGCCTTTAGAAAATAAAATAATTCCATCTACTTATGTGTTGAATAAAAAGGGTAGAATTATTGTTGATTCTAAAGTTTCTGCCAACTGGAATTCAGATGGTTTTAGAAAAGTTTTAGACGAATTAGTTAAATAAAAAATACCCCAAATAGTATAACTTTTTGGGGTATTTTATTTAGAATTGCTATTTTTTTAATTATTATTTACTAACAAGGTTGTTGTAGCTTTTGGATTGGCATAATATTCGGTAAGACCATTATTCCAATCAACTTTTTCATAGTAAAACTCAATTGATGTTAAAGTTCCTTTTTGAGTAATTATACAATCACCAGTTATAGATGCTTCTTTACCAATAATTATTTGACTTTTGTTGTTTTTTAGCTTTTTATCAAGATAAAGATTAAGTATCTCTTGTGCAATTTCTTTTCTAATATCCATTTTAGCATTATATGTGCTTACAATAATAGTGCTATCTTTTTGTTTTGAAATTATTTCTATACTATTATGTCCATAGTTGTAGGTTTTAATTTCATTTTTTTGTTGCGCATTTACTAAATTGAAAAAAAAGAAAATGCAAATAGATAAACGTTTCATAATATAATAGTTTTGTGGGTTACTATTTAAGTGTAATTAAGTTAAAATACAATGTCAAATATTAGGTTTGTTATTTGTTTTGGCTTGTAAAACTTGTACTAAACTAATTTAAAGAGTATTTTTTTAATTCTGTTACAGATTTTCTGTACATTTTCAATTTTATTTTCCAGTGTTTGTTGGGTTTTTTAATTTAAAAGAGTTAATTTTTAAAAAAATAAAGCTTATTTTAACGGTTTTAATCTATGATTTTTGCATTTCGTAGACTATTTGATAAAAAAAATCCGCTTTTTTAAAGCGGATTTTTTTTGAATTAAAACTTAATCAATTAATAATAACTATATCTTCTTACTTTAGCAATATATTTAGCTAAACGAATTACTTGATGGCTGTAACCATATTCGTTATCGTACCAAACATACATTACAATGTTTTTTCCGTCTCCAGAAACAATTGTAGCATTACTGTCAAAAATAGCAGGAGCAGAAGTTCCTACGATATCCGAAGATACTAACTCGTTGTTTAAAGAGTATTTAATTTGCTCTACAAGGTCACCTTCTAAAGCATATTTTTTCATAATGTTGTTAACTTCTTCAATTGAAGTTTCTTTTCCAACTTCTAAATTTAATACTACTAATGAACCATTTGGAACTGGAACACGAATTGCATTTGAAGTTAATTTTCCTGCTAATGTAGGTAATGCTTTTGCAACAGCGCTTCCAGCACCAGTTTCTGTAATGACCATGTTTAGTGCAGCAGCACGACCTCTACGGTATTTTTTGTGCATATTATCTACTAAGTTTTGGTCATTCGTGTAAGCATGAATGGTTTCTAAGTGTCCTTTAACCACACCTAAAGTATCTTCAATCGCTTTTAAAACAGGAGTAATAGCATTTGTTGTACATGAAGCTGCTGAAAAAATATTTACTTCGTCTGGGTTATATTCTTCATGATTTACACCATAAACAATATTTGGAACACCTTTACCTGGCGCAGTTAATAAAACTTTGTCAGCACCTTTAGAAGTTAAATGACGTTTTAAAGCTTCTTCTGTGGTGAAAGCTCCAGTATTGTCGATAACTAAAGCATCTTCAATTCCATAAGCTGTATAATCAATTTCTTCTGGAGAATTTGCTGTAATAATGTGAACGGTTGTTCCGTTGATTAATAAGGCATTGTTTTCTGGATCAGCAATTACTGAACCTTGAAAATCACCATGAACTGAATCGTATCGTAATAATGAAGCTCTTTTTTCTAATAAGATGGCATCATTTTTATCTCTTGTAACAATAGCTCGTAATCGTAATTGTTGTCCTTTTCCAATTTTTGACATCATTTCACGCGCTAATAAACGTCCAATTCTACCAAAACCATACAAAACAACATCTTTTGGTTTAATTTCTTGAAAGTTTTTAGCGTTTTTCAATTTATCAATCACAAATGCTTTGGCGTCGTTATATTTATCATCTTCTAAATGATATTCATACGTTAATTTTCCAATGTCAATTCGCGATGGTGGTAAATCTAAATCTACAATGGCACTTGCAATTTCTACAGAATCAAAAACATTGATTGGTTTTTCAACAAAAGCACCAGCATATTCATGTAAGTTAATGATTTCGCTTACGTTTTTATCAATCAATTGATTACGGAATAAAACCAATTCGATTGATTTGTCATACCATAAATCACTAATGATTTTAATAAATTCAACACCCGCTTTTCTTCGGTCTGCCTGAAAAGCAATTTCTTTTTCGTACAAAGTTGTATTGTTCATGTAAATAGTTATTGTGTGTTTACGAGTGCAAAAGTATAGATTTCAATCGTTTTCGTAAAATTTTTTCCAATAAAAAACCAGTCTTTTTTTGAAAGACTGGTTTTGAAAGTTTGTGTGAATAAATAACTACATGATAATGCTATACATTTGTCCTGTTTTTGTAATTATTTGGTAACGCGCTTTTTGATTTTCTTTTTTTGCCAAATAACTCGAAACAGTTTCCATATCTTTTGCAGTTTGTCCATCAATACTTAAAATTACAGCACCTTCAAGAATTTCTGCGTATTCAGCATATTCTGGATTTGAGATTGACTTAATTTTAATACCTTCTTTAATTCTGAATTGTTTTTTATCGCTGGCATCAATATCTTCAAATTCAATTCCGTTGAATTCATAATTAAGTATTTCTTTTTTAGTCAATTTTACAGGAATTGTTTTTTGTTTTCCATCTCTCAAAATACTTACTTGAACTATGTCGTTTGGTCTTTTTGTGTTGATGTGAGCTGATAATTCAGAAAAGCTATTTATTTTTTTATCATCTAATTGTACAATGATGTCACCTTTACTTAATCCAGCTTTTTCAGCACCAGAATTTTTAGTTACTTTATTAATGTAAAATCCTTGCGTTTGGTTTACACCTAATTCTTTTGCAAAGTTTGAATTTAGTTCACCGCCTTCGATGCCTAAAACACCTCTTTGTACGTTACCAAACTGCATCAAATCCTCAATAATTTTTCGAGTCAAATTCGATGGAACAGCAAATGAATAGCCTGCATAACTTCCAGTTGGAGAAGAAATCATAGTGTTAATTCCAATTAATTCGCCACGAGTGTTTACCAAAGCGCCACCACTGTTTCCAGGATTTACAGCAGCATCTGTTTGAATGAACGATTGAATTCCATCGTTTGCTAAATTTCTTGCTTTTGCAGATACAATTCCTGCTGTAACAGTCGAATTCAAATTATACGGATTTCCAACCGCTAATACCCATTCGCCGACTTTTATTCCGTCAGAATCACCAAAAACTGCATAAGGTAATTTTTCGTCTGCATCAATTTTTAATAAGGCAATGTCCATTTTTGAATCGGTTCCTACTAATTTAGCAATGTACGATTTGTTATTGTTCAAGGTAACTTCTAATTCAGTTGCATCTTTAATTACGTGATTATTCGTAACAATATAGCCGTCTTCGGTAATAATAACGCCTGAGCCTGTTCCAATTTGAGTTTGCTCTCTGTCGCCTCTGTAACCATAAAAGAAATCCATAACCGGAATTTTAGAAACGGTTTTGTTTTTCACGTGAACCACTGCATGAATCGTGTTTTCGGCTGCAACAGTAAAATCAATATTTTCAGCGCCTAAATTTACATTTTTGGCATAATTAGGTGTTGCAAGTGTTAGTTTTCCTGCATTATTTGGTTCTAAAAAGAATTTGTAAGCACCTAATGTTACGGCTCCACTCAAGAGCGATACGAGTAATAAACTTCCAAATTTTTTCATATGTATTAATTTTTGTTCACTCAAAATTATAACAAAAAATATTCCAAAAAATCACTTTAACGCTCGATTAACAATGTTTAACATCTTATTAATATTTGTACTTTTGTATAAACTAATTTGACAATGCAACTTACATTTTATAAATATCAAGGAACTGGAAACGATTTTGTGATGATTGATAATCGTGCTGAGTTTTTTCCAAAAGAAAACACACAACTTATTGAAAAATTGTGCGACAGACGTTTTGGAATAGGAGCAGACGGTTTAATTTTGCTTGAAAATCATACTGATTATGATTTTAAAATGGTCTATTATAATTCAGATGGAAACGAAAGTTCAATGTGTGGCAATGGAGGAAGATGTTTGGTTGCGTTTGCAAAGAAATTAAATGTAATTTCAGAAAAAGCAGAATTTGAAGCTGTTGATGGATATCATTTTGCAACTATCGATGCTGAAGGAATCGTAGCACTTCAAATGAAAGACGTTGATATAATAAAAAACGAATCAAATTATACGTTTTTGAATACAGGTTCTCCACATCATGTACAAATGGTTGATGATTTAAAAACATTAGATGTAAAATCTGAAGGAGCAAAAATTCGTTATTCTGATTTGTATGGAAAAGCGGGAAGTAATGTCAATTTTGTGAGTCAATTGGAAAATGACATTTTTGCAGTTCGCACGTATGAGCGTGGTGTAGAAGATGAAACTTTGTCGTGCGGAACTGGCGTAACAGCAGTTGCCATTGCAATGCATCAAACCGGAAAAGCAAAAACTAATCAAATCGATTTAAAAGTAGAAGGCGGAAAATTAAAAGTACAATTTGAAGAAAATAATGGAAACTATACCAACGTTTTTTTAATTGGCCCAGCTACTTTTGTTTTTGAAGGAAAGATTGAAATATAAATTGGAACGCAGATAACACAGATAACACGGATTTTTGCAGTTTTTTTGTTGTCTATGATTTCTGTCTTAAGTGAAACGCCTAAAATCAACACAAAGCAAAACTATTGTGTCTATGTGTTTAAAAATTTGAATTTGAAATGACTACATTAAAAGGAAATACCATATATCTGCGCGCACTTGAACCTGAAGATTTAGAGTTTATCTATGCAATAGAAAATAACGAATCGGTTTGGGAAGTAAGCAATACACAAACACCCTATAGTCGTTTTTTAATTCGTCAGTATTTAGAAAATGCACATCAGGATATATACGAAGCGAAGCAAATGCGTTTGGCTATTTGTTTAAGTGATACTTTTGAAGCAATTGGTTTAATTGATTTATTTGATTTCGATCCTAAAAATAACAGAGCAGGTGTGGGTATTGTAATCTCAAACGAGAGCAATAGAAATTCTGGAATAGGTTCAGAAGCATTGCAGCTTGTAATCCATTATGCATTTAATCAGTTACAATTGCATCAATTGTATGCAAATATTGGAAGCGATAATGAAATTAGTTTGCAACTTTTTACTAAATTTGGCTTTCAAAAAATTGGAACAAAAAAAGATTGGATAAAAGTAAATAACGTTTTTAAAGACGAAATACTTTTTCAATTAATCAATAACTAAAAAACACAAAATCCTCTTGAACGTAAAAAAACTAATTTCAATCATAGCTGTTGCTGGAATCGTAATTGCAACTGCTGTTGGTGTTTATGTCTATTTTAAAGCTTTTACACCAAATACTCAATTTTCTCAAAACGAGGTTTATGTTTACATTCCTACAAACTCAACTTATGAACAGGTAGCAGAAATTGTTAAACCACTCATCAAAGATTTTGAAAAATTTGATTTTGTAGCAACTTCAAGAAATTATAGCACAAATGTAAAAGCGGGGAAATTTCTTTTCAAAAAAGATATGACTAGTTTTGATATGATAAGAAGTTTACGACTAAATGTCCCAGTAAACGTTGCATTTAATAATCAAGAAACCTTAGGAAAATTAGTTCAACGCTTGTCAACGCAATTAGAACCAGATAGTTTAGCTTTAGAAGTTGCTTTTACAAATACACCATTTTTACAAGAAAACGGCTTTACAGAAGAAACTATTTTAGCTTTGTTTATTCCAAATACCTATGAGTTTTATTGGAATACACCTGCAAATAAAATTGCCAATAAATTAGCGAAAGAATATAATAAGTTTTGGAACGAAGATCGCTTAGCTAAAGCAAAAGCTAAAAATTTGACACCAATTCAAGTATACACTTTAGCTTCAATTGTTCATAAAGAAACGGCAAAAGTAGACGAACGTCCAGATGTCGCTGGTGTTTATCTAAATCGTTTAACACAAGATATGCCTCTTCAAGCTGATCCAACAGTTATTTATGCTATCAAATTAAAGTCAGGTGATTTTGACCAAGAAATAAAACGCGTTTTTTACAACGACTTACGCATTAAGTCTCCATACAACACCTATATTAACAAAGGGTTACCACCAGGGCCAATTGCAATGCCAGATGTTTCAGCTATTGATGCGGTTTTAAATGCCACTAATCACGATTACATTTATTTCTGTGCAAATCCAGACAAGCCAGGTTATCATGCTTTTGCATCAAGCTATGAAGCACATCAAGTGAATGCCAAAAAATATGCTGAGTGGGTTACTAAATTAGGAATCGATCGTTAATTTTTAAGAGCGAATGGCTTGGGCTTTCTTGGTTTCCATATTCCTGCTTTCCGTTACAATCTTTTATAAAACTTTAAGGTTTTATAAAAGTATTTCCACTACAATCAGGGCTAGTTTGCTGTCCATTTTTCTGTTTGTTTCTGTTTTTTCTCAGGCGCAATCAGATATCAATGCTTTCTTAAAACCTTCTGATACGCTCAATAAACCAAGAAGAACAGGCGTTTATATTGGTGAATCTATTGCATTAGGTGCAACACTAGTAGGTTTAAACCAAATTTGGTATAAAGATTATCCACAAACCAATTTCCATTTCATCAACGATAATAAGCAATGGTTGCAAATGGATAAGTTAGGACACCTATATTCTACCTATCATTTGGAAAGGGTAGGAGCTGAAATGTTACAATGGAGTGGAGCATCCCAAAAAGAACAATTAATTTATGGTTCTACTTTAGGATTAGGCTTTTTAACTGTTGTTGAGGTTTTTGATGGTTTTTCACAAGAATGGGGTGCATCATCAGGAGATATAATTGCAAATGTTTCGGGAACTGCTCTTTATGTTTCACAAGAATTACTTTGGAAAGAACAACGTATCACACCGAAGTTTTCATTTCATCAAACCAAATTCGCATCACAACGTCCAGAAACATTAGGCGCTTCTCTAAATGAACAAATTTTAAAAGATTACAACGGTCAAACGTATTGGTTGTCGTTTAACATACAGTCATTTACAAAGGATAGCTTTACTCCAAAATGGTTAAATCTAGCTTTTGGTTAGAGTGGAGAGGGAATGTTGTACGGAAATGATGCCGAAGCAATCGAAAATGGAATAATCCAAAATCCATATCGTCAATTTTACCTTAGTTTGGATGTCGATTTAACTAAAATTGAAACAAAGTCACGCTTTTTAAAGTCTCTTTTCTCTGTTTTTAACACACTAAAAATTCCTGCACCAACTTTGCAATATGATGATTTTAACGGAGTTAAAGCACACTTCATCTACTTTTAGAAATTATTAACATCCTGTAAATCAATATTATAATTTTTTTTGTATATTTGCATCGGTAATTTCAGATGGGTGACAGACGCTGAGAAATAACAATTCATGATAAAAAAAGGGTCATACATTTTAGGATTGACACTCCTAGTCTTAGTAGTTTCTTCGGGTTTTATTAGCTTAGAAGAAAAAAAAGTAAAAGGTTTTCACTTAGCAGATAATGAGGTAATCAAATACCATGTTGCTAACGAATATGAAAACGAAGAAAAAGTAGCGGTAAAAGTTCCGCATGTTGGAAAATCATTTATTGGTTTTGCACAAAAAATGGCTTACAAAGAGTCAAGAGGTATTTTACACTTAGTTAATCCTTACGGATATATGGGTAAATACCAATTCGGTAAAAGTGCACTACGTACAGTAGGTATTTATGATTTTCAAGAATTTTTGCGTAATGCAGAATGGCAAGACAAAGCTTTTGAAGCATTAATAGCGCGCAATAAATGGGAACTGCGTAAAGAAATTGCAAAATTCTCTGGAAAAGTAATCAACGGTGTTGAAATTACAGAATCGGGCTTAGTAGCTGCAGCTCATTTAGGTGGTGCTGGTTCAGTAAAAAAATATTTGAGAAGTAACGGTAAAAACGGTTTTAAAGACGGTTTTGGAACTTCATTATCAAGTTACATCAGAAAATTTGCTGGATATGATATTTCTCACATCGAAGCTAATTTAAAAGCAAAAGTAAATTTAGAATAATTACATTTTGTGAATAATAAAAATACAAGGTCGATTATGTAAATCGGCCTTTTCTTTTTTCCATTCGTTTACCGTTTTTGTTTTTATGTATTCCGTTGGCAAAGTAATATCGCAAGCCACACATAAATAGGTGCTTGGTTGTAAAATTTGTAATAAATCTTCCATTAATTTATTATTTCGATACGGAGTTTCAATAAACAATTGAGACTGATTTTTATCCTGAGATAAACGTTCGAAATTCTTTAAAGCCTGTTTTTTATCGTTTTTATCGATTGGTAAATAGCCATTGAAAGCGAAACTCTGTCCGTTCATTCCACTTGCCATCAAGGCTAATAAAATAGAACTTGGTCCAACTAACGGCACTACCTGAATTCCTTTTTCATGTGCAATTTTCACAATTACAGCGCCGGGATCAGCAATTCCAGGACAACCAGATTCACTCATTAATCCAATGTTTTTACCATTTAAAAGCGGTTTGATAAAATCATAATGTTCAGCTGTTTCTGTATGTTTATTCAATACCGAAATTTTTAAATCGGGTTGTTTTTTTTCGGGGTGAATGCTTTTTATGAATTTTCGAGCGGTTTTTTCGTTTTCAACAATATAAGTATCTATAAAATCAATTGCTCTTTTGATAGTTTGAGGTAAAACATCTTCAGGAGCCACAGTAGTTTCTCCAGGATTGGATAAAGTAATTGGAATTAAATACAGTTTACCTAAAGCTGTTGATTTCATGGTTTTATCTCTTAAGTTTTCTTGCAATTTCTTCGCAAGCTTGATCTAACATTTCGTAAACATTTTCAAAACCATCTTCGCCACCATAATACGGGTCAGGAACATCAATGTTTTCGTTTGGAAAAAGTTCGTTTAAAATTAATTTTACTTTTGATTTTGCTTCTTCATTTGGTGCTAAAGCTAAAACATCTTTGTAATTGGAATTATCCATTACAAAAATATGGTCAAAAGTATCAAAATCATTTTTTTTGAATTGTCTAGCTCTTTGATTGGTAATGTCTAAACCTCTATTTTTAGCAGTAGAAATTGAACGTTTATCAGGTAGTTCACCTGCATGCCAACCACCAGTCCCAGCAGAATCTACTATAAAATCTTCAGAAAGTTTAGAACGCATAATACCTTCTGCCAAAGGAGAACGGCAAATATTTCCTAAGCAAACCATTAAGATTTTAACCGACATTTTACAGTGATAATTTCTTGTTGATATCGTCAACAAATTTTTTGAATTGTTTATCAGTTGCGACTAAATTGTCAACCGTTTTACAAGCATGTAAGACAGTTGCGTGATCTCTGTCGCCAATTTGCGAACCAATATTTGCTAAAGAAGCTTTTGTGAATTTTTTTGCAAAAAACATAGCTAATTGTCTAGCTTGAACCACATGACGTTTTCTTGTTTTTGATTGCAATGTTTCAATATCCAATTGGAAATAATCGGAAACTGTTTTTTGAATGTAATCAATAGAAATTTCACGTTTTACATTCTTCACAAATTTTTCAACTACTTGTTTGGCTAAATCAATAGTAACTTCGCGCTTGTTAAAAGAAGATTGTGCAATTAATGAGATGATTGCACCTTCTAATTCACGAACATTTGATTTAATATTTTTAGCAACATATTCAATTATTTCATCAGGCATTTCAACCCCATCTCTAAATAAAATATTTTTTAGGATTGAAATACGAGTTTCATAATCGGGTTGGTGTAATTCTGCAGAAAGTCCCCATTTGAAACGAGATAATAAGCGTTGCTCAATATCTTGCATATCCACAGGTGCTTTGTCTGAAGTAAGAATTACTTGTTTTCCGTTTTGGTGTAAATGGTTGAAAATATGGAAAAATACATCTTGTGTTCCTGATTTACCAGATAAGAATTGAACGTCATCGATAATCAAAACATCAATTAATTGATAGAAATGAATAAAATCGTTACGTGTGTTTTTCTTAACTGAATCGATATATTGTTGCGTAAAAATTTCAGCCGAAATATACAACACGGTTTTTTCTGGATATTTATCTTTGATTTCAACTCCAATAGCGTGAGCTAAATGCGTTTTCCCTAAACCAACACCACCAAAAATCAATAATGGGTTGAATGAAGTTCCTCCAGGTTTATTTGCTACAGCCATTCCGGCGCTTCTAGCTAATCGGTTAGAATCCCCTTCAAGGAAATTATCAAAACTATAATTTGCATTCAACTGTGATTCGATTTTTAAATTACGAATACCAGGAATAACAAAAGGGTTTTTTAATTCTGGATTTTTATTCACAATTGGCACATCTACTTCCTGAGGTTTTACCGCTGTTCTGTTGTAACTCGGAATTTGTTCAGTAAATGGAAGTTTATTGCCATAAGTGTTTTCCATCTTAATTTTATACAATAACTTTGCGCTCGGACCCAATTCTTTGGTTAGAGCCACTTTTAATAATTTTACATAGTGCTCTTCTAACCATTCGTAGAAAAATTTACTAGGTACCTGAATAGACAACGCGTTATCGTTTAGCTCAACTGACTGTATAGGTTCAAACCAAGTTTTGTAAGCTTGATCTTGAATATTGTCTTTTATAAAAGACAGACAGTTATTCCATACCGATTGCGCAGTTTTAGTCATAGAATGTTATTACTTATTAATGGTTGTTTTTTATTTTTATATAGGTTATCTTACAAAAAGAATAGGGCTTCTTTTTTACTTTATAAGCATAGCAAATATGTGAACATTTTTCTTTAAAAAAAATTTTTTTACTATTGATTTTTAAAAAAAAATATTGTAAGTCATTTTAATAATTTAATATCAGTTCAATATGAGAGAATATCAATTTCAAGTTCGTGTGCGATATGCAGAAACCGATCAGATGGGAGTAGTTTATCATGGAAATTATGCGCAGTATTTTGAAATGGGACGCGTGGAATGGCTAAGAAATATAGGGGTTTCTTATAAATGGATGGAAAAAAATGGAGTAATGCTTCCGGTAGTTTTGTTATCAATGAATTATAAGAAACCTGCTCGTTATGATGACTTGTTAACTGTTAAAACCGTATTAAAAAGCCAGACTTCAGTGAAGATAGAGTTTGATTACGAAATTTATAATGAAGCAAATGAGTTATTAACAACAGGTTATTCAATGTTGGTGTTCGTTGATATGAAATCGGGACGTCCAATGTTACCACCAAGTTATGTTACTGAAAAAATAAGTGCGTTGTAAAAGTTATTTTTCAATTAATTTTAGTTCATACAAATTTTTAAAAGTGTCTAATAAATTTTTGACATTTTTTTTTCGAATAGAAATTTCGATTTCACAATCCATTTCCATTTTTTTAGAAACTATTTGAAGATTTTTTTCTTTAATAATTCGCATCACTTTATTCATTTGTGGATAACCAAATGAAATGATAAAATATTTATTAATTGTTTTTTTAACTATAGTTGAATTTTCTAATGTCATTTGAGCTGCTGTTTTGTATGCCGAAATTAATCCGCCAACGCCGAGTTTTACGCCACCAAAATAACGAACGACTACAACTAACACATTAGTAACTTCAAACGACTGAATTTGTCCATAAATAGGCATTCCAGCACTGTTGTTTGGTTCGCCGTCATCGTTAGCACGGTATTGGATCTTCTCTATACCAATTTGATACGCATAACACCAATGACGTGCTGAAAAATGTTTTTTTTGCAAACGTTCTAAGTTCTCTTTTACATCTTCTTCAGAAGTTATAGGAAAAGCATAGCCATAGAATTTGCTATTTTTCTCTTTTAGTAAAACTTCTTCTGAAGGAAAATCTATGGTTTTGTATGAATCGTTTTCTGAAAAATCCATTTTTAATAGGTAACTAAATAAAGTGCAAATAAGGCTAATCCAATTCCGAATGCATTGCGAAGAGAAATTTTTTCTTTAAAAAAAAGAATGCCTACAAAAGTAGAAACTAGAACGATAGAAATATTGTGAATAGTAAATAAAGTTGCACTTTGAAAAGCTTTTTCTTCTAGCATTTTAACCAAATAATACAAAGAAAAATAATTGGGTAAACCCAAAGCAATTCCTCCTAAAATATTTCTTCCAGAAAATTTAATTTTTCCTCGAATGGTTAGAAAAATAATGGTTAGAATTCCAACATTAAAAGCACAAAAAAATGTTACTGTTGAAAACAATCCAATTTGATTTACTGGGACATGATGCGTTTGTAAATATTTTAAACTCGAATCTATGGTCCCAGCCCCAATAAAGACCAATACAGGAAATAGTATGTTTGTTGCTTTTTGAATTTCTCCAGTTTCTTTTTTGGAAGTAAAATATACGGCAATCAGCGCTAAAATAACGCCAATAATTTTGATGACTCCAAGATTTTCATTGTATAAAAGTACACCTAAAGTAATTGGAATTATAACTGACATTTTAGAAGCCACAGAAGCTACAGAAAGCCCATTTCTTTGAGAAGTTATTGTAGTTACATAAAAAGTATTAATGAAAATAAATCCTAATAGTACACTTCCTGTAAACCAATCTTCATTAATAATTTCTTTTGGAACAATATTAATATCTAAAAAGAAAAGCCCAACCAAAAAGGCAACAAAATAATTTACTACTAAAGCTTGTAATGCATCAATATTGAATTTCGCAAAGAGTTTAACTATCACAAAAAGAATAGCATTGAAAAGAATACTTAAAAGTAAATAAATCACGGGGTGGTTATATTATTTTTTTATCAAAAAGTTCAACAACATCATCAATGCCAGGTTGTAAATTCCAAATTTGAAAACCTAACTTTTCAGCCATATCAGTGTTGTCTTTTTTATCGTCCACAAACAATGTTTTTTTAGGATTTAAAATATGATTGTTAATTACATATTTGAACGCATTTTCATCGGGTTTACGAATTCCGATTTCGTATGAAAAATATACTTTTTCAAAACAACTATAAAAATCATGAGCAAAAGTTTGCCCTTCGTTGTGTTCGAATTTTTCAATATGAGCATAATTTGTATTACTTAAAAGAAACAAACGATATTTTGATGAAATCATTTGTAAAAATTCCAATCGATACAAAGGAAAATCTCCTAGAATAGAATTCCAAGCTACTCTAATTTCTGATAAATCTACATTTGGTAAATATTTTTGAAAACCTTGCATGAATTCGAGCTCGTCAATTTTACCTATTTCGTACTTTTTATTCAGAGTGTCTAAATCATCGTGCCACGCAGTTAGGCCTAATTTTCTAAATTTGGTATCAATAGCTTGTTTGTTCAAATTGATAAAAACATCGCCAAAATCAAAAATAATTGTTTCAATCATAATTCTTGAAAAATTTAAGTTCATCATTCATGATGTAAAAACTAGCAAACGAATTTCCGGAGAAAGTAGGGGCTAATGTGCCGTTTTGAAATGTTGTTTGTCCTATAAAAACCCTAGCTTCATCCCATAAATTTGCATCTATGAACGATTGTAGCGTTTTGCTTCCTCCTTCAATAATAATAGATTGTATGTCGTTTTTATAAAAAATGTCACAAATTGAAGAAATTATGTTGATATCAAAGATAGCATTTTCATATATACAATTTTCAGTTGGAATGAAATTTTCGTTTTCGGTAATAAAAATTGTTTTTTGTGCATTATCTTTTACATGATAGTTTTCAGAAATTTTATGCGATTTATCTAACACGATTCGAATTGGATTATTTCCTGAAAAATCACGTGCGTCTAATTTTGGATTATCGTCTAAAACAGTATTCGTTCCGACTAAAATAGCTTGTTCTTCGGTTCGCCATTTATGAACCAATTGTCTGGAATATGGATTCGTAATCCAAACGGGTTTCAATTTGTCATGCTGAAGTGGTTTCTGCATCGAAGGAGCAATAAATCCATCAGTTGTTTCTGCCCATTTCAAAATGACGTATGGTCTTTTTTTCTGATGAAACGTAAAGAAGCGTTTATTAAGTTCGTTACATTCGTCATCTAAAACACCAACGGTTACATTTTTGCCACTTTCAATAAGTTTTTTAATGCCGTTTCCTGCCACTTTTGTAAACGGGTCAACAGTTCCAATCACTACATTCGGAATTTCATTTGCAATAATTAAATCGCAACAAGGAGGCGTTTTTCCAAAATGACTACACGGTTCTAGATTTACATAGATTGTAGCTTCTTTCAATAATGATTTGTCTTTTACTGAATTCACCGCATTGACTTCTGCATGGTTTTCGCCTGCTTTTTTGTGCCAACCTTCGCCAATAATTTTTCCATTATGCACAATCACACTTCCTACTAACGGATTTGGATAGGTAGTTCCCAAGCCATTTTTAGCGAGTTCAATACAGCGTTTCATGTAAAATTCGTGCGTTGTCATAGCACAAAAGTAGTGTTTTTAAGATTAAAAAATTAAACATATAAGTCATATAAGATTAAAAATGATATAATAAATTTGTATAAGCTTTTAATCTTCTTTAATCTACTTTTTAAATCTTTCTAAAATGTAAAAAAAAACTTAAATGACTCATATGTTTAAAAAAATCTCAAGTTAATTTATGTAATTTTACCCAACAATAAAAATGCAATGCTAATTAGAGAAATCCAACAAAAAGATAATGAGTCGATACAGTTTGTGAAGTTTGGATGACGAAGAAGTTATAGTAGTAAGATTTGAGTATTAAGAATTAAGACAAAGTTTATGAAGATTAAGATTTTATTTTTTTTATTAATTTCTGTAATTGGTTTTTCTCAAAAGAAGAAAATTAATGAAGAATATGATTACATCAACAATTATAAAGATATTCAAAACACAAGATATTGGAGAAAATTAGAGCAAAAAGCTAAAAAATACCATGATGCTTATCTGAAAAAAGTTGATTTCAATTTACGTAAAGAGTTGAATTTAATGGCAAAAGAAGATCAAAGAGTTAGAACTAATGGTTTTGATGCTGAAGGAACCAAAATAGTAGATAGTATAAATAATGAAAAACCAAAAAAAATCGTAGCCGATTGTGATTGTTATCCCAATTACTCCTTAAATTTAATCGATAGTAATTCAAGGAGCAATGGAGTTTATCGATATGGAATTTACAATAACGTAAAAAAAGAAAGGATTGAAGAATTTGAAAATTTAGATAAGCGAAGAATAGCTGTTGGTTTAGCTCCATGGCAATTGGATAAAGATATTTTAAAACTTATTAGAAAAAAATACGGATTCTAATGCTACTAAAACAATACAAAACCCATTTTTTCGATTCGCTAAAAAACAATCAAGATGAACAAGAAATCGAAAGTCTCTTTTTTATTTTAACTGAATATTTGCATAATTTGAAGCGAGTAGATGTCGCTTTGAATCCGAATTTTGAGATTTCAGAAGAAGAAGTTGAAAAATGGAATACTATTTTATCTGAATTACAACAAGAAAAACCCATTCAGTACATCACAGGTGAAGCTTGGTTTTATGGCTTGCAATTTGAAGTCAATGAAAATACTTTAATTCCAAGACCAGAAACAGAAGAATTGGTAGAATGGATTATTCAAAGTCAAAAGTCAAAAGTTCAAAGTCAAAAGTTAGAGATTTTGGACATTGGGACGGGAACAGGTTGTATTCCTATTTCATTAAAAGCGAATTTACCACATGCAAATGTTTCAGCGATTGATGTTTCAGAACAAGCATTAGAAGTTGCCAAAAGAAATGCAGCATCAAACAAAGTTGAAATAAGTTTTATTCAAACCAATATTTTAGAAGTTGAAGTTTTATCTCAACTTCCATCATCCATCACCCATCATCCATCATCCTACAATATTATCGTATCAAATCCTCCCTACGTTCGTAATTTGGAAAAACAAGAAATCAAGAAAAATGTCTTGGACTACGAACCGCATTTAGCGCTTTTTGTAGAAGATACTGATGCGTTACTTTTTTACAGAAAAATTGCGCAATTGGCCTTAAAAAACTTGTCGCAAAACGGATTATTATTCTTCGAAATCAATCAATATTTAGGGAAAGAAACCGTTGAGTTGCTTGAAAATATAGGTTTCAAAAATATCGAATTGAAAAAAGATATTTATGGTAATGATAGAATGATTAAATGTATGAATAGAAAAAAAGGTCAAATTGACACCACATTTTCAATCCAAAATTGACATCTAATTTTTAAAGTAATTTAAACATTAAAAAAAGTTGTTTTTTTGGTGTTTTTGGGTCACACGTTCCTATGAACATATGGGTATGGTAAATAAAAGTGACTGTAATAACCCTAACCTTTTTAGTAAAAAAACTTTTTTGTAAGGGATGAGTTTAAAAAATATTGATTGTCCGTAATTACTCATAATTAATAAAAAAAGTGCTATTTTTATAAAAAAAGAGATGAATTTATTCAGTTTTACAGCAAATTTTGGGAGCGAAGAATCTTGTAGATTGCATTTTAAAGAAGAAAGAGACAAAATAGGAGTTCAATGTAAATGTGGCAACAAA
>Ga0209480_10000758_pt1 | contig 25109 bp, 22 predicted proteins | sample JI61114C2DNA_FD_187501 | JGI IMG/M metagenome (GOLD analysis project Ga0209480, IMG submission 187501) | Wastewater effluent complex algal communities from Wisconsin, to seasonally profile nutrient transformation and Carbon sequestration -... | ecosystem: Engineered > WWTP > Effluent > Algae... | reverse complement strand
GCGGAGCCCCAAGCAGCCGCTCCAAGCGGCTCGCCGTGGGTCGATGACGGCCGAGCGCCGCGGCCAACATCGCGGCGTCGGCCCCGGGGTCCGCGTCGAGCGCGACGGAGACCACGAGCTCCGCCTGCGCGGCGGACTCGAGCGACAGCGACGCGGACGAGTCGGAGAAGGCAGCCATGGACCCCGGATCGCGGGGCGCCCACGCTGGCACAGCGCCGAGCGCTTGCCAAGACGGCACGCACCTGCGATACGCTTCGCCCCGTCATGATCGCCGCCCCCCGCTGCTGGCTGATGAAGAGCGAGCCCGACACCTTCTCCATCGACGATCTACAGCGGCAGCGACGCACACCATGGGAGGGCGTGCGCAACTATCAGGCCCGTAACTTCATGCGCGATGCGATGAAGGTCGGCGACGCGGTGCTGTTCTACCACTCGAGCACGAGTCCGCCGGGGGTCGTCGGGCTGGCGCAGGTGGCGAGCGCGCCCTACCCCGACCCCTCGGCCTTCGACCCCGACAGCCCCTACTTCGACCCGCGCTCGAGCGCCGCGACGCCCCGGTGGATCCTCATCGATGTCGCCTTCATTGAGAAGTGGACGGCGCCCGTGCCGCTCGAGCACCTGCGTGACGACCCGGCGCTGCGCGGCATGCTCGTGACGCAGAAGGGTCAGCGATTGTCGGTGCAGCCGGTCGACCGGGCGCACTTCGTGCATGTCGCCCGCCTCGGCGGCTCGACCCGAGCCGACGCGCTGCTCGCCGACAAGGTGTGAGGTGAGCCAGCGCAAGCCCCCCGCGCTGCCACGCCGCAGGGCTTTGCGACGGCGCCGAAAGCGGGTATGCGTGAGGCGAGCCGCATGCAGGAGATCGCACGCCGTCGCCTCGAACGCATCGCCTGGGCCGTCCTCGCCTACACGGTGCTGGTGATCCTTTTCGGGGCCTGGGTCCGGATCACCGGCTCGGGCGCCGGCTGCGGCGAGCACTGGCCGAGCTGTCATGGCGAGCTCGTGCCGCGCAGCCCCACCGCCGCGACGATCATCGAGTTCACTCACCGCGTCACCAGCGGCCTGTGCCTGCTCTCGGTGCTCGCGCTGCTGTGGCTGGCCCGGCGCGTGTTCCCCCGCGGCCACGCGGTGCGGCTCGGAGCGGCGCTCGCGGTGCTGTTCACGATCACCGAGGCGCTGGTCGGCGCGGGCCTGGTCCGCTTCGGCCTGGTCGACAAGAACGACTCGGTCGCGCGCGCGGTCGTGATGGCGATCCACCTCGTCAACACGTCGCTGCTGACCGCCGCGCTGGCCTACACGGCCTGGCGCGCCCGGGTGGCCAGTCCTCCGCAACCACCGCCGCGGCGGGCTGCGCTGTGGCTCGGCGCGGCGATCGTCGGCCTGCTGATCGTCGGCGTCAGCGGGGCCGTCACGGCGCTCGGCGACACCCTGTTCCCGGCCCAGCAGTTCGACCTCGCGGGACGTCTCGCCGAGGACCACGGGGCCGGCGCACACTTCCTGCAGCGGCTGCGGGTGTTTCACCCCTTCCTCGCGGTCGGCATCGGGCTCTACGTGCTGGTGATCGCCAACGCGCTGTCCGGCCCGCAGGCCGCCGCGGAGGTCCGGCGCTGGGGCGGCGTCGTGATCCTCGGCGTGCTCCTGCAGGTGGCCGTCGGGGTCGCCAACATCCTGCTGTCGGCGCCGGGCTGGATGCAGATCGTGCACCTGCTCCTCGGGACAGGTCTGTGGATCGCCGTGATCGTCTTCGCGCTCACCGTGCTCGGACCGCGACGATCATGACACCGACCGCGCCGCTGCGCGGGGTCGTCTTCGACCTCGACGGGACCCTCTACGACAAGCGACCGCTCGAGTGGTTCATGGTCCGCGACATGCCGCTGTCCCTCCTGCGGCTGCTGCGCTACACGCGGGTGCGCAGCGGCCTCGCTGGCGTCGACCTCCATCATGGACCAGCGATCGCCCGCGAGACCCTCACGCGCCTCAGCCGTGACCCCAGCGATCACGAGGCATGGACCCGTTGGATCGCCGAGCGCTACGAGCCCGCCCTGCTCCGCGGCCTGCGCGAGGCCTGCTCGCTGCAGCCAGGCGTCGAGCTCCTGCTCGCCAGGCTCCGCGCCGTCGGTGCGCGCCTCGGCCTCGTCAGCGACTATCGCGGCGTGCCCGAGCGCCTCGCCGCCCTCGGCCTCGCGCCCTCCAGCTTCGACTTCGTGCTGGTCACCGAGGAGCTCGGCGCGATGAAGCCCGCGCCGCGTATGGTGGACCTCACCCTCGCCGGCATGGGACAGCCCGGCTCCGCGATGGTCATGGTCGGCGACCGCGCCTTCGCCGATCAGCGCTTCGCCGAGGCCGCCGGCATGCGCTTCCTCGGCGTGCGCCCACGCGGAAAGATCGACGATCGCTGGATGCCCTGGTCCCTCGCCCGCGATCGCCTGCTGCACTGGTTCGGGGCATGACATGCCCCCAAGGACATGTCCTAGCGACCAGGCGATGGGGGCGGCTCGACCGGGGCCGCGAGGGCGACGCGCTCGAGCGCAGCCTCGACGCTGAGGCGGGCCTGGACCTCAGGCGGCACGGCGTGGGTGAACTCCACCACGAACACGACGCTGCCGCCGGGGAAGTCCGCGCTGGGCTTCTCGCGGCGAGGCATGGCCACCAGCGGAGGCGCGAGCGCGGCGTCGACGACCCGGAGATCCGGGAGGCCGCCGCGGACGATCGCGGAGACCTCGGTGGGTAGCTCGGGCGGCGCGACCTGATCCGGCGGCCATGTGACGGCCGCGCTCAGCCGCCGCTCGCCGAGTCGAGGGCGAACGCCGATGCTGACCTTGACCTGCGGCTCCTCGCCCGGCGACGTCGCGGTGAACTCGACGCTCTGACGCGGCCGCAGCAGCGGCACCTCGACCACGGTGTCCGCGGTGATGTCGTCGAGCGGGATCGGCTCGGTGCTGAGCACCTGGACCTCATTCACCGGGCCGCTACCGCCGCGGATCCGCCAGCGCGGCGGATCGATGGTGGTTCGTGTGTGCTCGTAGTCGGGGTGGACCGCGCCGCGCAGCTCGGCGCGCACCGCCACCGGACGCTCGATCACCCGGTCGAAGCGCAGGTCGACCTTCTCGTACTGCATGCTGCGAAAGATGACCCCCTCGGGCATGACGATGCTCGCCGGTTCGACCGAGAGCGGGCCGGGCCGCGCGTCCGAGAGGTTCAGCTCGGCGGGCCCCAGCTCCTGCGCGCTCAGCCGGCTCATGCGCGCCCAGCTACCGTGCAATTCGACGGTGATGTGGTCCGGCAGCTTCGTCAACAGCACCCGGTTCGGATCCTGCGCCACCCGGAGTGGGATCGTGAAAGTTCGAGTCACATCGTCGCGGGTGACCACGAAGAACACCAGCGCGATCACCAGCGCCGTGAACTTGGCGCCGCCGTGGCGGATGACCGCGCCGCCGAGCCAGCGCAGCCCGCGGCTCATCCCACGCGCGAACACACGCAGCCCCCGATTCATCGCTCCGCCTCCCCGAGGCCCTCGGCGACCCGCCGCAGATCGACGCCAGGATTCGCCGACAGCTCGGCCGGGCTCTCCCCGCGACGCACATCGGGACGCGGCCGGATCAAGCTGCGAGCGCCGGCGCTCTCCCCCGCTCCGCCAGCCGCCCGGGGCACGGCCGCGACCGAGGCCTCGACCCGCGGCTGATCGAGCCACTCGGCGATGCGACCCTCGAGCTCAGCGGCAGTCCGTGGCTCCGAAATTTCGCCGCGATAGACCACGCGGATCTCCCCGCGCTCCTCGCTGACGACGACCACCAGCGCGTCGGTCTCCTCGCTGACCCCGATGGCCCCGCGGTGCCGCGTGCCGAAGCTGGGATCGAGGCGATCGCGCTGGGTCAGCGGGCAGATGACGCCGGCGCGGGCGATGCGAAAGTTCTGAACCAGCACCGCCCCGTCGTGGGCGAGGTTGATCGGGTGCGGGATCATCAGCGCCACCAGCGTGTCGGCTTGCAGGGCCGCATTGATCTCGCGGCCACGGTCGCTGACGACCTCGAGCACATCGATCTCCCCCTGCAAGATGACCAGCGCTCCGACCTTGGCGCGCCGCAGGCGATCGATCGCCAGCACGAGCTCGCCGACCGCGCTGCGGGCCGCCTCGCGCCGTCCGTGCGGCAGCAAACGCTGACCCATGCGCAGGAAGATCCGCCGCAGCTCCTGATGGAACACGACGATGAGGATGATGATGATGTACTCGAGGAAGTACTTGAGGAGCGCCGCGACCGCGACGAGATCGAGGGCGCTGGCCGCCGCCGCGAGCCCGGAGAACACCGCCACCGACAGCAATACCGGCACCGCCCGCGTGCCCTGCAGCAGCCGCAGGCACGCGTAGACGATCACGAGCAGGAGGCTGAAGTCGAGGGCGTCGCGCCAACTCAGCGCGGCCAAGAACTCTTGCGGAGTCACGCAGACCTCCGGCGCGACGCATCGGCCGCGGCGGTGTATTCCCGGCGGACGGCCGCGGCCACGCGCAGGGCCTCCGCCGTGGCCGCGACGTCGTGCACGCGCACGATGCTGGCGCCCCACTCCACCGCGACGACCGCGGCGGCGACGCTGCCGATCATCCGGTCACCGACCGAGCGCCCGGTGATCGCGCCGAGGAACGCCTTCCGACTGGCGCCGATCAGCACCGGACAACCTGTCTCTCGGGCCAGGAACGCGGATGCGGCCACCAGCGCGGCGCTCTGCTCGGGGGTCTTGCCGAATCCGACCCCCGGATCGACGACGATACGTTCGTTGGCGACCCCGGCCCGCAGCGCCCGTTCGACGGCCGCGATCAGCTCCTCGGCGACCTCGGCAAGCAGGTCCTCGAAGTGAATGCTCCGCTGCATCGTCGCCGGGTCGCCGCGCAGATGACCGAGCACCAGACCGGCGCCGGTTCGCGCGGCGACAGCGGCCATCGCCGGATCGGCGAGACCGCTGACGTCGTTGATGATCGCCGCGCCCGCAGCCATCGCAGCGGCGGCGACATCGGCGTGGCGAGTGTCGACGCTGATCGGGGCCTTCGCCAGCTCCGGGTCGTCCTGCAGCCGCCGGAGCACCGGCAGCACGCGCCGAAGCTCGACCCCCGGTGCCAACGGCTCAGAGCCGGGCCGCGTCGACTCGCCGCCGAGATCGAGGATGTCGGCGCCCTGCTGAACGAGGCCGTGACACAGCCGCACCGCCATGCCCGCGTTCGCATCCTCGCCGCCCGGCGGCATCAGGTTGCCACCGTCAAAGAAGCTGTCGGGCGTCAGATTGACCACCGCCATCACCCGCGGCACGTCGAGCCCGATCACGCCGCGCGCGTGGACCCACACGGGCAGCTGAGACTGGGGCGCGGCGGGCAGCGGCATCCGCGTGATGGTAGCGCGCCCGGGTCGCGATTCACACGCCTGGCTCGCCTGCGCCGGCGTCGCCGCTGGCGCGGCTACCCAGCGCGGCCGCCGTGAACTGCTTGGCGTCGATGCCGTAGCGGCGCAGCAGCTTGTGCAGGTATTTGCGGTCCATGTCGGCCTCGCGCGCCGCCCGCGAGATGTTGCCCTCCGAGCGCTGGAGCAGCCAGTTGAGGTATGTCTCCTCGAACAGCTCCACCGCGCGCTCCTTCTGCTCGCGAAAGGTCAGGGTCGGGTCAAAGACCACGGGCTGATCGCGGCCGCTGCGCGGGAGCGTGCCGGCAGTGATCAGGTCGATGACCCCATCGGGCGAGAGGTACGCGCTGCGCTCGACGACGTTGCGCAGCTCGCGGACGTTGCCGGGCCAGTCGTAAGCGACCAGCCGGGCCATCGCCTCGGGTCCGGGAGAGCGCCACATTCCCGGGGGCAGGCGCCGCGAGAACAACTCGATGAGCATCGGGATGTCCTCCCGACGATCGCGCAGCGCCGGGATCTGGATCGAGACCACCGCGATCAGAAAATACAGATCCTCGCGAAACTCGCTGGCGGTGACCTGCTGTTGCAGCCCGCGGTTGGCCGTCGCCAGGACCCGAACATCGACCTCGAGCTCGTCGCTTCCGCCACCGCGGCGGACCTTGCGGTTCTCGAGCGCCCGCGTCACCTTCGGCTGAAGATCGAGCGGCAATTCCCCGATGTCCTCGAGCAACAGGGTGCCGGTGTGCGCGAGCTCAAAGGCTCCCTTGCGCTCGCGCAGACCCTCCTGAGCGGACTCGGCCCCGAACAGCTCTGCCTCCAGCTGGGCCGCCGTCATGCCGCCACAATCGACGACCACAAAGGGCCCGTCCCGCCGGGGTGAGGCGTCGTGGATGGCCCGCGCGAGCAGGTCCTTGCCGGTGCCGGTCTCGCCCTCGAGGAGAATCGTCGCGTCGGCGCCAGCCACTCGCTCCAGGACTCCAAAGATCTTGCGCATCGCCAGGCTGCGCCCCCGGACCGATCCAAAGTACTCGGCGGTGCTGGGTAGCAGCTCGACCCGCGCGTCCCGCGGCATGAACCTGATCTGCACCTTGCCGAGGGCGAGGACGTCACCAGGCTTCAAGAATCCGTCGGTGACCCGCACCCCGCCGATGAACATGCCGTTGGTCGACTGCTGGTCCATCACCCGGTAGGCGTCGTCCTGGCGGCGGATCTCCGCGTGCGCCCGCGACACCGACTCGTCCGGCAGGACAACGTCACACTGGCGCGACTTGCCCAGGGTCACGACATCCTGGGTGACATCGATCTCACGGCCACGGAGCTCGCCACTGAGGACCACGAGCCGGTAACCGGAGTGGCGCATGTCCTCCCCGTCGTCGTGCACCATCGTCGAATCCACCGTCAGTTCGATCTCGTGTGCCATGGACCCAAACTAGCAGGAGGCGGGCGGCGGGGTGAAGCACACAATGCCCTCGTAGCGCTGGGGCCACCTCGCCCCAAACATTCGCCACGCGCGCGCCGCCTGACCCCGACGATTCGCGCCGACTGGCCGGCAGCGACCAAAAAACGAGGGCGCCCGTACCGCCGGACGCCCTTCCTCGGAAATTCGAGCCACAGCCGCTGGGGCCGCTTGCCCTCAAATATAGAAGTCGATCACGGCGATCCCACGATCGAGGAGTGGATCACCCCCCGGCGCCGGACGAACCGGTGGGCTCGCATCGGGCGCCACCAAGGGGAGCTCAAGCTCGATCTGGAGCTCCGGAGCCTGCTCGCGGGACGGAGACTTGGGCGCATGCTTTCGCTTGTCGAGGTTCGCGGGTCTCATCGGCTCGCCTGCCGCTTCTGCCACGTCGGGCGCTAAGGGTTTGGAAAGGCAAGAAAAGCAGCGGCAAAGCTCACATGAGCGGGGCTTGCCGGCCAGGCCGGTTACAGGTAGGTATCCGGCCTGGTTGTTGGCTTGCCTCGCCCCTGACATTGCTGTCATCCGGGCCGAGGCAGTGAAACTTTGGTTGGCCACCTTACTGGACAGACTAACCCCCACCGTAGCGATGGCAAGAACTGTCTTCGCGCTCTGTGTGGTGCGCCTTGGCCCCACACTGCGCAGGACCACGCGAGGGCGCGCGGACGGCGACCCCGGCCTCAGGGCAATTCAGGGCCGTGGGTTCAGGAGCCGCTCAGAAGTCGACCACGACCCAGCGTGAACCCTCGCGCTCGAGGTGGGCCGCCTCGCCGTCGCCGAGGTCGAGCATCGCCTCATGGGCGTCATGGACGATGGGCTCGGCGAGGTGCTGCCGGAGCCGCTCGCGGGCCGTCTGGAGGGCCGATGCGTACTCGCCCTCGGTCCACGCGCGGCGCAGGTCGTCCTCGGAGAGACCGAGGCGGTAGCGCTCCGGGGCCAGAGCGAGCAGGATATCCCAGCGCTGCATGACGCTCGCCCGGATCAAGCTGCGCAGAGCAGCGCGTGGGCTCGCCTGATCGTAAAGCAGCGTCGGATCTTCGGCGAATACCCAGCCCTGCCCGGTCCACACCACCGCGAGTGGCTGGTCCGGGGCGACGAACAGCATCGCGCCGGGACGGACCTGATCCGGCCTCGCCAGGCCGCGCGCCCAGGTCGCGCGCTGCTGCTTGTCGGCCAGGATGGCGGCGTAGTCGACACGTGCGCGGGCTCCGACGATGACGCGTTCACTCAGCGCGCGGGCATCGCCTCGTCGAACCGCCGTGGCGACATCGTCGCTGGCCCGGCTGAGCTCACGCAGCTCGCGGCGGCCGCAGGCCAGCGCCAACAGTGCCAGCAAGAGCGCGAGCTGCAGCCGGGCGGGTCTCATGGTGTCGAGACGCCAGCGGGCTTCACCTTGGCGTCGATCACGGCGGTGAAGGTCGCGGAGCTCTTGAGCTGCTCGCCCGCGCGGATTTCGCCGGAGAGCTTGCTGAGTCGCCCGAGGCGGAGCGCCTTGATCTCGATCGTCAGGACCTCTCCGGGGACGACCGGGGCCCGAAATTTGGCCTCCTGGATGCCGACGAAGAAGCAGTGATGCAGCTCGAGATCGAAGAGGCCGGAGAGGTGCGCGAGCACGACGCCGGCCTGCGCCATCGCCTCGACCTGCACGACCCCCGGGAGAATCGGATGACCCGGGAAATGTCCCTGCAGGATCGGGTCACTCATCGACACGAGCTTCTGCGCGACGAGCGACTCGCCGGGAACGGCCGAGATGATGCGGTCGAGGAAGAGAAACGGGAACCGGTGCGGGAGGATCTTCTGGATCTGGACGGCGTCGAGCAGCATGGGACCACCAGCATGATAGACGACTTCGCCGCGGGCGAGGAGGCCTTGCCCGCGGCGAAGCGCTGTGCCGTCCCACCGAAGGTCCGAGTTCCGCTGTCTCTCGCGGTCTGGTGGCCTCGCCGCGGAACAGGCCAGGCCTCAGCTCGGGTACTTCTGGTTGTAGCGCTTGACCAAAGTATCCGTGATGTCGAGGCTGCTCTCGACGTAGAGCACCGTGGTCTCATCGCGGATGATCACCAGATCGAGCTCCATCTCGGTGGCGATCTTGTCGATGACGCTCTGGCAGTTCTTGTAGATGTCCTCGAGGACGCGGCCTTCCTGCTGGGCCAACTCCTGCTGCATCGTCATGTAGATCTGCTGCATCTCGACGTAGTCCTTTTGCAGCGCCTCCTCGGCCTGGGCGAGCTTCTCGCCGCTCAGGCCCTTGAGCTTGCCCTGATCGGACTCGAGCTTCTTTCGCTTGCTGTCGAGCTTCTCTTGCTTGGCCTTGGAGCTGTCCTCGAGCTTCTTGCGGGCGGCCTGGCCCTGCTTGGTGTCGTTGAGGACCTTTTGCATGTCGACGACGGCGACGCCGCGGACCTTGGAGATGGCGGCCTGGGCCGGGGCCGTCAGCACGGGCGCCAGGCTGGTGCCGGCGACCCCGAGGGCGAGGGCAGATGCGGTGAGCAGGCGGCGAAGGGCGGTGTGCATGGCGATCACGGGTGCTTCTTGTCGTAGGCGACGATGACGCGATTGGTCAGGTCGAGCTTGGGGTTGGCGTACAGGACGGTAGCCTGCGAGCGGACCAGCACGAGCTGCAGGCCCTCTTCAGCCGCGACGTCCTTGATGATCGCCGCGACGTTCTTGTAGATCTTCTCCGTCAGCTGCGCCTCTTTGGTGGCGATCTCCTCCTGGAGATCGGAGTACAGCTGCTGGAGTTCCTGATCCTTCTGCATCAGCTCCTGCTGGCGCTTGGCGAGCTCATCCTGGGAGAGCATCGCGGCCTTGGCCCGCAAGTCCTCGACCTTCTTCTGCAAGTCCTTGGTCTTCTTGTCGAGCTGGGACTGACCCTTGCCGAAAGAAGCCTCGAGCTCCTTCTTGGCGCGGGTGCCCTGCACCGTCTCGAGGATGCAGCGCTGGAGGTCGACCAGGCCGAGCTTCTCCAGCGCCTTGGCGGGCGCCGCCACGGCTTCGGCGGGAATTAGCGCGGTACCAGCGAGCAGCAACGCAGCGAGAGGGACGAGTAGTCGACGCTTCACGGGGCAACACCTTAGCTGCCACCGCCCAGGGCGGCAACCGGGGGTCTCAGACGGGCGCCAACCGCGAACGATTCATCGCCGAAAGGGTCACGATCGCGGCTTTTTGTGCCGGCAGTGGCAGTGTGGCTCCAAGGTCCGATCCGGGTCTGCGGCGCCGGCGGACGTGGCGAAGCTCACCCACGGCTCAGAACGAGTTTCCGACGTTGAATTCGAAGACCACGGGGTCGTCGCCGTAGAGGAATTCGGTCCGCGGCTGGCGGTCAAGCGGGAAGCCCCACTCGAAGCGCAGCGGGCCGATCGGCGACTGCCAGCGGAAGCCGAAGCCGACCGAGCGACGCAGGTACTTGAAGTTGAACTTCACGCAGGGATCGGCCTTGGGCAGCTCGCTCGGGTTCGGGGCGACGCAGTACAGCGGCTCGGTGTTGTAGGCGTTGCCGATGTCCATAAAGACCACGCCCTTGATCTGGGCGGGCGGGACCATCATGAACTCGAACTCGAGGTTGAGCGCCGTCAGGAGGTTGCCGCCGACGCCGTAGGGCTGCAACGGGGCGGTAGGATCCGAGGAGCTCTGGACCTTGATCATCGGGCCGAGGCTGCGCAGACGATAGCCGCGGATGCCGCCGTCGCCGTAGATGCCGCCCGGGAAGTAGCGCTCGAAGATCGGGACGCCTTTGTCCTGGGGGCTATGGATGAAGCCGACCATCAGGCGGGTCTTGAAGACCAGCCAGGCGCGAAACGGCTGCTTGCTGCGGATGATCGGGAAGTAGAACCGGAAGTTGGCGTCGTAGCGGTTGAACTGGTTCTGCGAGCCGAGGTACTTGCTCGCGATCTCGGCGCCGATCTCGTGGCGCATGCCCTCGGTCGGGAACAGGTAATTGTCGGTCGTGTCGTAGCGCAGGCGCGCGGTGACCGAGGACGTGATGCCGTTGTTGAACAGGTTGTTGATCAGCGCCGAGGAGCTGTACTGGGTAGCGAAGGCGCCTGCGCCTGCGAAGCCGCCGCCGTAGCCGTAGCCGAAGGTGCCGAAGCCGACCTTGACGTACTCGAAGTTGTAGCCCGCGAACACGATCAGGTTGGGGATCCGGGGGATCGGATAGCCCCAGCTGACGCGTACGCCGGTGCTGTCGCGCGTGAAGCTCGGGAACACGTTGCGCGAGTTGAAGATGTTGAACGAGAAGTTCCAGCGCGAATCGAGGAAGTGGCGGGTGACGTAGGCGAGGTTGAAGAGGCGACGCAGGCTCGAGACCTGGGCCACGAGGGTGACGGTCGTGCCGCGGCCGAGGAAGTTGTCGTACTGGATCTGCGCCTGCAGCACGAAGTTCTCGATCGTGCTGAAGCCGGCGCCGACCTGGAAGGTGCCGGTCAGGCGCTCGGTGACCTCGACGTTCAGGACGATGCGGTCCTCCGCGCTGCCCTGGGAGGTCGACAGCGTGGCGTCGTTGAAGTAGCCGAGGCGCATGACGTTGAACTCCGAGATCTCCTTGCCGGTCTCGGAGTAGAGGTCGCCCTCACGCAGCATCATCTCGCGGCGGATGACCTTGTCGGAGGTCTTGTCGTTGCCGCTGATGTTGATGCGCTCGATGTAGACCAAGGGGCCCTTGCCGACCTCGAGGGTCATGTAGAGCTTGAGGTTCTCCTTGTCCTGGCGCGCGTCGGGGATGACGTTGACGTAGGCGTGGCCGGCGTCCTTGTAGCGGCGCTCGATGTCCTGAATGATCGTCTGGACCTTGCCCATCGAGGCGACGTCGCCCTCGCGCAGGACGGGGTCGATCGACTCGGCGAGGGTGCGCTCGTCGTAGAGCGGCTTCTCGCCGCGGGCCAGGGTCTCCTTGGCGCGGATGCGGCCGATGCGATACTGTGGGCCCTCGTCGACGGGGATGGTCACGTAGACGAAGCGACGGTCGGGGCTCAGCGACAGCTCGGGGTCCTTGACGTTGGCGTCGAGGTAGCCCTTGTCGCTGTAGAACTGCTTGAGCATCTGGAAGTCGCCGCCGAAGGCCTCCTTGTTGAAGACGCCGCCGGCCTTCTTGCTGATGATGCTCATGTAGCCGCCGACGCGAGTGAGCATGTGCTTACGCAGCTCCTCGTCGCTGAAGGCCTGGTTGCCGATGAAGGTGATCTTGCGGACGACGGTCTCAGCGGCCTCGCTGACGATGATCTGGATGTCGACCTTGCCGGGCTCGTCCTCGACGGGCTTGAGGCCATAGGTGACCTCGGCCAAGAAGAAGCCCTTCTCGACGTAGGCCTGCTTGACCTTCTCGACGTTGGCCTTGACCGCGCCGAGGTCGAGGATGCCGTTGATCTTGAGGTCGAGGACCTCGTTGATGTCGTCGAGCTTGATCTTGCTGTTGCCCTCGATGATGATCTTGCGGACGGTGGGCCGCTCCTTGACGATGTAGGTCAGGACCACGCCGGCGCCGGTGAGTTCGCCCTCGACACGCACGTCCTCGAACTTGCCCATCGCCCACAGGCGGCGGATGTCGGCGGCGAGGTTGCGGGTGGACACCAGCTCCCCCACCCCGCTCTCGAGCTCGAGCAACATGGCTTCGGTCTCGACGCGGCGGTTGCCCTCGACGCGGATGTCGGCGATCGGCTGGCCGTACACCTCCTCGGGCACCTCGGCGAGGTAGAGCATGCGAAACATCAGGTCGTCGCCCACGGCGGCGCCGCTGAAGGGCATTGCGTGAGCCACCCCGGGCAGCAAACCGGGCAGAAGAACGAGCACGCTGGCGACCAAGAGCCCGAGGACGCGGCCCGCGAGGGCGCGGCCCAGGCCGACCTGCCTGCGACCACCGGGGCTGCCGGAGGCGATGACGGAAGGGGCGGTCACGAGGATCTCGGCGTCCCTGCTGGCGACTCGAACGGCGGGTCGTTGCGCGGGTCTCGGGCCACGTTCGGGTCGTGGCGGGCATCGTCGACGAGCCGGCCGTCTTCCATTCGGATCCGGCGCGGGACCTTCCAGGCGAGGTCCATATTGTGGGTGACGACGAGCAGGGTCATCTTGTGCTCGTCGTTGAGGCGAAACAAAAGGTCGTGGACCTCGTCGGAGGTGCGGGTGTCGAGGTTGCCGGTCGGCTCGTCGGCGAGCAGCAGGTGCGGGCGCATGACGAGGGCGCGGGCGATCGCCACGCGCTGCTGCTCACCGCCGGAGAGCTCGCCGGGGCGATGGTTCAGGCGGTGCGACAGACCGACCGCCTTGAGCATGTCGCCGGCCCGCTCGCGCGCCTCCTTGTGGGGGATTCGGCCGATCAACGCGGGCATCATCGCGTTCTCGAGCGCGGTGAACTCACCGAGGAGGTGATGGAACTGGAAGACGAAGCCGATGGTCTCGTTGCGGAAGCTGGCGAGCTGCGGCGGCGAGAAGGCGGTGATGTCGGTGTCGCCGAACAGGATCTGGCCGCGCGTCGGCAGGTCGAGGGTGCCGAGGCAATGCAGCAGGGTCGACTTGCCGGCCCCCGAGGCGCCGATGATGGTGACCATCTCGCCCCGCATCAGGGTCAGGTTCACGTCACGCAGGACCTGGAGGACCCTGGCTCCGTGGGTGAACTCCTTGTACATGTGGACCACCCGCACGAGTGCGGGCGGCTCCTGCGCGGCGCCGGTGGTCAAGATGGCGCAACCCTAAACGGGCACCCCCAGCGTGTCAACGCCGCGCGTGCCGCCAATTCGGACCGCAGGGTCCGTCGTTTCACTCGTCACGGAGGCGCAGGCCATCGACCGGGCGCAGGCGGGCCGCCGAGCGCGCTGGCCAGGCGCTGGACAGGGCGACGATGGCGAGGGCGATGGCCGCGACGACCGCGACCTCGGCAGGATCGATGCGGATCGGTAGGCGCTCCAGATAGAACACGCCGCCCTGGATCGGCAGCCCGTGGACGCCGAGGGCGAGGCCCAGGGCGACGCCGGCGGCGATCCCCCCGAACACGCCCAGGGCACCGACACAGAGACCCTCGAGGGCGAAGGTCCGGGCCAGTTCGCGGTCGCGGCAGCCCATCGTCTTCAGGATGGCGATCTCCGGGGCTTTCTCCAGAACGGCCATCAAGTTGGTGGCGAGGATGCCGAAGGCCGCGACGAGGATCACGAACACCAGGGCGATGAACATCGCCACCTTTTCCAGGAACATCGCGGCGAAGAGGTCACGATTCTGGTCGCGCCAGTCCTCCACGACCAGCTCATGGCCGACGACGGCAGCGGCGACGACGCTCCGGCCGGCGTCGATCGCCTCGACGTGGTGCAGTTTGATGTCGATCGCGTTGACCTGGAAGCCAGCCCGCTGGAACGCCTGCGCCTGGTCAAGCGGCAAGTACAGGTGCTTGCGGTCGATGTCGAAGATGCCGGTGAAGAAGACCCCCGCGACGCGTGTGAGCACCATGCCCGGGACCATCCCCTGCGGGGTCATGCGGCCGACGGGCGTGATGATCTGGAGGGGGTCGCCCATGCCGACGCCGAGTTCGACGGCGAGCTCCCGACCGAGCAACACCGGCGGGAGGACGCCGTCGGCCTCGGGTTCCGCGAGGGCATCCATCGCCGGCTCACTCGCCGGTGCGAGCAGTGGTTCACTCGCCGGCTCGGGCTCAGGCGATTCCGGAGCGATCCTCGCGTCGGGCGGGAGTGCCAGCGTCGCGGCGGGCGGCAGTTCACCCGCGGCTCGCAGTCGCGGGATCTCCACGGCGGGATCCTCCCAGCCGCCGCCGTCATCGTCATCGTCATCGGACAGGTCCCTGGGGACAGGTGCCTCTGACGCGGGATCGAGGTCCCTGGGGACAGGTGCCTCTGACGCGGGGTCGAGGTCCCGGGGGACAGGTGCCTCCGACGCGGGGTCCGGGTCGAGGGCTTCTGCTCCGACGTCGCGATCGAGCGCCACGGTCGAGTCGGCGGGGCCCTCGGGACGGCGGCGAAAATGCGGGATGCGGCCGGGCGCCGTCATGAACACGTAGCTGCCCTGCTCGACCTCGGCGGGCAGCGCGGTGACGCTGGCGTGACGGATGGGGTCGATGCCGATGAGGGTCGCCCCCTGGCGGCCGTAGGCGGTGCGCACGAGCACCTCACCCTCGAGCAGCGCGCTGGCACCGGCGACTTCGGGTAGCGCGCGCAGGCTGGCGAGGAGGGCTTCGTCGGCGATGAAGCCGGCGCGGTCGTGCCTGGCGATGCGGACGTGGGCGCGGTGATCGAGCAGGCGCCCGCGCAGGTCATCCTCGAGGCCGCCCATCAAGCCGAGGACCAGCACGAGGGCCATGCAGCCCTGTGCGACCGAGAAGGCGATGATCGTGGCGAGCAGGTTGAACAGGCGCGCGAGGACGCAGAAGCCGAGCAGGAGGCCGCCGATGGCGAGGGTGACGCTGCCGAGCGCGCCGAGGTAGTCGATCGGCGGGGTCAGCGGGGGCGCGCTGAACATGCCCGGCCGCGGCGCGGCGGCCGAGGCGATCAAGAAGGCGCCGCCGACGACGGCGAGATAGAGCGCGCGCAGGGTCAGGCCAAGCAGCCAGGTTGGGGGCTTTTGCGCTCGCAGGTGGCGCCAGGCGATCAGCCAGACCAGGCGGTTCATCGCTCGCCCTGTCGGAGGGCGTCGACGGGGCGCATGTGTGAGGCGACCCAGGCCGGGTACAGGCTCGAGAGAAAGACGATCAGCAGCGACGAGAGGCCGACGAGCACGATCTCCAGTGGATCGATGGCGACGGGCAGTTGCTCGAAGCCCTGGAGGCTGCCGCCGAGCGGCAGGCCATAGCGGTCGAGGACCAGGCAGAGGGCGACGCCGGCGAGGATCCCGAGCACACCGCCGAGCACACCGAGGCACAGGCCCTCGGAGATGAACACGCGCTGGATCAGGCGGTCGGTGCAGCCCATCGTCTTGAGGATCGCGATCTCCTTGGACTTCTCGAGCACGCTCATCAGGTTGGAGCCGAGGATGCCGATCGAGGCGACGAGGATGACGCACAGCAGCGCGATGAAGACCGCGATCTTCTCGAGGGCCATCGCCGAGAACAGGCTGAGGTTCAGCTCCTGCCAGTCCTGGACCTGCAGGTCCGTGCGGCCGAGGCGGTCGACGACGGCCTGGACCTGCTGCTTGCGCTCGGCGAGGCGGTCGGGGTCGTCGACCTTGACCTCGACGCCGGACACGCGATCGCCGGCGCGCAGGAAGGCCTGGGCCAGCGGGAGGTTGGCGTAGACCAGCCAGCGGTCGTACTCGTAGTGGTTGGCGTCGAAGACCCCGGCGACCTTGACCTTCATGACGCCGGGGATGCGCCCAGCGGGGGTCAGGCGGCCGATCGGTGTGATCAGCTGAACGGGGTCGCCGAGGTGCGACGCGAGCTCCTTGGCCTTCTCGCTGCCGATGAACACGCCGTCGAGGTGCTCGACGCCGGGCTCCTCGCCGTCAGCGGTGGGCTCGGGCGTGGGCTCGGCTTCGGGCTCCGGCTCCGCGGGCGCGGCGGTGGTGCTGTCCTTTGGCGCAGGTGGGAGCTTGCCTTGTCGGCGCAGTCGCTCGATCTCCGCCTCGGGGTCCTCCCAGCCCTCCTCGTCCTGCGGGCTGTCCCCCAGGATCTTCGGGAGCACGGGGCCGACCGCGCTGACCTTGCCCGTGGTCGGAGGGAGCTTCGGTGGAGTGGGCTTGGACGCCCGCAGCTTCTCCAGCTCCTGTTCGGGGTCCTCCCAGCCGCCGTCGTCACCATCGTTGTCACCGGCGGGCTTGTCGGGGAACGGCGGCGGCGGCAGAGCGGTCGCGCCGAGGCCGAGCACCGGGCTGTCCGCGGGCAGCGCGTGCGCGATGCCCTCGTCGGGGTCGGGCGTGGGCTCGTCGTCCTCGCGGACGATCGGCATGGCCTCGAAGCTGAACTGGGACTCGGGTACGGCGGCGGGGTCGGCGAGGTAGCTGTACTTGCCCTCGCGGAGGATGTCGGGGAGGTTGGAGACGCTCGCGTGGAGGTCGGGGTCGATGCCGAGGAGGATCCCGCCCTGGCGCTGAAAGCCGCTGCGGACCATGACCTCGCCCTGCAAGTACGGGCTGGCGCCGACGACACCGGCTTCGGCTGCGATGGCGGCGGCGAGGTCGCGGTAGTCGGCGAATGGTTTGCCGTCATCACGGCTGACGCGGATGTGCGCGCGCTGGCCAAGGATCTTGTCGCGTAGGTCGTGCTCCAGGCCGGTCATCAGGCTGAGCACGATGACCAGGGCCATGCAGCCGAGCTGCACGGAGATCGTGATGACGGTGGCGAGCAGCGTGAAGATCCGCGAGAGCACGCCGACGCCGAGGAACACGGCGGCGAGCAGCAGCGTGAGGCCGCCGAGCGCGCCGTAGTAGGCCTGGCGCGGGGTCGCTATCATGTCGAGGGGCTCGATGCCGGCCGGGAGCGCGAGCAGGCCGGGCTCGAGTGCAGGTTCGGGGGCGAGGCCAAACTGCGCATACGCGACGAGACCGAGGCCGACGACGACGAGGTAGACGGCGATGGCGAGCAGCGCCCGCACCCACGCCGGCGGCTGGTCGCCGACCCGAAGGTGGCGCCAGGCGATCTGCCAGTGGAGGCGGGACGTTGAGGTGCTGCGCACGGGGCCGGGGCGCTAGTGCGTGTCGGGGATGGGCTGCGATTGCTGGAGGAGGAAGGCCTCCATGAACATGTCGAGGTCGCCGTCGAGGATGGCGTTGACGGCGGAGCTCTTGAGCTCGGTGCGGTGGTCGTTGACCTGCTGGTACGGCTGGAGCACGTACGAGCGGATCTGGCTGCCCCACTCGATCTTCTTCTTCTCGCCCTCGAGGCTGTTGCGCTCGGCCTCGCGCTTCTGCTGCTCGAGGTCGATGAGCTTGGCCATGAGCATGCGCCGGGCGGTGGCCATGTTCTTGTGTTGCGAGCGCTCCATCTGACAAGCGACGACGAGGCCGGTCGGGAGGTGGGTCAGGCGGACGGCGGACTCGGTCTTGTTGACGTGCTGACCGCCCGCGCCGGAGGAGCGATAGGTGTCGACGCGCAGGTCGGCGTCGTTGATCTCGATCTCGGCGTCGTCGTCGCCGACGTCGGGGAGGACCATGACGCTGGCGAAGCTGGTCTGGCGGCGGGCGTTGGCGTCGAAGGGGCTGATGCGGACCAGGCGGTGGACGCCGATCTCCGAGCGCAGGTGGCCGTAGGCGTACTCGCCCTCGATCGCCAGCTCGACGCTGCGGATGCCGGCCTGCTCGCCGTCCTGGAGGTCGAGGATCTGGACCTTGAAGCCGCGGCGCTCGCCCCAGCGCTGGTACATGCGCTGCAGCATCTGGGCCCAGTCCTGGCTGTCGACCCCGCCGGCGCCGGCGTTGACCGAGACGATCGCGTTCGCCGCGTCGAAGCGGCCGCCGAGCATCCGCTGAAATTCCATCCTGGCGACGCGGAGCTCGAGGGCCTCGAGGCCGGCGGCGGCCTCGAGGATGCTGGCGCCGTCCTCCGCCTCACGTCCGAGCTCATAGAGGGTCTGGGCGTCGTCGAGGCGCTTCTGGGCCTCGTCGAGGTCGTTGACGATCTTCTTGGTGGTCGCCTGCTCGCGCAGGAGTTCCTGGGCCTTGTCGTTCTTGCCCCAAAACGACGGGTCGGCGGTCCGGGCGTCGAGCTCCTCGAGGCGCTCTAGCTTGCCGACGTAGTCAAAGATGCCGCCGCAACTCGGCCAATCGGGCCGCGAGGCGAGCGAGCTGCTCGGTGACCTTGTTGTGCTCGGGGAGGCTTTGGCTGACTTCGTTCATGCGACTGAGGGGGAGCGACGGAGCGAGGGGGGCGCGTCAGACCTCGATCAGCCGGAGCTGGCGTCGCCCCTGCGGGGGGGTGAAGCGGATCGGGTATTCGCCGGTGAAGCAGGAGGTGCAGTAGGTTACACCAGATTCGCCGCGGACGGCCTGCATGAGGCCTTCGAGCGAGAGATAGGCCACGGAGTCGGCCGTGACGTAGCGCGCGACCTCCTCGGGGTTATGCGAGGAGGCGAGGAGCTCGGCGCGGGTCGGCGTGTCGATGCCGTAGTAGCAGGGGCTGATGACCGGGGGCGAGGAGATCCGGAGGTGGACCTCGGCGGCTCCGGCGGCGCGTATCATCTTGACGATCTTGCGCGAGGTGGTGCCGCGGACCAGCGAGTCGTCGACCACGATCACGCGGCGGCCCTTGAGCACCTGCGGGACGGGGTTCAGCTTGAGCTTGACGCCGAAGTGACGGATCGAGCTGGTGGGCTCGATGAAGGTGCGGCCGACGTAGTGATTGCGGATGAGGCCCATCTCGAAGGGCAGGCCGCTGGCCTTGGCGAAGCCGAGGGCCGCGACCATGCCGGAGTCCGGGACAGGGATGACGACATCGGCGGCGACGGCGGTCTCGCGGGCGAGCTGCTCGCCCATGGCGATGCGCGCGTCGTAGACGGAGAGGTCGTCGAGAACGCTGTCGGGGCGGGCGAAGTAGACGTGCTCGAACACGCAGAAGCGCCGGGGTTCGCGGCGCAGCTGGATCGATTGCAGGCCGTTGCCGTCGATGATGAGGATCTCGCCGGGGGAGATGTCGCGGACCTTCTCGGCCTCGATCAGGTCGAAGGCGCAGGTCTCGGAGGCGATGACGTAGCACTCGGGGTTGCTGCGCAGGCGGCCGAGGATCAGCGGACGAAAGCCGTGCGGGTCGCGGACGGCGATCAGCTTGTCGTCGGTGGTGAACACCAGGCTATAGGCGCCGCGGACCTTGCCGAGCGCCTCGATCAGGCGCTCCGTGAAGCCGGTGGCGCGGCTGCGAGCCATGAGCTGGAGGAGCACCTCGGTGTCCGACTGCGAGGAGAAGATCGCGCCGTCCTCCTCGAGCTCGTCGCGCAGCTGTTCGGCGTTGACGAGGTTGCCGTTGTGGGCGACGGCGATCGAGCTGTGCCTGGCCTCGGCGGTCAGCGGCTGGATGTTCTTGGGCAGCGAGCCGCCGGCGGTGGTGTAGCGGACGTGGCCGATCGCCACCCGACCGGGCAGCTGGGCGAACACGTCGGCGCTGAAGACCTCCGAGACGTAGCCCATCTTGCGGATCGCGTGGAGGGTGCCGCCCTCGCAGGTGACGATGCCGGCCGACTCCTGACCGCGATGCTGCAGCGCGTGGAGGCCGAGATAGGTGAGGTTCGCCGCCTCAGAATGGTTGAAGACACCGAAGACGCCACACATCGCGGGCGGAGCCTAGCAGGACGACGTTTGCAGGCCGCGCGCGCGCTTCGGCCGCGGCTGTGAGTCAACCCCCGCCGACCTGGCCAGCGGCGATGGTCTGCAGGAGCGTGAGGCCGAGAGCCGCCCACAGCGCCGTGCGCCAGCGTTGGAAGCGGACGCCGTCCACGAGGTTCTCCGTCAGTAGCAGCAGCACGGCGTTCACGAAGGTCTGGACGACGAAGGCGCCGAGCGGGCCGGAGATCAAGATCGGGAAGAAGAAGATCAGCGAGAGCAGCGCGAACAGCAGCTTGCCGACGACCACGCTGAGCACGCCGCAGACGACCGCGGCCTTGAAGGCGCTCCACAGGTCCCGTACGACCATGCCCGGCAGCAGCGCCGAGAGGAACATGAGGCCGAAGGTGAAGGCCAGACACGAGGCGATCATCGAATGCATGGCGCGCGCTCCGGCTCCCAGAGTGGACCGCGGGCGCCGAGAATTCAAGCGCGGGAGGCCGGATCAGGCGAGGCCGAGGTGACGGCGCAAGCGGGGCAGCGGCGGCTCGGGGTCGGCCTCGAAGGCGCGCCCGGTCAACAGCTCGAAGACCTCGATGTAGCGGCGCGCGGCCTCGAGGCGGACCTCGTCGGGCAGCCCGGGGGGCGGGCCGTCGCCGCGAAAGCCCTGCTCGACCAGCCAGCGGCGCAGGTACTCCTTGTCGAGGCTGCGCGGGTCATCGCCGCGCTGCATCGCGGCGGAGTAGGTGTCGGCGAACCAGTAGCGCGAGCTGTCGGGGGTGTGGATCTCGTCGATGAGGACGATCTCGCCGTCCGGACGCTGGCCGAGCTCGTACTTGGTGTCGACGAGGATGAGGCCCCGTTCGGCCGCCATCGCCTGCCCGGCCGCGAACAGGGCGAGGCAGCGGCGCTCGAGCTCGTCGAGCTGAGCCGCGGAGATCAGGCCCTGCTCGACCAGCCAGGCCTTGCTGACGCTGAGGTCGTGCTGGCCCTTGGGGGCCTTGGTCGACGGCGTGAGCAGGTTCGAGGGCAGCCGCTCGTGCTTGCGCAGTCCGGCCGGCAGAGGGTGACCGCAGAACTCCCGCTCGCCGCGCTCGTAGGCGCGCCAGATGCTGGTGTCGCTGACCCCGGTGAGGTAGCCGCGGACCACGAACTCGACGGGGATCGGCCGACACTCGCTGACGCGCATCGCCTGGGGGTCGGGCACGGAGCGCAGGTGATTTGGAAACAGCGACGCGGTGGCCTCGAACCAGTGGCGGGCGAGCGCGTTGAGGACCTGCCCCTTGAATGGGATCGTGCCGAGCACGACGTCGAAGGCGCTGATGCGGTCGGTGACGATGATCAGGCGCTCGTCGCCGCGGGTGTAGTTCTCGCGGACCTTGCCGCTGTAGTGCGCGCCGAGGGCGGAGAAGTCGTCCGGCACGGCGGCGAGGGTGCCGCCAGGTGCGAGGGCGCTGCGAAGGAGTGACTCGGAGACCGGCACGCGCGAACGATAACCGCGGGCCCACGCGCCGCGGCAGCGACGTGCCGCGACGATCCGCACGGACGCTCAGGTCAACCAGAGCACCAGGACGAGCAGCGCGGCGAGCCCGACCGCGACGATGACGGGCAGCGGCAAGGTCCGTGCGGGCGACGGCTCGAGCGCAGTGACCGGCGCTGGCGAGGGCGGCGCGACACTCGGGGCCGTGGGGAGGAGGTCCTTGATCGGGGGGATCGTCCCCCAATCTCGCGGCTCCCCATGACCGGACATCGACAGGGCGCTGCTGCGACGACGCGAACCACTGCCGCTGGCCTTCTCCGGGATATCCGTGGCGGCTGCGTCGGGCGCTGTGGGCCGTGCTGCTGCGGGCGCTGCGGCGCTCGCCGGCCGTGCTGCTGCGGGCGCTGCGGCGCTCGCCGGCCGTGCTGCTGCGGGCGCTGCGGCGCTCGCCGGCCGCGCTGCGGGCACTGCGGCGCTCGCCGGCCGCGCTGCGGGCACTGCGGCGCTCGCGGGCCGCGGCGGTGGCGGTGGCGGCGGGCTGGGCTTGGTGACCGCGGGGACTGGTTCGGCGTCCGGACTCGCCACGTTGGCGGTTCGAACGGCCTCGGCGATCCCGAACGAATCGAGGCGGACGGTGGTCGCGCGGCTCGCGGCCTCGACCTCCTCGCGAGTACCGCCGATCAGCTGGTCGCCGGAGAGCTCGGAGCGGACAGGGGTCACACCACTGCTCTCGCCGGGGCCGCGCTTGACGGGGTCCGTGAGCACATGGACCCGGCGCAGGTTGTTGGCCGACTTGCCGCTGGTCGGCGCGGCGCGGACGACGTCGGCCGGCTCCTCGTGGAGCGCGGCGACGCTCATACTGCCGGGTGCGATGGTGGCCGGGCGCCGGGCCCGATCACCGCTCATCAGCATCTCCTCGAAGCTGGTGACCGGCAGTGACATGCCGGTCGGGGGGATCGTCGGCATCCTGTCCTTGGGGACAGATGGACTCGGGGGGCGCGGCGATGCGGGCGCGGTGACAGCGGTGGGCGCAAGGATCTCGCTGGGCGCCTCGCCGCTGGCCGGCTCCGGCATCATGGGCGGCTCCTCGGTCACGGGCTCCTCGGCCACGGGCGGCTCGCTGGTCCCGGCATCGTCGGGGATGTCCGCGCGAGCCAGCATCCCGGAGCCCTCGCCACGGCCGGCGGCATCGATCATGCGCAGGAGGTCGGCGCCGTCGCGCGGGCGAGCGCCGGGGTCGGCGACGAGGCATGCCTGCAGCGCGGCGCGAAGGCCCGGGGTCACGCCGGCGAGCTCGTCGTTGCCGCGGACGACCTCGAGGGCAGCCGGACCGCGGACGCCAGCCGCGAACTGGGCGATGGTGACGGCCCAGGCATAGAGGTCAGCGGTCGCCGTGAAGTCGCCGCCCGCCATGACCTCGGGCGCGAGGTTGATCAGGCCGAAGGCCCGGGCTCGGCGCATCAGCACCGAGCGGTCGCACAGCGGGGCGAGGCCGTACTGATACACGGCCGGGCCACGCGGGCCGACGAACACGCAGGGGCTGGCGAGCATGCCGTGGACGTGGCCACGCGCGTGCAGGGCCGCGAGCGCGCGGGCAAGCTGGCGAGCCAGGCGACCGACCTCGAGCGTCAGCTCGTAGGAACCTGTCCCATCGAACAGGTCATCGAAGGCGACGCCGCCGGGCAGCGGCTCGTAGAGGACCGCGCCGCCGAGCTCGTCGACGCCGACGAACAGCTGGGGCACGAGGGTCGGATCGCGCAGGCTCGACAGCGGGCTCAGGCCGGCGACGAAGGCGGCGCGGCTGGCAGCGTCGGGGAGCAGCTCGGCGTCGATGACGCAGGTGCGGGCGAGCTCGCCGGTTTCGTGGTCGAGTACGGCCCAGGTCGGGCCGAACACTTGCACACCGACGCTCGCGGTCTCCTCGCGGATGAGCTCGAGGCGGCCGAGGATCATCGAGCCGGCGCTACGCTCCACGCGGCCTCCTTGGACATGCCTCTTGGGTCATATGGCTAGCGGCCTGTGCTACCGAAGCCGGCGGCGCCGCGAGCGGCGGCTGGGAGCGCGTCGACCTCGAGGGGCGCCAGCATGGCGACCGGCGCCAGTACGAGCTGAGCGATCCGCTCGCCGTGGTTGATCTCCACGGGCAGCTCGCCGAGGTTGATGAGGATGATCTTGAGCTCTCCACGGTAATCGGCGTCGATTGTACCTGGAGCATTGAGGATCGCGAGCCCATGGCGCAAGGCCAGTCCCGAGCGTGCCCGGACCTGACCCTCGAAGCCGGAGGGGATGGCCAGGGCCAGGCCGGTCGGGACCAAACACCGCTCACCTGGACGCAAGACCAGGGGTCCGTCGGGCAGGCAGGCGGATAGGTCGAGCCCCGCGGCATCCGCGCTCATGCGCTGCGGGGTGGTGGCCGCGGGGTGGAGCCGCTGGATGAGCAGCGGCGGGAGCGACGAGGGGTCAGTTGCCATCATGGCGCCCTCCTGGCGGCGGCGGCGAATCAGCCGCGCAGATTTTGCACTTCAGAGGGGTCGACGCCGAAGGCGGCGCGACGGCTGAGGCGGATCTTCCCGGTCTGGTCGACATTGAGAACCTTGACGACCACCTCATCGCCTTCCTGGATCACATCGGTGACGCGCTCGACGCGACGATCATCGAGCTCCGAGATGTGGATCAGGCCATCGGTGCCGGGGAGGATCTCCACGAAGGCACCGAAGTCGACGATGCGCTTGACGACCCCGTGGTAGACGGCGCCGACCTCGGCCTCGGCGGTCAGGCCCTCGATGATGGCCTTGGCCTTGGCGATGCGGGCGGGGTCATCGGAGGCGATGCTGACCCGGCCGCTGTCATCGACGTTGATCATGCAGCCGGTCTGCTCGATGATCGCGCGGATCGTCTTGCCGCCGGGGCCGATGATGTCGCGGATCTTGTCGACCTTGACCTGGACGGTGACAATGCGCGGCGCGTACTTGCTGATGTCGGCGCGCGGCTCGGGCAGCACCTCGAGCATCTTGCCGAGGATGTGCAGGCGACCCTCGCGGGCCTGATCGAGCGCGGCGACCAGGATCTCACGGGTGAGACCCTCGACCTTGATGTCCATCTGCAGCGCGGTGATGCCGGTCTTCGTGCCGGTCACCTTGAAGTCCATGTCGCCGAGGTGGTCCTCGTCGCCGAGGATGTCCGAGAGGATGGCGATGTCCTTGCCCTCCTGCATCAGACCCATGGCGATGCCGGCGACCGGCGCCTTGATCGGCACGCCGGCGTCCATCAGGCTGAGGCAGCCGCCGCAGACCGCGGCCATCGAGGACGAGCCGTTGGACTCGAGGGTCTCGCTGACGATGCGCAGGGTGTAGGGGAACTTCTCGTGCGCCGGGAGCACGTAGCGCAGGGCCCGCTCGGCGAGCGCGCCGTGGCCGACCTCGCGGCGCGACTGGCCGCGCAGGGGCTTGGCCTCGCCGGTGCAGAAGGGTGGGAAGTTGTAGTGCAGCAGGAAGGTCCGGGTGATGTCGCCGCGGATGGTGTCGAGGCGCTGGGCGTCGTGCTCGGTGCCGAGCGTGGTGGTGACGATCGCCTGGGTCTCGCCGCGCTGGAACAGCGCCGATCCGTGCGGGCG
>Ga0209480_10000755_pt1 | contig 25245 bp, 24 predicted proteins | sample JI61114C2DNA_FD_187501 | JGI IMG/M metagenome (GOLD analysis project Ga0209480, IMG submission 187501) | Wastewater effluent complex algal communities from Wisconsin, to seasonally profile nutrient transformation and Carbon sequestration -... | ecosystem: Engineered > WWTP > Effluent > Algae... | reverse complement strand
TATGCCAATCAGCGTATACAGTTCAACCAGCCGATTGCACAATTCGGCGCGATGAAATATAAAATCGGACAAATGGCGATGCTGGCATTCGTAAACGAGTCAGCTGCTTACAGAGTTGGAGCTGAGGTCGACAAAAAATATAAAGAATTGCTTGCAAATGGTGCAACTGAAAACGATGCGAAAATAAACTCTATGCGTGAATATGCAATAGAGTGCGCCATTCTGAAAGTGCAAGGTTCTGAAGCCGTTTGCTGGGCCGCAGATGAAGCAATACAAATTCACGGCGGCATGGGTTATTCTATGGAAACAGGTGTGGAAATGGCTTATAGAGATGCGCGTATTACCAAGATTTACGAAGGTACCAACGAAATTAACCGTATGCTTGCACTGGCAGAATTTTATAAGCGTGCATTTGTTACTAAGGAATTGAAAATTAATGATGCTATGAAATCGATTCCAAAAGGAATAGCACAGAATTTCAATCCATTTAATAATGGCTTTTTGGCAGACGAAGAAGAAATCGTGTCAAACTTAAAATCGGTGTTTATGATTATCACCGGTGCGGCAGGCCGTAAGCTAAAAACAAAATTAGAACACGAGCAGGAAATTGTGATGAACCTGGCAGATATTATGTCTGCGGCGTTTATGGCAGAATCTGCTTTGTTGCGTGTTAAAAAATTAAATGCAGATAAAAGCACAGATAAAGAGCAATTAAAAACAAAAATCAAAATGACACAGTTGTATGTCTATGAAGCATTGGAAATTGCACGTAAAGCTGCTGATAATGCCATTGATAGCTATGCAAGTGGTGTAGAGAAATTTACGATGAAACGTGTGGTAAATTCGTTGTTGAAAAACTACGATATCAATCCGAAAGATACACGACGTGCCATTGCTGATGTGGTTATTGCTGCTAATCAATATCCGTTTTAAAGACATATCACGGTTTTCGTGGCATAATAGGTGCCAACTATAAACAGACCTGAATATCCAGGTCTGTTTTTTTTTCTCCAAGTTGTCATAATTGTCAAAATATTGATATAAAATCGGAAAAATTCCGATTTTAGTGTGTTTTATTTGCAATTAATTGGTAAATATTTTGATAATAATCGGAAAATTTCCGATTATTGTATTTTAAATTTACAACATGGTTTTTAGTAGAAAAGTAAAAGAGTATACAGAAGCTCCAATTACACATAATATAGTTGCAGAAATGCTTCCTGAATATAATCGTCCAAACGACAAAATTAGCGAACTGATAAAAAGCGGTGAGTTAGTATCTATCAGAAGAGGTTTATATATTCCGGGTCCTGAAACAGATTTGCCAATTCCAAATTTATTTTTAATTGCCAATCATCTTAGAGGTCCAAGCTATGTTTCAATGGAATCTGCCTTATCATATTGGTCTGTAATTCCAGAGCGTGTGTACGAAGTAAGTTCTGTTACCTTAAAAACAACAAAAACTTACACAACGCCAATTGGTCGATTTAGTTATCAGCACTTAGCAGCACCTTATTATTCGTTCGGCATTCAAAGTGTAAAACTCACTTCGCAACAAACAGCTTTAATCGCATCACCAGAAAAAGCACTTTGCGATAAAATAATACTAACATCAGGCATTTTGCTCAGAAGTATAACACAAACGCAAGATTTTTTATTAGATGATATGAGAATGGATGAAGAAATGCTGCGTACGTTAAATATTTCTACCATTCACTCTTGGTTAGAGGATGCACCCAAAAAAAATAGTTTAAAAATGCTCATTAAAACTCTTGAACAAGTATGATAAAAGATTGGATAGCTGAGTACAAACCTACAAACGAAGAGGAAACCTTGTCGGCATTGCGCGAAATTATGCAGGAAATAGCTTTAGCTGGATTATCGCGAACCGACTTTTTTGAAAAAGCAGCATTTTATGGCGGAACAGCACTTCGTATTTTTTATAGTTTAGATAGGTTTTCGGAAGATTTGGATTTTTCTTTAATGGAAAAAAATCCAGATTTTTCGTTAGAACCTTATTTTACTGCTATTGTAACAGAATTTGAAGCAATTGGTATGACCGTTAGCATTCGTGAAAAAGATAAAAAAATAAAAACATCGGTTGAGTCTGCTTTTTTGAAATCAGAAACTATTTGGAAAGAATTAATTTTAGAAGATATTGTGAAGCAAGCCGGAATTCAATCTAACAAAAATATAAAAATCAAAATTGAAGTAGATGTTGAGCCACCGCTTGGTTTTGATACCGAAGAAAAATTATTAATTCGTCCATTTTCATTTTATGTAAAGTGTTTTAGTCGTTCGTCTTTATTTGCCGGTAAAATGCACGCATTGCTTTTTAGAAAATGGAAAAACAGAGTGAAAGGCCGAGATTGGTATGATTTTGAATGGTATATCAGAAAAGGAATTCCGCTTAATTTGCAACATTTCTTGCAAAGAGCTAAAGATACAGGCGATTGGCAAAAAGATTCAATTAGTGAGCAACAAGTTTTACAACTGCTAAAAGATAAAATCGATATTATCTCAATCGATAAAGTGAAAGACGATGTTGTTCGATTTATTAAAGATGAGAAAACACTTGATATTTGGAACCAAAACTATTTTAGAGATTTAATTAAAAATATAAAGTTTGAAAAGTAAATGAAGACAAACTTTATTTTTCCAATTCCTTGCCAAAATCATCCAAGGCAACAGTCACTTGTTCTATCACTTCACTAAATGCTTTGAGTTGTTTCGGACTTAGCTTTTCTGTGATTTTTTTCTCTAAATCAAATACTGTTTTTAATGCTATTTTACGTAGTTTTTTTCCTTCCGGTGTCAGAAAAACCAATACTTTGCGCTGATCGTTTTCATCTTGTTTTCTGGAGATAGCACCATTTTCTTCTAGTGTATTCAAGGTGCGAGACAAACTATTTGGTTCCATTCCAATGCGCGGTGCAATCTTCGTAACCGGCACACCTTCTTCTTCATATATTGCCATTAAAATAAATGCCATCGATATGGTGCCGTTATACAGCAACGCTTTGTCGTTAAAAACCTTTGCAATGCTCAGCCATGAGGTACGTAAGTGGTACAATACCATTTTATCGGCTGCTTCCTGAAATAAATCCATAGGCTAAAAGTAAAAAATAAACCGGCATTTAGTATCTTGTAGTACCAAAAAAATGAATGCACGCATTGAAAAATATCTGAAAGCCTATAATTTGGTACAACTTGCCGGATGGTTGCTGGCTTTGGTTAGTTTGCCATTCAGTTTTATGCTATCATTTTACACCGTTTGTTTTGTGCAGCTTCTATCACTATTGGAAATTTTTCACGCCTACAAAAAGTGGAATAACTCTTCACCTTTATTATGTTTTGTTCAGGTAGCTGCACGATTGTTCATTTTATTCTTTACTTATTTACTGATATTTCTAACCATATTTAAAAAGATACCATTTTTTTACGAAGTTGTCTATGCAATGTTGCTTGCATGGTTTATTGCAGAGATAATCAGATATGCTTACTATGTGTCAGGTATGTTTAATGTGCAAGGTAAATTAATAACCTGGCTGCGGTATTCAGCCTTTATTATCTGCTATCCTGTGGGTGTTGTTTCAGAGTTTTTTGTTATGTACACGGTGTTTAAACACGATGATCTTCTTAGCATAAAAATACTGATGGTTGTCGTAGCACTTATTTATCTTTATTTCTTTCCAAAATTATATCTTCATTTAGTAAAACAACGAAAATTAAAATTAAATCATTCATAAAATCTCAAAATTCATTACTCACTACTTAACACTAATCCATGAACGATTACTTACAGAATTCCACGCTTAGAACATTATTAAAAACACTGAATATTCCGGTTCCGGTTCCGCCAATTTTAAAGCGAAATTTGCAACCATTTTCTAATGATGAATTAATGGCTAAGAAAATAGCGGTGGCAGGAATAGAAACTGCATTTCTTCATACGCTGCAAAAAGAATTTCATGCAAAATCGGATAACGCAACCATCTATGATGAACGCATCGATGGCTTGGTTGTTAGTTGTATAGGAATGCAAACGATAGAAGATCTGGAAGATTTGTACACAACTGTAAAGAACACCGTTTCTAAAATCAATGCAAATGGTCGTGTGGTATTGATTTCACGAACGGATGAGACAACAGCACTTTCTGCTGCTGTACAGAAATCGATTGACGGATTCACGCGCGCATTATCTAAAGAAATTGGCGGAAAAAGTGGTATTACGGTGAATCAGCTAAAGATTACCAATACCAACGTCATGCCGGTTGAAACAGCCAATGCTGCCTTCTTCTTTTTGAGCGATAAATCATCTTTTATCACAGGACAAGTGGTCGAATTAGGGAACTCCTTTTCAACACCTTTTTCAAGTCCTGAAAAATTATTAAAAGATAAGATTGCAATCGTTACAGGTGGTGCACGCGGCATTGGCGCATCTGCAGCCAGAGTATTGCACCGTGAAGGCGCAAAGGTAATTTTAGTAGATGTTCCGTCTGCAAAGGAAGATGCCGATAAACTTGCTTTGGAAATAAATGCAGATGTTATTTTGGAAGATATTACAGACCCGAAAGCAACTGCATTAATTCAGGAATATGTAATCAATAAATACAAAGGATTGGATATTCTGGTGAATAATGCAGGTATCACACGTGATAAAACCATCGCCAAAATGAGCATAGATCAATGGAGAAGTGTGCTGAATGTGAATTTAAAGGCAGTAGTGAATTTAACAGAAACGTTTATAGAAAAAGGATTCAATGAACATGCAAAAGTAGTCAGCTTGTCATCTATTTCAGGTATAGCCGGAAATGTTGGTCAAACAAACTATTCTCTTACAAAAGCCGGAGTTATCGGATTTACAAAAGCAATTGCTGAAAAACATACATCTGTATTTGCAAATGCAGTTGCACCGGGTTTTATAGAAACAAAAATGACAGAGAATCTTCCTTTCTTTGTAAAAGAAGGCGGACGAAGATTATCTACTTTAAAACAAGGTGGTTTACCGGAAGACGTGGCGGAACTCATCGGGTTTTTAGCATCGCCATTGTCTGATGGCATAAATGGTCAATGTTTGCGTGTTTGCGGAGGAAGTATGATTGGTGCTTAGTACCCGTTTATTGGTATTTATTGAAACATATTTTTTATTTATCTCAGATTTTTGTAATATTACGGCATCATTAACACACTATATTCAAAAATCCAATTTTATATGAAAAAGTAAAATGGATTTTATCTAATAGAAACAACATTAAAAAGCACAATCATGAAAAGATTTTTGATTACCGGTTTACTTGCAATTTCTTCGCTAAGCATTTTTGCACAGGAAACGATGTCAGCAGATAACACTACTTCAACTACCAAAGAACCTTTAAAATTACGTATCAGAAAAAATGTCATCAGACCTTTAGGTAAAGATTGGTATATCACAGTAAGTGGTGGATACGGTATTCCATTTTTGGCTACTAACAAACGTTCGCCATTAAAAGAAATAGGAGATAAGGATTGGTATCAGAAAGGCGGTGATTTGAGTGTAAAACCTTTGTTTGGAACAAATGGTGGTGGTTTTGCAATGAATGTTGGTTGGGGACATATGTTCAACAAGCACATCGGCATTGATGTTACGCATACCATTGCCTGGCATCCTGAACAGTTAGACGCACGTATTGATTTAGATAATTATTATGCTACTCAAAAAACGGGAACATTTGGTATTTATGTGTCACCGCATTTAATTATGCGCTGGGATAATGGAAAACGTTTTGGTGTAACCGGTAAAGTTGGTTTGGTATTGCCTATTTTCGGTAAAACTACCACCAGAGCTTATATCCTGGATAAGCAGGGCCGCATCATCGAAACATTAGGTGGTTTGCCTATTTTGCCAATTAGTATTCCGGGATTATTTGGGTTGGAAATTGAAATAGTTGGAAAAGCACATACATCTTATAATCCAACAGTTGGCGTAAGTGCATCCATAGGATTTGATGTTAAAGTAAGCAAACGCGTAACGTTCTTCTCCGAAATCAGAGTTCAAGCGTATACGATTACACTGAAAGAAACCATCTTCGATGAGTTTAAACAGACTTCTAAAATCAATGTATTAGGTATAAAATTAGACGCACCGGAAGGTTTATTGGCAATCCCAACAAACGTCGCAAATGTGGATGAAGCACCGGAATTCCTCAAACACTACGTGTATAGAAAAGAAATTACGAACGAATCAAACACAGCACGTTATAACACAAAAAGTTTATTTACAGAAGACGGTATAGGTGCAGTTGTCAGAGGATTAACAGGACAAACAGGATTACCAACGATTGATGTAAACAAACCAAAGGATGAGCCTGGACAGAAATTCAATGCGTCCACACTTTACTTTAATGCAGGTCTGAGAATTGATTTTGACTTGATTAATAAAAAACGTTCGAACGCAAAATAATAGATTGAGTTTGGTGATTTTAGAAATTACTTAAAATTAACGGCTCAATTTTCCAGATTTTTAGAGAGTGATTCTGTGGGTTAGATACCCGTTATACTTAGATTGATGTAAAATTTAAATAATAAGTATGTTGGTAAGGAATCTATTATTCACCCTGACAATTATTTGTCTGGTAAGTATTTGCAGTGCTCAAAGCGAAATGAATGCAAATAGTGAAAATCTAAAAATCAGAAAAAATGTATCCAGACCGGAAGGTAAAGGCTGGTTTATTTATGGCACAGCAGGTTATGGAATACCTTTTTTAAGTACTAACAAATTTTCATTTAAAGAAATTGGTAATAAAGATTGGTTTCAAACACCTAGCAGTTTAAGTGTTAAACCAATTTACGGAACATTAGGTGGTGGCTGGCAAGGCAGCTTAGGCTGGGGGCATATGTTTAATAAATTTATAGGGATTGACATACTGCATACTATTGCATTGCACCCAAATCAGTTAAGTGCAAGAATTAATACAGATATTGATTTAGGTGGAGGCAGAAAAGCATCTTACTATGCTGAAGAATTTACTAAAATTATGCCTGCCATATATATCAATCCGCATTTAGTTATGCATTGGGATAATAACAAACGGTTTGGTATAACAGGAAAAGCTGGTTTATGTATGCCAATCGGTGGTTCACCGGTTACTAAGGCAAAAATAATTGACGAATCCGGAAGATTGTTACAAACCTTAGCGGGTTTGCCTGTAATACCTATAACTGCATTAACAAATTTCAGGTCAGAATATACTGCAACAGCAAAATCAAAATTAAAACCTACTATTGGTGTAAGTGCTTCTATGGCATTTGATGTGCGCTTATTTAAAAATGTTTGGGCGTTTGCAGAAGTTCGTGTTCAAGCATTTACTATTTCGCCAAGTGAAACTATTTTCACAGAATTTTCTTTAAAAACTGAAACTGACCCTTTGCTACTTGGATTAATAGGAGCTATTGCTCCTATTCCATTAAATATTGCTAATGTAGATGAAGCACCTGAATTTTTAAAACGATTTGTTTACAAAAAAGAAATTACAGAAGAATCAAATACACTCAGATACTCTACAGGATTAACCTTAAAAGAGATTGATATTAATAAACCTATGGAAGAACCAGGCATAAAATATAATGCTTCTACCTTATATTTTAATGTAGGTGTTCGTATGAATTTTACACAAAACTGGGATAAAAGACGTGCGGCTAAAGTTCAACCCAGACGAGATGCAAAAGCGGCTAAGAAAGAAAACAATTAAATGACAAAATTTGAATAAGTACTTAGTGTCTCAAATTTAAATTGTTTGAAATAGATACTTACACAAATCGTAAATGAAATAGTTGTGTCATGTCAAACACTTTGTTAAAGCGCATGGCAACTTTCGTAGATAATCGCTGGTTAGATTTCGGAACATCTTCGAAAAATTTTATGGCTCTTACCAACTCAATATGTTGGCTCCAGTCTGTCACTGTTTTAGGCTCCAGAATTCCCCATTCCAGATGTGCTTCTTTCATACCGGCACTTTTGATACGCATGTCTACAAAGAATTTTCCGAACTGAGAAATCACATCAAACATGATTTCCGCACCTTTTAATCGGTGTGCAATAGTGGTGAGAAATGCTTTAACATCTGCCTCTTTAAAATAAGGCAACACACCAGGAACTGTAATAAATAAACCATTGGAAATATCACCAACATCATCGATCCAGGAATAATCTAACATCGATTTTGCAATATATTTAACACGATCATTTGGTTCAGGTAACACTTGCTTTCTGAGTGCTATGGAATCAGGTAAATCCAAATCATACCACAATGCTTTACCATTATCACAACGATAATAAGTTGTATCTAAACCTGCACCAATGTCGAGTATTTTTCCATTTGGATGTTTTTGAAGAAACTCATGTATCGCTTCATCCATTTTATAAGCACGATAACATAAACCATGCACTCCAATTTCAGTAATGTTACTTAATAATTTTTTTCTATCAACATCTAATTGATTGAATAATTCAACTGCTTTAGTATCGTTCAATAATGGATTTTTGTATTCTGTTTCTTTAGCGCGCGAAACCAACGGCAACAGCAATGTTTCCTGCACACGACCGAGTTGTATTTTTATTTTTTTTGACATAATTAGTGCAAGTGCTTTGCACAATTTACGCAATTAAAGTATTATACTGATTTACAATAGTAAAGTTATTTACAACAATTACCGAATTTAAACTCAAACGTACCAAATTTAGATTGAAACCAACTTCATTTCAATTTTTCATTTCTTTCTACAATTTGTGCTTTAGTTTTGTGTTGTAAAATTTAACTGTATGTTTAAGATCTGTAACACTTTTATTTTAATAGTCACCTTTGCACTATCACTTCAAGCACAAAAAAATATTATTTCTGCTGGTGGAAATTCAACTGGAACTGGAGGAAATGTAAGTTTTTCAATCGGACAAATAGATTATCTATATAATTCTAATGGTTCTTTTTCAGTATCACAAGGTTTGCAACAAGTTTATAATTTGACTTTAACTTCAGTTCGGAATAATTTTGTTGAAGACGATAGAAACATCAACATCTATCCAAACCCAACACGCGATGGGATTTATATTTCGTTCCAAAAATATAATGAAGCAAGTTATGTTATTTATGATTTAACTGGAAATCTGATTTCTAATAATATAATTGAAAACGCAAGCACATATATTTCATTGAATCAGTTGCCAGCTGCAACTTATATTATCTTAATTACTCAAACAAAAATGCCACAAAAATCATATCAAATTGTAAAACTTTAAACTTTATCAAATGAAAAGAAAAATTAAAAGCATCTTACTTTCATGTATCATCTTATTTACATGTACAGTAACAATTTTTGCGCAAGCACCTAATAAATTTAGCTATCAAGCAGTTGTTCGCAATGCATCTAATGCAGTTGTAGCCAACAGCAATGTAGGAATGCGTATTAGTATTTTACAAACATCTTCATCAGGTACTGCTGTTTATGTAGAAACGCATTTGGCTACTACAAATACGAATGGCTTAGTAAGTATTATTATTGGAAATGGAACAGTAGTAAGTGGGAATCTTTCTGCTATAAATTGGAATGCAAATACATATTTTATTAAATCAGAAACAGACCCGAATGGTGGAACAAATTATACGATCACTGGTACTACACAATTATTGAGTGTACCATATGCATTAAATGCTGCTACAGCAACAACTGCATTATCTGCTGCACCAACTGGCACAGCCAACGGCGATTTAAACGGCACTTATCCAAATCCAACGGTAGATGGTTTGCAAGGTAGAAGTGTAAGCAATACTGCACCAACCAGTGGACAAGTTTTAGCATGGAATGGTAATGCGTGGGCACCAACAGCTGCTGCTACAGGTCCACAAGGCGCAACTGGTGCACAAGGTCCTGCTGGTCCAGTTGGCCCGCAAGGAATTCAAGGTATACAGGGAATCAAAGGAAATACTGGCTTAACTGGACCTCAAGGAACCACAGGTGCTACTGGTGCGCAAGGGCCTATAGGTCCAATGGGTCCACAAGGTATACCTGGAGCCATTGGTAGTGGCCCTGCTGGTGGTGCTTTAACAGGAAATTATCCAAATCCAACTATTGCAAATAATGCTATTTCAACGACTAAAATTCTTGACTCTTCTGTTACAGCTGAAAAAATTGCATTTCCATTATATGTAAATAAAATAGTACCTCAAACACTTTTAGATTTAAATAATATCGGCACTGGTACTGTTCTAAAGGTAGGTACAGGTAATTTTTCAAATGGCAATACTGCCGTAATAATTGACAATAGTACAATTAACGGTACTGCATTAGAGGTAAATCAAAATGGATTTGGTAAAGGAGTAATTATCAGGTCAAACATATTTAATAAATCAAATTTAATAGAGTTACAACAAGATGGCAATTCTGCTACTGCTGGAGGAGTAAATCTAACACTAACTAACCTATCTAATAGTCAACCTGCTTTAAAAATTGAACATAGTGGACTTGGACTCGGTATTCAAGTAAATTCTGCTGGTGGAAATGGAATTGATGCTACGGCAAATACAATGGCTCATGCAGCATTTGTAGGAAGAAATTTTTATGGAGAAGCAATTGTTGGGATTAACAATGGTGGTGGTGGAATTGGTGCTGTAGTGGGTAGAAATGATAGCACAGGATATGGTGTTCGAGGTTTTACAAAAAACGGAATTGGTGTTATTGGGCAAGGTGGTGTTTTTAATGGTACAGGAATTGGTGGTGTATTTGAAGCAATTGGTTCAAGTAACCCAAATTACGCACTAGAAGCTCTTGGATATGGTATTGGTACACCATTGTATGTAGCAACTTTTAATCAGAATGCTCAAAACTTAGCACTCTTTCAAACTCCTTCTGGAAATGTCGCTCGGATTGATAATACTGGTAGAGGATTTTTTAATGGTGGAACACAAACTGGTGGTGCAGATGTTGCAGAATATTTTGATGTTGAAGGTTTAAAATCAAATTATGAAACTGGTGATGTACTCGTTATTTCTCAAACTTCAGATAGAAAAGTACAAAAATCTTCTACACCATACTCAAATTTAGTATCTGGTGTTTATGCAACAAAACCAGGTGTTTTGTTAACCGAAAAAGATGCTACTGCAAATCAAGTTGAAGATATGGTACCTATGGGTGTTATTGGTGTAATTCCAACAAAAGTATGTTTAGAAGGTGGTGAAATAAAAAGAGGAGATTTTATTGTTACATCTTCTACTTCGGGTGTTGCAATGAAATCTGATTTAAATAAAGTTAAAATAGGTCAAGTAATTGGTAAAGCATTACAAAACTATAATGGAAGTGGTGTAGGTAAAATTAATGTATTAGTGAGTATAAAATAAAAAAATATTCTTATGAAAAAAGGTATAAAACTAGTAATAATGTATTTTGTAATTATTTTTTCAATCATAAAAACAAATGCACAAACAAAGTTGGCAAGTAGTACATCATTGGAAATACCAATAAACATAGCTTTGCTAAATCTAAAAGATTCTGCAAACTATAAATTGCCATCTCTTTCTCCATTAAATATGTCGAATTTAAACCTTAATAATAATTTTACTCAAAAGCCAACATATAATTATAAGCAATCATTACCAAGTGAACAATTATTATTAATAGATAATAAAAACGGAAATGTGAATAATAAATGAATACCTGTAAAATAATAATAATGTATGCTTTAGTCTTAAATTTATTTGGCAGATGTTCTGAATTTAAAGAAACTTTTTTTGCAGAAAATGTAAAGATTCAACAAATAATTTTAAAACAATCTTTTCCAGACGATTTTATTTATCAAAAGTCTCTAAACAAAAATATTGTAATTGGAATTAATAAAATAGAACCAGCAATTTTTAAAATAGTTGGTTTTGATATTTCTACGGCAAAAAAAATTTGGCAATTGCCTTTTTTAGGTGAAATTATCGGTCAAACTAATACTTATTTTTTAGTGTATGAAGAAAAAACTTCTTCAGTTCATTTTATCAAAACTGAAGATGGAAAAATACTTCGTACTATTTCGCCAGCACCAACGCCTATTAGCAGTAAAACAGGTATAACAACAGGTATGGCATTTACGAATGATTATTATTTAACGACAAAAGCATTGTATACACAAGTAGTAAAAAATGGAATATCAGACGAATCATTTAAAATCGGCATTTCTGCAAAAGCTTGGAATAATGATACAATAAAATGGTTTTTACCACCAGTAAAACAAATAATTAATATTTGTTACCGACCAATCATTAAAGATGGAAAAGTATTAGTCATAAACGCTGAGCAATCTGTAAATAAAGGATTTTCATATCAAATAGTATCATTAGAAAATGGAAAAGTATTGTATAGTTCAACAACAGCAAGTACTTTCTTATGGTTGAGTGATGAGTTTTTAATTGAACAGAATAATACTTATATCGCTTCTTTAAATCCATTTACACAACAAGAAAATTGGAAAATTAATGGTGATTTTTCTAAATCGAAGATTTCGTCTATTGGATCTCAAATTACTATTGCAACTTCATTTTCTACAGACAAAAGAAATATAAAAGTTGTAGATGCACATTTTGGAAGGTTATTAAAAAGCATTGATTTGCCGAATTTGCAAAATACAGTTTTAGATGCTGTTTATGTTACTGAAAATGATGGAATTTTATTGCATTTCAAAAAAGAAAGCTTCAAAGTAATTGCAACTAATGAATACGACTATTGGGTAAATTATGATATAAAAAGTAAGAAGCCAATTTGGCGAACTGATTTGCATAGCGAAAGCTTAACTAGCTTATTTTCTTTGTTAATTGATACTAATAAAAAATAAATGCTGTCTAAGATGAGTAAAATAATAATTCTTTTATTAGTGATTATAGTGATAGTTGCATTAATGTTTTTGCGTTGGGCAAATAAACCAGAAAATGTAGCATCACAACAGAAAAAATACGAAAAACAAAAAGAACAAACTATTACGGATAGTATTAAAAAATTAAATGATAAAAACAATTTTCTTGAATTGGATGTAAGAGAGAATCTAGATTTGACTGTAGATTTTAATGAAATATTCAACAACAATCAATATCAATTTTTACAACCAATTATAACAACTACACCAATTATAAAAAACCACGAAATACTAATAGATACTTGGGTTTATAAAAATACAGTAACTGAAACACCATTTGCAATTACTAAAAATGAATACGAAAATTTTAGTGTAGATATGAAAATGCAAATCAACGGAAACGGACTGTTTATTGGCGTTATATTTAATTATGTTGCAAATGAAAAACCAAACTCTTGGAACGCAGATAGAATTTGTAGTAATCCATATGGTGTGGAAATTACAATTAATAATCATGATGAATCGAAACGCATGTCGAGTTTATCCGATAATCTGAAAGGAAAAGGAAATTTTACTCAAATAATAAAATTAGTTAAGAAAAACAAGCAATTAAAATTATTTATAAATGATGTGTTGGTTTGCAATAAAATAGTAGAACATTATTCAAATCAAATAGGAAAAATTGGTTTATATATGCTAAAACAAAACAACCGAGATTTTGATGAACATGCAGTTGCAACTATAAAATATTTTAAAGTTTCAACATGGAAATAGGAACACAACTTAAATTAATTAACTATATAGCTATCTTCATTATGAGTTTATTATCTACAATATTACAAGCATGTAATTTTGAATCACCAAATGAAGAGCAATATTTCGGATATAAATTACCAATAGATTCGACAATAAAAATTGAAGAAATTTATCAAAATATTAGCTCATATCAAACAGAAACGGCAAGCATTGAAAATGTAAAATTTATTGCACAAGATAATTTTACTAATCCAAAAATATATCAATTTGATGGTATTGGTGCGATAGATACAAACTCTAATAAAATAGTTTGGCTTACTGCTTATCCTAACAAATTGATTCGTTCAGATTACGATAAAAATCAATATTCATATATGCAATCAGAAAGAGTTATTGCTAGCAACAATCGGGTGTTGTGTACTTATAAATATACTGTTCCACCAAATAAAATTGAAAATGGTGCGAATGAAATTCCAAATGGAACATTCTACAACTATTTAATTTTAGATACAAAAACTGGACAGATTATTAAATATGACTGCATGGCTGATATGTGTCAAACCATTGATTTTATTTATATAGGTGACAAGTGGTTTGTTCGAAATTATAAGACAAAACAAGTTAGTAGATTAGATATTGCAACTGGTGAAATTATTTGGACGCACTCTAATTTTATGCAATTGTCAACTGTTAATGAAAATACAATCGCAATGTATTTTGACAATTTAGATGGCACTTGGCAAATAGTAATTTTAGACTTGAAAACAGGAAAACCAATTAATGAAATGCACTTAAAAAATTTAAAAAATCATACAATCTACAAAGTGTGGTATTCTAAAAATAACATATTTATTGAACTTGGTGCAGCATATGAAATAAATCCGTTAAGTGCAATTGGAGTAAAATATAAAAGGTATTATGTAGCGTTTGATGCAAAAGATAGAGTGGCAATTTGGCGAACACCATTTGTAAAGTATTAATGAAATTATTTGAAATGAAAATCTATAAATACTATATTATTATGCTAAGTTCATTGCTATCACTATTTTCCTGTAAATTAAAAAATAATTATAAATCAGTTTTTCCAGCAACTGACAATGCTCAAATTTTTATTTCAGCATTAGAAATTCCAATAAAACAACAAGTAGTTTCTTATATTATTAGTGTAGATAAAACCCATATTTTCGTAAATACAAGAGATAGTATAAATCATATACTATCGTTTGATGTAAATGGACAATTTGAGAAGGATGTTGTGTTAAATATTGATCATAGTAATGCAAATTATGAATTGTATTACACTGATAAAAATGAATTAGTCATGTTTAACGGTACTGATATAAATTTTGTTGATACAAAGTCATTTAGCACAAAATCATATCGAGTTTATACTACAACAAATCATCCAACCAGTAAATTATTTATTGATATTGCTAATGCTGAAAGTTTGCAATGGCAGACCACTGAAATTAAGAAATTAAATCAGCATTATCATTTTATTGATGATGAAATAAAAATAGAAAATAAAAAAATTACAGAAGAATATTGGTCAAAGTATCGAGCAATAAAAAATGAAACGGATAATAGAATTTACATAAATCTTCAAAAACAATACAATGAATATGTAGTAAGCAAACTTCCAAAACATCAGCAAACAATTGGCTTAGTAATAGGAAACATTAGGTATGTGCTGCTTGATTATAATGACTCAATGTCATTTTATCAAGTAGAATTTAATACAACATTAAATGTAAGCTGGACGTTTGTTCATAAAAATAATGTAATAGAATGTACGAATAAAGACACCTATCTAAATTGGAAAAACGATAAAGCAATAGACGGAAAAAATACATTGATATGTTTAGATAAAAACAAAACGAGTACCTATAAAGAAGGTTTAATTGGCAACATGACAACTGATTTTATTATACAATTACAGTTAGTCGATAAAGTTGCTACTTTTAAAATTAAAGACCGACCACTTAAAATAGCTAACGACAATCGATTTTCATTGTCAAATAACAATGTAGTGGTTCAATACAAAAATTCAATTTATATTATTCGTTAAAGCAAATATTATTATGGAGTCATTACAACAAAGTATCAATTCATTTTTTCTAATTGTTTTCTATATTCCTTTTAATGTAGTTGTAATGATTTTGGTTTTATTTTCATTTAAATTTATAAATACTTTTTATAAATTAAACTTTCCAAATTGGATAATTGCAATTTCATCAGCCGTATTGGTTTTTGTATTTCTTTTTGTATTGGTAGATAGTACCAATAGAACAAAAGGAATGCTTTCAGGTAATTTTGAAAACGTACTATCTACAACAATTATTATTAATATTGTTTTGGCAGTATTGATGATTATTGTTGTAATGTTTACTAAACTCATTTTTAAGAAAGATGAAATACATACATCGTTTGTTTTTCTAAAACCACAAATTATAGCAATAGCAATATATACTATACTCAATTTGCTTTTATTATTAATTCCATTAGTTAATTCTTCAGCAGAAATTTATGACGATTTGAGTAGTGAAAAGTATAGAAGTAAAATACAAAGAATAGTAGAATCAAACGACACGCTTGCATTTAGAAATGAATTATCAAATTCATTTCTATTAAATAGATTTAAGTATTCAAATATTTCATCAGAACTTTTAATCGAAATATTGGTTGTAAAAGACAAAGTTGATTTGATTGATATCGTCTATAAGTATGACAAATCGGAAATTGAACATTACCATAACTTTGATATTCAAAGCACACAAATGATAGATGTTTTAGCACAAAATAACGTAAACATAAACGATATTATTCTTGCCTTAGTTAGACACAATAAAAAGTATTTTATTAAGTATACTGTAGATAAATACAATCCTTCATTTTCGATAAATTCAGAATTAATATTCAATGAAATCTTAAAACAAAATGATTCTACTTTCTTGAACTACATGATGCAAAATGGTTTACAAAAATCTAAAATGATACACTAAAAAATGAAAAGTTTACTCTTTGCTTCAATTCTAACATGTCTTACTGCATATTTATTTATGAGCTTAATAGATACAAATAATCAACATTGGTTGTTAAAAATTCCATCATGGTTTGGTTTTCCAATAATAATTACAATTGGTGTTGCATATTTAATTGCCTTGTATCTTGGTGTTAAAGGTATCTTTCAAGAACTTCGATTCTCTAATGCAATTGGAATTTTATTAAGTGTATTTGGTATCATATTGTTTGTAATGATTATCAGTATGCAAATTGGGAAAAACAAAGCAAGAAAAGGACAATTTGATTATATAATTACAGCAGAAAATTCAACGGAAATATCAATATTACAACCTATTTTAGACCAATGTCATCTTTCAAAAAACAGTATTAAAATGGTAGAATATTGGAATTTATTTTCATCAAAAGATACAATAGCTGTTTGTATGCAAAAAAATAAAATTATCGGACTAGGCATTAAAAACGTAGTGATAACAGATGTTTCATGTATTTCAAAGTTAGATCATCTTTCTTCATTAACGATCAATAATTGTGGTTTGATTAAAATAGAGAACCTTGTATTACCAAAAGCAGAGCGATTAAACTTAAATAATAATTTGCTTTCAAACTTACTTGGCATTGATGCGCCTAAAGTAAAATGGTTAGATGTTGAAAATAATAAACTTATGTCATTAAAAGGAATTGAAAACATACCTAATGCACAGTATTTTAACTATGCAGGCAATACAATTATTGATTTTTCTGCAACTGCCAATCATAATTATCTTAAAATTTTAAACATTAAAAAATGAAAAAAAAATCTTATTTTTTTATTCTTGCATTTCTGTTTTTATTTAAAACAATGTACACACAAGAATATTGTTTTGTAAATAATGGTTTGAAATTTCAAGAAACAGTTTCATTTGAAGTAAAAGGAAATATTGTGAAGTTTGGCGTTTGGGAACATTGGAATTATCAAACAAATAGTAGTGCTGAAAGTTATCTTTTCTATGGTAAAAAAACTGGAAATAAGATTACAATTACATTTATAAACATCATTCCTTACACTATACCAAATAAAGCAAAACAATCAATTTGGGTTTTAGAAAATGGGATTCTAAAAATACCAATGTTAGAAAAAAATCATACAAGCAAAAAATCAGAAAAAACAATAGTGCAATTTTCTATTTGTGAAGTAAAAGTAGAAGAGCGGTAAAAAATAATTATGTTCAAAACATTATTGCCATATAGAAAAATTTGTTGCGAATCAAATTTATCACCAACAGAAATAAAACAATTACTGGAACAAAATATTATTACTTGTTTTAGTTTATTAAACTCAAAACCATATTATGGTAGAATTACTGCTTATGATTTCTCAGCAAGAAAAAAATACAACGCAATTAAACAAGAAAGCATAAATCCATCTATTAATGGCACGTACAAATGCGTTGATAATATAACAACTGTAACAATTACAACTACACCACATATAATACTAATCATTTTTGTCATATTATTTGCTATACCTTGTTTGCTGTTTTTTTTAAATGGAATTAGTGAATTTCTAAAGTCATTCGATATAATAATCTTGTTCAATGTTTTTATTCCAATTATTGTTTTGTATGGTATTTTTTTAGGATTTTTTTTATATCAAAGTAAAGCTGATATTCGCTTTTGGATGTATGTTTTACAACTGAAAGAAAAAACACAATAATTTATTTAATAGAAATACTGTTTCTATTTTACCGAATTTAAACTATTTCCTACCGAATTTATGTAAAAACCTGCACATCTTCAACTCTTATTATTTTCAATACATCTGTAATATACCTTTGTTTTATAAAATATTAAAAGATGAGAAATATAGTAAGCACATTAATCATTTTTATTACAGTTGCACTTAACACAAATGCGCAACAAAATACTGTTGCATCAGGTGGTTTAGCAACTGGTACAGGTGGCAATATTAGTTTTTCTATTGGACAAATAGATTATTTATACAGTACTACTGCTTCATTTTCTGTATCACAAGGTTTACAGCAAGTATACAATTTAAATGTAACTGCTGTTCGAGATAATTTTGTTGAAGATGATAGATATATCAATATTTATCCGAATCCAACGCGTGAGGGCATTTATCTTGATTTTGAGAAATTTTATGAGGCAACATATACTATTTATGATTACACAGGAAATATTGTTGCAAGTAATACAATTGAATCTTCTAAAACTTTTATTCCATTACAAACATTACCAGCAGCAACTTACATTATATTAATTACACAATCAAACAAGCCACAAAAATCATATTTAATTTCTAAAATCTAAATTATAAAACATGAGAAAGTATCAAAAACAAATTACATTATTTATGGCAGTGCTACTATCTGTTAGCATTGCGGTAGCACAAGCACCAAATAAATTTAGCTATCAAGCAGTAGTAAGAAATGCATCTAACGCTGTTGTAGCCAATACAAATGTAAAAATGCGTATCAGTATTTTGCAAACATCTCCATCAGGTACGGCAGTATATGTAGAAACGCAAACAGCAACTACTAACATAAATGGAATGGTTGGTATTATTATTGGAAATGGAACTGTTGTAAGTGGCAATTTATCAACTATAAATTGGAGTAATGGAATCTACTTTATAAAAACAGAAACAGATCCTACTGGTGGTACAAATTATACGATTACTGGAACTACACAATTATTGAGTGTACCGTATGCATTAAATGCTGCTACTGCAACTACAGCATTATCTGCTGCACCAACAGGTACTGCTAACGGCGATTTAAACGGCACTTATCCAAATCCAACGGTGGATGGTTTGCAAGGTAGAAGTGTAAGCAATACTGCACCAACCAGTGGACAAGTTTTAGCATGGAATGGTACTGCGTGGGCACCAACAGCTGCAAGTACTGGTGGCTCACCAACTGGTACTGCCAACGGCGATTTAAACGGCACTTATCCAAATCCAACGGTGGATGGTTTGCAAGGTAGAAGTGTAAGCAATACTGCACCAACCAGTGGACAAGTTTTAGCATGGAATGGTACTGCGTGGACACCAACTGCTGCAAGTACTGGTGGCTCGCCAACTGGTACTGCTAACGGCGATTTAAACGGCACTTATCCAAATCCAACGGTGGATGGTTTGCAAGGTAGAAGTGTAAGCAATACTGCACCAACCAGCGGACAAGTTTTAGCGTGGAATGGTACTGCGTGGGCACCAACTTCTGCAAGTACTGGTGGCTCGCCAACGGGTGCAGCAGGTGGCGATCTTGGTGGTACATACCCAAATCCATCAGTTGCTAAATTAGGTGGAAAGGCAATTACATACCCAACAACAGCACAAGATTGGCAAAATGCCAGCAATAAATGCTTAAGATATTCTCAACAAAATAATACATGGGAATTGAGAAACCCTGTAGATCCTTATGAAAGTATTATTGCTGCTGATGTAAGTCTAAATACCTATAATGGTCATTTAGGAAAAGTAACTCGTAGTAATGATGGTGCAAGCTTGTTGCCATTTTGTTATGGAAGAACAGATATTACAAATGGTACATTTAAATCAAAAACTAATAATGTAGTATCTATATCTCGCCTTTCTCAAGGAGTTTATGTAATTGAAATAAGTCCAAATTCTTGGAATATAGGTGAAATATTTGAGCCAACAATTATAGTTACAGCAACAGAAAAAGTAATTGCTTATGCAAGTAAAGCACCTAATCAAAATAATAATTTTGCATTTTATGTACAAATGGCAGATGCTAATGGAAATGCTGCCGATGCTGAGTTTAATTTTATAGTGTATAATAGATAATCTAATAATAATAATCTATGAAAAAATCACTTTTAATAATCTTATTTATAATAACTGGTATCTCAACTATTATAGCACAAACACCAACTATTAAATTGTATGAATTTGTAAGTACAAAGAATTCGGCTGGTGATATAAGCAGCAAACTAGGCAAAGAATTAAATACATTTACTGTACCTACTACTGAACGTACATTGCGTATGTATGTACAAATTAATATTACTGATTTTACAAAAGTAAAAGTTAAAAACAAGTTACAATTAATAGTAAAAACAATTGACAATGGTAATGAATTAATCATACATGATTGGGTTTGGAATGCACTTACAAAGAATCAAACATTAAAGACTGATTGTTATTTTCCTGCTGGAGATTATACAATTTCATTAGTTGATAATGATAATCCAGAAAAAATATTTACCACAAGAAAAATTTCTGTCTTGCAAAATGCAAATTTAGCTGAAAAACAAAAAAACGATGAAGGTTTCCCATTTAACAGAACTCATTTTAAAATTTGGACTTGTAAAAGTGTTGATGACAATTGGAAAGCTATTGGACAAACCAATAAAATAGATGCTGGATCTTGTATTAATTTATTTTTTGAAAGCACTGATAAATTAAAAAACTTTGGATCTATGCGTTGGGGAATTTTTAAAGTTAAGTTGGATGGAACAGAAGAATATGTAAATCAATTAGACCAAGGAATTGGACAATTGGAATTATGGCGAAGATTAACGTATGAAGAGTGCGATGCATTTTCAACACCAGGAAAATATAGAATTTATATTTCTACAAAAGATGATGCAGACGCATATTTTGCAGTAAACAATAAAAATTATTTTGCAAAAGTTGATTTAACTGTTGAATAGAAACAACGAATTGTATGTTTAGAAAATTAAAAAATAGTATAATGGAAGATAAGATTTTACTTATCTTTATTACAACCGTTATTTTATTTTTAGTAGCTACATTAAGCTTTTTTTAATGATTGATATAACGGTAATTTTTTTAAAACATACCATATAAATGTGAAATTCATAAAACTATTATTTTGTATAATAATACTTATGGCGCAAATATCCATATTTGCAGTGCAGTTTAATGTTAAAACGTATAACTATAATAATGGCTTAATCTCAGGTTCAAACAATTTCACTTATCAAAGCGTTGATGGATTTTATTGGATTTGTTCGTTTGGTGGATTAGTGCGTTTTGATGGTGAAAATTTTAAATCGTTTAGAAATTCTGATGGATTAACAAATTACAGAGTTAACGGTTTTTTTGAAGAAAGCAATAATAAATATTTGATATGTAATGAGTATAATTTATTATCGTTTAATGGAAATACATTTAAAAAACTAAAAACCAATTTACCAGTAAATACTATTTATTACAATCTGTTGCAGTTGACCGATAAGTCTATCTTGTTACAAACAAACAGTGGTTATTACAAAAAACTAAATGATACTATTTTTTATAGTTTTACAATTAACAATGAATCTATTAATTTACTAGCTGAATACCAGAAAGGCAAATTTATCGCTTATGTTGAAGCTCAAAGAAAAATTTTAATTACTGATGAATCAAAAAAAATAATTACAGTTAAAATTCCTAACGATATTAAATTGCGTTCATTTTTAAATTTTGATAATGAACCGTTACTATCAACAAACAAAGGAATTTTTGAGATTAGAAATAATAGTTTAACTAATTATTTACCTGAAAAGTTTTCTGTAACAAAAAAAATAAACAGTATTTTCAGAGATAGTAAAAATAGAATTTGGGTAACTGATGAGCAAAATCAACTTTGGCTTTTTGATGGAAATAATTGGGAAAATCAAACCATAAAATACAAAACAAAAGAGTTGCCATTAGCGACCATTTTTGAAGATAAAAATAATAACATTGCAGTTACTTCTTTATTGGGTTTAACTATTTATAGAGAAAGTTATTTTAAATATACACTTACTAGCGAAATCAACAATACCAATTATAATTACAGAATTAGTGAGTACAATTCAGATACGCTCTGTATTGGAATAAATAATAAAGGTTTAGTGTTAGTGCATAACGGAAACGAATTTATAAAACCACTGGACTTAAAAATAGCGAATTTAAAAGATGAAACTTTACCATCTATTATCTACAAAAATGAAAAAAATAAAAATCAGAAAATTTTAATAATTCGAAGAAATGGCATTTACAATATAGAAAACAACAAACTAATTCCATTTTGTAAAATCAAATCAGATTTTTCAATTATTGGAAATGGATATTATAATAGTAGTCAAAATTGTTTTTACTGTGGAAATAACAATTATGTATTTATTTTTTATCCAAATAAAATTGACACAGTTGATTTTTCTACAATAGCACCAAATCTCAATCCACATGATTTTATAATAATGGAAGATGGTACTTTCTTTTTTACTGCTACACACCAAAAATTAATTCAATTTAAAAATAACAAACTATCAGATTTTACAAATGAGTTAAAGTTAAATGGCAAAGATTTTTTTATAACAAAAAATAAAAATTTATTTTGGGTAAGTATTTTAGGAATTGAACTGCGTATATATTCATTTACAAACAATCATTTTAAATTAGAAAAAATTATTTCAACAAAAAATGGATTGCTAGATGCAAATATTGCAGAAATTAAATTTGATGAACATGACAACTTATGGTTAAATTGTTTTTCTGGAATTTATTTTTTAAAACCTGATTTCAACAAAAACACTTATTACTCTAAAAAAATTCCTTTATTAAATAATACAGAAGATGTATCAATGATTAATGATCTCTTTTATACCAATAATCAATTGTATGCAACCGATATTGGGAAATTTTTTTCTGTAGATTGCAATAAAGTAACAGAAACTGTTTTACCATTTTCTACTTATTTATCATCTGTAAAAATCAATCAACACGACTTAAACACCTTGCTGCAAAGCCAACAAATAAAAAAATTACAAGGCAAGTATATTTTACCACCAACATTTAATTCAATTTCATTTCAGGCATATACTACATACTTTGGTTATGACGAATCCATTGGGTATCAATATCAATTAAAATCTGATAATAAATCTGATACAAGTTGGAAGAGTATTGAAAAAAGCAATATTATTAGTTTTAATGATTTACAAAGTGGAAGCTATATTTTTAAAATAAGAAGTATTCATAAAATTAGTAACGTTGCATTTTCTGTCACCACATTTCCATTTATTATTAAACCACCATTTTGGAAAACGTTTTGGTTTAGATTTTTATTGGCACTTATATGCATATTTTTGATATATTGGTATATAAAACGCAGAGATATAATTAAAGAAAACAAAAATAAACTGGCATTGCAAATGAGCGAATTAAAATTAACAGCATTGCAAAGTCAAATGAATCCACATTTTATTTTTAATTCTATGAACAGTATTCAGAATTATATTTTGCAACAAAAACCAATTGAAGCAGCTAGATATTTAAGTAAATTTAGTAAACTAATGCGCCGAGTATTAGATCAATCTTTTACCAACTTAGCACCTATTTTCGAAATTATTGAAACACTTAACATGTACTTAGAACTCGAAGCATTGCGTTTTAATAATGAATTTAATTGGGAAATTATTGTAGATGAATCTGATAAATTTAATGAAGTAAAATTACCACCAATGCTCATTCAACCTTATGTAGAAAATGCCATTATTCATGGTTTAATGCCAAAAAATGGAGAAAAAAAATTAATTGTACATATTTCACTTATTAATAATATATTGCATTGTATTATTGATGATAATGGTGTTGGTAGAAATGAAAATAAAGAAGAAAATAAAAAGCATGTAAGTCGTGGTCAAAAATTAACTACTGATATGTTAAGCACCTTAAAACAACTCTTAAACACAGAAACTACTATTGATATTATTGATAAAAAAGATGAAATAGGTAATCGTTTAGGAACAACTATTGAAATTAAAGTACCGTTGAAAGATTAGCAATTTATATGACTTGTATTATTACAGATGACGAACAAAATAGCCGTGAAACGTTACGGCATTTATTGGCTGCCATTGCATCTGATGTTGTGATTTTAGCAGAAGCAAAAAACACAGAACAAACCAAAAGATTTGTTGAAAAACTTAAACCTGATATTTTATTTTTAGATATAAATATGCCTGAACAAAGTGGTATTGAATTTTTAGAAGAACATCCTAATTTAAATTGTCATGTAATATTTACCACTGCATATAATGAATATGCAGTAAAAGCATTCCGATTAAATGCAATTGATTTTTTATTAAAACCGATTGATCCAGATGAATTAGAATCGGCATTGAATAAAGCAAGAAAACAATTAACTTATTTACAACCAGAACAACTAAAACAAACAAAACAACTTTTATCTAACCATGATGAAAAGGCATTACAACGATTAGCAGTTCCAACTAGCAACGGCATACATTTTATTGATATACATAATATAATTTGGATGGAAGGTGATGGCTCTTACACCAAGTTTAAAATAGAAGGTAAATCTAATTTGATGGCATCAAAAAGCTTAAAAGAATATGAAGATATTTTAATACATCATTCATTTGTACGTGTGCATCAGAGTTATTTAATAAACATTAGTCATATCAACAAATATATTAAAGGTGATGGCGGACAACTTATTATGTCGGATGGAACAGAAATAGAAGTAAGCCGCAGAAAAAAAGATGAACTCAAGGAAATTCTTAAATCTTTGTCTTTATAAAATTATTTAATTCGGACTATACACACTTTCTTTATCTTTCATAATTTC
>Ga0209480_10000754_pt1 | contig 25259 bp, 22 predicted proteins | sample JI61114C2DNA_FD_187501 | JGI IMG/M metagenome (GOLD analysis project Ga0209480, IMG submission 187501) | Wastewater effluent complex algal communities from Wisconsin, to seasonally profile nutrient transformation and Carbon sequestration -... | ecosystem: Engineered > WWTP > Effluent > Algae... | reverse complement strand
CGGATACACCTTATTATGGACCAGCTTTGTTCTTGAGAGGTGGAAAGAGTAAATATGTCAAAAATGAAGATATGGCATATATTAAAGCATTGTATCCTTATGCACATTTAGAAACTTTGGAGGACGCCGGGCATTGGTTACACGCCGATAAGCCGATGGAGACTTATGAGGCCATTGTAAGATTTATGGAGGAGATTGACTAATTGATCTACAAAGCTGTTGTCAAAATCAATAGAACAAAGAGAAGTTTGATTGTGTCCTAATTTTTTTTGTAGACGATAATTATTAAAACAGTCAAAGTTAGGAGCTCCGATGGTTTTAATCCAGAGAAGTACGATAATCAGAAATTTAAGTCGCGCCGAACCAAACTTAGGCTTCTAAATAGTATTCCATAATTAAGAAACATCCTTCTAATGAAATATTGAATGAAATTTAAAGGAAGGTGATCTTTAATCATCCCCGATTTTACATCCTTTCTTGCTATATTTGCCCGAAATAACCTTATTTTATTTATGTCTTATCAATTTATAAATTTTAACATCCAGGACCACATTGCCAGGATTATTTTTAATCGACCTGAAGTTTACAATTCTATTCATCAGGCAATGGCTTTTGAGATACAGAATGCGCTTGAACTATGTAAATCGCATGAGGTAAGATGTGTGGTTGTCCAGGGTTCAGGAAAAGCTTTTTGTGCAGGACAAGACTTGAAGGAGGTCGTCGATCCAAATGGTCCACGCCTGCAGGACATCGTTCGTGAACATTATAATCCAATAATCAAAGCAATCAGGTCATTAGACAAACCTGTGATTTGTGCAGTCAATGGCGTGGCTGCTGGCGCGGGGGCTAATATCGCTCTTTCTGGAGACATCGTTGTAGCTACACAAAGTGCCTCATTTGTCCAGGCCTTTTCTAAAATTGGTCTGATTCCTGACAGCGGCGGAACATTCTTTTTACCACGCCTCATAGGATGGAACAGAGCTTCGGCACTTATGATGACAGGAGACAAGGTTATGGCAGCAGACGCCCTGCAGATGGGCATGTTATATAAAGTATATGAAGATAATGACTTTGATAACTGTGTTAATGCCCTGGCATCAAAAATGGCCGAAATGCCTACCTATGGCCTTGCTTTAACTAAACAAGCTTTAAACAATTCATTGACTTCAGACTTAAATAGGCAGCTATCTATCGAGGAGGAGCTGCAGACTCTTGCCGGACAATCCTACGATTATAACGAAGGTGTGGACTCATTTTTACAAAAGCGTCCACCTTCTTTTAAGGGAAAATAACTAGCGTTAAATTGTATTTTCAAGGAATATTTGTAAGTATTTAACAGAAAAATTGATAATGACGATAAATAAAGTTGCAATAATAGGAGCAGGGGCGATGGGCACAGGCATAGGGCAAGTGGCGGCATCCAATGGTTGTGAAGTCATATTTTTTGATGTAATCCAAGAGACGCTCCTACACTCACAACAATCGCTTTCATTTACGATGCAATCCTTGATTGTGAAAAACAAAATAAGTGCTGAAGACTCTGAAGCACTCTTGAAAAGATGCACATGGACGGGTGAAATGGCAGACATCGCTCAGGTAGATTTGGTCATCGAAGCTGTCATCGAAGACGTTCAGGTAAAACGTTCTATTCTGAATGATGTAGGAAGTATTGTTAACGAAGATTGCATAGTCACCAGCAATACCAGCTCTCTCAGTGTGACCAGGCTTGCCTCTGTATTAAAACATCCTGATCGCTTTGCGGGGCTTCATTTCTTTAACCCGGCTCCAGTTATGAAATTGGTAGAGGTGATTCCTGCATTACAAACTAGCCCAAACGTTTTGTCTATATTGATAAGTTTGATGGAACAATGGGGAAAGAGCCCTGCTGTAGCTCGTGATACTCCGGGTTTTATCGTTAATAAAGTAGCAAGACCTTTTTATGGAGAAGCATTGCGCATCTTTGATGAGGGATTGGCTGGTTGCAAGTTGATCGATGAAGCTATGAAAGAAATAGGTGGTTTTAAAATGGGGCCTTTTGAATTGATGGACTTTATTGGACATGATGTTAACTACAGGGTAACTGAGTCTGTATACAATGCCATGTATCAGGATGCCAGATATAGGCCCTCACTCACTCAGCGTTCACTGATGGATGCGGGTTGGTTAGGCCGAAAGTCAGGTAAAGGATTTTATACACATCCTGAATTGGAAGAAACGATGCCTAAAAGAGCTATTCTTACCAAACAAGGTATATTCGATCGTATCATGGCCATGCTCATTAATGAAGCAGTAGAGACTGTATATATGAATGTTTGCACTGAGGATGATCTTGACAAAGCCATGACCTTGGGCACTAATTACCCCAAAGGCCTGATGGCTTGGGGAAGAGAGATCGGCTTTGAAACTATCAATAGGAGGATCAAAGCCCTTTATGAGAACTATCTTGAAGACAGATACCGTCCAAGTGCATACTTTCAGGCCCTATGATCACTGATATACTTGGATATATAGGAGCATTCCTGATGGGTATCTCACTCGGAGTGATCGGAGGGGGAGGCTCTATTTTTTCTGTTCCTATCTTAGTTTATATTTTTGGAGTAAATCCCGTGATCGCTACTGCTTATTCTCTTTTTATTGTTGGTCTAACCAGCCTTTCCGGTTCCATTAATCATATCCGATTAGGCAATATCAACTGGAAGGCTGTGTTTTTCTTTGGGATACCTTCTATTACCACGGTCTTTATCACCAGAACACTTTTAATACCTTTAATCCCGGATCCCGTTTTTGTCGGTACGGCAATGCAGGTGCCAAAACCTACTTTTTTTCTTTTAATTTTCGCAGGGTTCATGTTGGCTGCGTCTTTTGCAATGATGCGTAAAAGTCAAATTCAAAAAACAGAAGATACTAAGCTAAATTTCTTTAAAATCACAATGGCAGGGTTCTTTGAGGGTTCTCTGACCGGCCTTGTAGGAGCTGGAGGCGGATTTCTTATTATTCCGGCACTTGTACTGCTAGGAAAGGTAGAAATGAGAAAGGCAATTGGTTCATCCCTCATTATTATTGCAGTGAAATCGTTAATGGGATTCATGGGTGACCTACACAACGACGTGGTGATCGATTGGAAACTGTTGGTTACATTTGCTAGTGTTGCTATTGTAGGCATCATGCTTGGCAGTACTTTTTCTACAAAAATAAGTAATGAAAAACTCAAACCCATCTTTGGATATTTTGTACTGGTCATGGCCATAACAATATTGTTTAAAGAACTATTTTTGAAATATTTTATTTAATCGATATTCTATGTTAAAACACATCGAATATTAAAAGAGCATCGCAAATGAAAGTGGAACAGATCTATACAGGTTGTCTGGCACAAGGAGCATATTATATTAAAAGTAAAAATGAAGTGGCTATTATTGATCCTTTGCGAGAGATCAAACCTTATCTCGAAAGAAGTGAAAGGGATGGTGCCAAGATAAAATACATTTTTGAAACACATTTTCACGCTGACTTTGTCTCTGGTCATGTAGATCTTAGCAGAGCCACAGGTGCACCCATTATATACGGACCTAACGCCAATCCTAGTTTTGAAGCAATAATAGCAGAAGATGGGCAAATATTTGAACTTGGTGATATAAAGATTAAAGTGCTGCATACTCCCGGCCATACAATGGAGAGTGCTTGCTATTTGCTTTTGGATGAAAATAACACACCTAAGTATCTTTTTAGCGGTGATACTTTATTTTTAGGCGATGTTGGACGTCCTGATCTTGCACAGAAGGCAGGCCATTTGACTGTTGAGGATCTGGCAGGGCATCTTTATGACAGCCTCAACAATAAGATTATGCCACTTCCTGATGATGTCATTGTTTATCCTGCTCATGGTGCCGGCAGTGCATGTGGTAAAAACATGATGAAGCAAAATTCGGACACTTTGGGACACCAAAAAGAAATGAACTATGCGCTAAGACAACCTGATAAAGAATCATTTATCACTGAAGTCTTAGATGGATTGACCCCTCCTCCCCTTTATTTTGGCATGAATGTTAAGATGAATAGGGATGGCTATGAACAGATTGAAGATGTACTGGATAAAGGTAAAGTAGCCCTTAATCCGGCTGAATTTGAGTCCATTGCTAATGAATCCAATGCATTGATACTTGATGTACGGAATCCGGAAGATTTTGCAAAAGGATTTATCCCACGTTCTATAAATATTGGTCTAGAAGGTCAATTCGCACCTTGGGTGGGCGCATTGATCGTGGATGTTAAAACTCCTCTTCTCCTCGTGACTTATCCGGGAAAAGAAGAAGAAACATCATTACGGCTATCCAGAGTAGGGTTCGATAATCAACTGGGACATATCGGAGGTGGATTCCAATCATGGAAGGACGCTGGTAAAGAAATAGATCAGGTAGACAGAATTTCCTCAAATCAGTTTATAGATGAATTGACCACTAAAGGTGGCGTAATTTTTGATATTAGAAAGGAATCAGAATTTGAAGGAAATCACGTAGAAAATGCGAGAAATACTCCTCTGGAAAATATCAATGACTGGATTGATGATGCTAAAGAAACAGATGCTTTTTTTGTGCATTGTGCAGGTGGCTATCGAAGTATGATGGCAGCATCGATTTTGAAATCGAGAGGTATTCACAATTTCAAAGAAATAGAAGGAGGTTTTGGAGCCATTAAAAATGAAATGGAAAGCATAGTTTAACCAAAAAATAGGACAATGATATAAATGTTCAAATTATTTGATGTATTTTCATTGGTTCAATTATTAATAGCAGTATCTTTGGCTGGTTTTAACAAACAAAATTGTAAATTAATTATATAATATTTTAAAATTCAAATCTCACTATTATGGTAAACAAAGTAATTTTAATTGGGAACCTGGGCAAAGACCCTGAAATAAGACAATTCGAGAATAACTCGGTTGCTAATTTTTCACTTGCTACAAGCGAGACTTATGTAGATAAAACAGGCGAAAGGAAAACTCTAACAGAATGGCACAATATTTCAATTTGGGGAAAAGGTGCAGAGATTGTAGAGAAATATCTGAAGAAAGGCAGCAAAGTTTACATTGAAGGGAAAATCACTTACAGAAAGTATCAGGATAAAGATGGTGTAGATCGTTATTCTACCGACATTAAAGCAGATACTTTTAAGTTTTTAGACTCAAAAGAATCTAATCCAAGTGGGGGCAACGAATATAATTCTAATTCGACTCAATCCAATCAACCTTCGCAAGCAGCGCCCAACTATACGGACGCAGATGATCTTCCTTTTTGATCGAAGAATTAACAATAGGGATGTTTTGCGACATCCCTATTTTTTTAAGCTTTAATATGAATTGTGAATTATTTGTTATCGACCTGCAATCTATCTAAACACTAAGTAATTTTGCGTTGTTACTCGTGTAATCTCATTAGTAATGGTGAAACAAAGTGGTAAGTTTTTTTTTAAATGGTAGATTAATTCAATTTAAAATGAAAGCATTAAAGAATATTTTAACAGGTATTTTGATTTGTATTGCATTTCTTTCATTCGGCCAAGGCACAATGCTCGAAGTGCAGTTGAGTAAGGATACCGTATATTTTGGTAATCAGGTTAAAGTAACTTTTGTGGCCTCTAATATTTCCGGCTCATTTGTCCCACCGTCATTTGATGGCTTCAATGTGGTAAACGGACCTTATACTTCAAGTTCTTATTCTTTTATCAATGGAAGTGAAAGTAGAAAGACTACTTATATATATGTACTTGAACCAACGATCATAGGCAAATTGACCATAGGGAAGGCGACATACAAAAGTGCTGATAAGGAGCTTTCTAGCAATGAAATAAAAATTTATGTGAAAGCCAACCCAGAAGGAATAAAAGAATCAGCTGAGAAAAATGAACCGAAAAGAAGTAATGACTTCTTTGAAGGATTTGGTTCGATGGAGGACTTTTTTAATTCTCCAGACTTAAAACCTTTTAGTACACAGCCTCAAGAGGCACCCATCAAAGCAACAAAGCCAAAATATAAATTCAAAACTGAGAAACTATAATTATTAATCTTAACCACTATATGTCAGGCATTAAAAGATTCATCTTTTTTAGTTTCTTTCTCTTTTCCATCACTAACTTTCTAAAAGCACAGGAAGTTAGGTTTTATGCTGAAGCAGAGACTAATGAAGTTCCTTTAGATGGTTATTTTGAAGTATATTTTAAGATTGAAAATGGAAACGGAGTGGATCTCTCTCCTCCGACCTTTTCGGATTTCAAAGTTCTCGGACCACCGACCTTTTCATCACAGACGAGCATTATAAATGGAGAAGCTTCCAGATCCAGCTCATATACATTTACTCTTGAGCCTACAAGAAAAGGAAGATTTACTATTGGTCCCGCTACAGTAAAGGTAAACGGTAAGATCTTTACCTCCAAACCGATAACTTTGGAAGTATTGGAGGGAAAAAGTGATGCTAAATTGACAGATGAAATTCAAAATGGTGGAGATGTTTTTGCCAGAATGGAGATCAGTTCGGAAGTCGCTTACCCCGGACAGCAGATTACACTTGAATATAAAATATATTCCAGGTTGGATGTTTCCTCATTCAACTTTAATAGCGAATCAAAATATACCGGCATATACGTCAAACCTTTTAAAAACTTCGATGGGGGTGTCAAAGTTAAATCGTTTGGGGGTCAAAGATATATGGTTCGAACTCTTAGAAAGCTTGCGCTGTTTCCACAGCAAAGTGGAAAAATGGTCATAGATCCGGCCATCTTGACTGTGGGTATTCCGATGGACAATGATGATCCATTCGGCTCATTATTTTCTAGTTCTAAGCCAAAACAACTCAGAACCAATAGTTTGCAATTTGAGGTTAGGCCTCTGCCAACTCCTATCCCAGATGGCTTTCTTGGCGCAGTTGGTAACTTTGAATATTCTGTGTCGAGTGATAAAGTTGAATTGACTACAGATGATGCAGCAATGCTTAATTTTAAAATATCGGGCAATGGTGATATGAAGAAAATCCAAACACCATCGCTAAGCACAGACTCTATCTTCGACTATTATCCGGCTGAAGTGTTGGAAGATACAGAACAGGAATCATCAGGGCAATGGACTGGCATTAAATCTTATGTCATAGATCTTACTCCTAAAAAGCCGGGAAAGTATAACATCGATATTCCTCCATTTGTATATTTTGACCCAAAGACAAAGGAATATAAAACAATAGCACCTGAACCGCTTCCTCTTGTGGTGAGTCAGGGATTAAATAAAGCAGATTCACAGAGCGATGAAGCGGAGCTGGTAAAAGAAGTTTCCTATTTTCAGAAAAATAGAAATATTATATTGGTTACCGCAGGTAGTTTGGCGTTGCTGGCATTTATCGCTTTTCTCTTCAGACCTTCAACTAAAAAGGAGCATAATAATTTAACCGGCACTGAGCCTAAAGGAGCTGAAGCCAAAATAGATATTCTTGAATCTGACCAAGCCCTCAAAATTCCTCCAAAGGAGACAAATGTCAACGAGTTACTTAGAGAAGCAGAGAATTTAAAGATTAATGAAAACTGGAAAGAATTTTTCAAGAGTCTTAATGAAACATTAGGAAGTTTTCTTTCTGAAAAACTGGAAATTCCATTTTCTAAGTTTTCAATCAATTCTGTCATTGATAAGTTGAAGGAGCTTGAGCTCAGTAATGAGTTTATAGAGGAAACAAGACAAATAATGCAAAAACTTGAGGGTGCTGTTTATGCCAGATTCATTGATCAAAATACGGCAAATGAGATGCTGGAAAGTGTCCGGAATGTGATGCACAAATTAAAATAAGCCTTTATATATGTTATATTTTAACTTCAATCCCTTTCCGGTGCTCTCCTCTGAAAGATTAGAATTCCGCAGGATAGGGCATGAAGATGCCACTGATTTTTTTAATCTAAGGACACATCCTCAGGTCATTCGTTACCTTGACAGATTGCCGGAAAAGTCAGTAAAAGATGTTTTTCCGATCATCGATAACATTGATGCAGCAGCAAAGAATAACACAGGTATCCTATGGGTGATCACCTCTAAAGATTCTGAAAGAATGATGGGTACGATAGGGTTTTGGAAGACAGATTCACAACATCACCGGGCAGAAGTGGGATATTTATTACATCCGGACTTTTGGGGGAAAGGCTTTATGGATGAAGCTTTGAAGAGAATTATAAAATATGGCTGGGAAAATATGTTACTCCACACTATTGAAGCAAATATTAATCCGGAGAATAGGGCTTCAAAAAAATTATTAGTCAACAATGGGTTTGTGGTGGAAGGATATTTTAAGGAAAGTTATCACTACGATGGAAAATATTTAGATGCAGAGATTCTGTCCCTGATAAATAAATAATTGAAGTTTCGGTGGTATATATATTTTCTAAAAGTCTTACTATTACTCAACCTAAGTTAGAAATTAGTACACATCTGATGCTTTGATTCCAAAATCTAATGATAACTTGATGGAAATGGAACAGAGATGACACTAACTTTTATAATAGATCAAAACTCCATAAATTTTAGCCACCACCGCCCAAGCAGCATCGAAAATAATTGCACGAATTTGCACGAATAATTCGTGTTAGATGCGAAGCATCATTCGTGCAATTAGTGGCAAAAAGAAAAAGATTAAATTGCAAGCAAATCTTGTAAAAATAAAAATTCCTAAAGCTTTTATTTGCCACGACCGCGCAAGCAGCATCGAAAATAATTGCACGAATTTGCACGAATAAATTCGTGTTAGATGCAAAGCATCATTCGTGCAATTTGTGGCTAATAATATTTATTTTGGGTGAATACCTAAAAAATTAAATCTGAATAATTTTATGTAAAAACCATAGTCCTCAAATGAGGGAAATCTTCTCAACTGCATTTTACTTTTTACCTCATCAAGTTATCTTTTTGATTTTGGAACTAAAGCATTACAGGTTAAATAATTTCTAATTTCAGACATCTAACTTTATAATGAGTTAAAGAAATACTTATAGCGTTTCATTTCTAACGAAGATTTTTTACTACCTAATACTTCTTACTTAGATATTCAGAAAGTTCATGAGAGATTCATACCTTTCATTCAGCGTATCGATATATTCAGTCTCCGTAAATGTCGCTAGCACTACATAATTATATCGCTCAAAAGTAGCTTTTAGGTATTGAACATCTAAAAGATTGATCTTTAAAGTTACATATATCTTGCTGGGGTCTGGACCACTATTCTGTGAAATGAAACTACTTAGTATCATACCGTTTTCAGATTCTACTATCCTGCTGATCTCGGTAAGTGAATAGTCAACTCTATTTATCTCAAGCACCAGAATGGCGCCGGCTTCATTGAAAGAAAACTCTGATGCAAAACTTTGCACTAATTTTTCCAGGGTAATGACACCTAGGTACTTTTGGTTACTGTCTACTACAGGAATACAAGTTAGATTAGTTAGCGATATGAGTTCAAGAACTTCAAATACATGATCGTTTGCCTTGACATAGGCTGGTTTATATGGCATTTGGTAGGACTCCAAAGGCTCGTTTGTGTCATGTTCAAGTATTAATTCCTCAGAAATAATGCCTATTACTTCATGACCATCAACTATGGGCAGGTGTCTTATAAAAAAATCTTCCATGATACGCAGAGCATCATCTCCGGTGTTAGCAGGGCTAACCGGAGTAATTTCAGATACGATCAATTCGGATGCAAACATTATAAAAAGTATTGTTGGTTATAAAGTTAGATTAATAACGTCATGCGAACAGTTTTTGTTTTTGAGCCGCAAATTGTTCATCAGTAAGAACGCCATTTTGTCTTAACTCACCAAGCTTTTTAAGTTCTGCCAATAATTCATCTGTGGACAATGGTTCCTGGTTTTCCTCAATTATTTCTACTTCGGGAGCAATTGTCTCAGGACTTTTTATTTCATTTAACGCTTCTTTTTCATCCTGAATTTGCCATTTAGTAAATCCCGAATCCTTAAACGCATCAAACTCAATTTGAATCCTGAAATATGCTAAAGCATCAAGCGTTTGAATCTTATCAAAATCCTTGAATCCATTCTTTATTGCTTTTTGCATATTGTTGAACAAGTCCTCTTTTTGTTCAAGCAATGAATTACAGCATGCCATCTGAAAAAGTATTTGTGGATTCTCTCTATTAATCAGTAAGGCAGCCTGGAAGCGTTCGAGTGCATTTCTATATTGGTAATCTTCAAAAAGTTTTAATCCTTCCTGATAAGCTTTATTGGCGCTCAATCCGACCACTTTAGGTATGGTAGTTCTAAAAGTGACATCCGGCTTTCTTTCTGGTGCACGGTCATAGTAAGGTTTTTCATCGGAAAAGATAATAGTCTTACCTCTTCTTCGATTCCTTCTATCGACTTGTCGCGATCTCCAATTCTTTGGTGTAGTAAATGGTATGTCTACATTGTATTTAGATTCAAATTCTTGTTGTCTCATAGTGATTAGCACTAAAAAGTCGATGACGCTCAGAAAAAAGGGAATAAATGTGAAGGAAAATACTGCATATAACACGCCCAACTTGATCTTTCCAAGATAAAATTTGTGGACACCTGTCCATCCTAAAAAAATAGCCAAAAGGCTGGCAATATTTTTATCACGTTGTGACTGAACATAATTGTTATTGTAGGATTTCATCTATATCTTTTTTATAACCTCATTTTTTTTATATAAACACCAAAGGAGGAAAGATTATTCCAAAATTACTATAATTAATAGATTAAATGGCACAAAATCAAGACGATTAGCATTTAATTATATGATAATCCTACAAGTTAAGACTGCTATATCATCCGGAAAATCCTGATTTACATTGAATATTTCCAATTGATTCAATAGCATTGCATTAAAATTCTTGACTGGCTCTGTGCAGTTTTGGCATACAAATTTATAGAGTATCTCATCTTCAAATGACCTGTCACTTGGATCCTTTAAGTCTGTTATACCATCAGTATAGAGGACCAGGGTAGCATTGGCACTGATCTCAACGGTAGCTACCTCCGTGGTAGGAAGATATTCCACTGCGCCTAATAGGGTCGTACCCTTATTCAGAAAATGCAACTCACCATTCATGTGCATGATAGGAGGTACGTGTCCCGCATTGATATAACTTAATGTGCGAGTTTTTTTATTGAATTCTCCAATGAAGAAGGTGATAATTTTTTCACTGTTGGTGATACGCACTACGGCTTTATTAAGTTCATATACCAAATTGTCCAATGTAATACTAGGTTTGATGACCTGGTGGAGAATAGCCTGAAAATTTGCCATTAGCATAGCTGCTGCTATGCCTTTGCCCGATACATCTGCGATACAAAAAGCAGTGCGGTTATTGTCTATCTCAAAACAATCCAAGTAATCACCACCTATATTCCAAAGTGGTCGATAGATAGAGGACACCTTAAAGTGCTTCGTTTGAGGCCATTCATTAGGCACCATCATCTGCTGAACTTCCTTTGCCAGCTTTATCTCGTTGTTAAAACGCTCTTGTTCTATTTGGCGATTAAAAAGTCTTTTATTTTCTATAGCGACAGCAATAATATTGGCCAGAGTAGTTACAAATTCATAATTATCGTGAGTTCGCAATTCCATACCAAAATGTCCGAGTATGACATATGCGATGCTGCTATCTTTATGTCTGATAGGGATAATATATTCAAGATCCTGAAAGAATTTCTTATCTTTTTTAGACAAAAAGCAGGGCTTCGAATAATTTTTAAGTGTAGATGCATAATCGACAGCATTCATCTCCGGCATCCCAATACTAGTCTTTATTCTCCATTCATCATCTTCAAAGAATAAGAGAATCATCCTATCGACGGCCATTTCAGCACTAAGAAAATTACTAAAACGGGTGTAAAGTGATTCTGCAGAAGCATTTTCATTGATCTCTTTGGTGATTTGAGACAATGAGTTGACCTGTATATCTTTGTACAAGAGGCTCTTTTCGAGACTCTTTATTTTGTTTTGATATATATGCATGTCATCTACCATTGCTCAGGGCTGTATATTCGTTTTTACATCAAAGATATCTCTTACACCATTGCCAACCAAGTTAAAAGCTAAAACGAGGAATAATAATACCAAAACGGGTGCTATAGCTAACATTGGCTTACCACTGAGGATGAATCCATAGTTTTCGCTAAGAATAGAACCCAGGGATGGAGTTGGAGGTTGAATACCAAATCCCAGATAGCTCAGACCACTTTCTACGATGATAGCTGAAGCGAAATTTGATACGGCGATCACTATCAATGGTCCTAACATATTAGGCAGTATATGTTTTGATAAAATACGCATGGTACTCATGCCCATAGCTTTGGCGGATTCTACATATTTTTCTTTCTTAAGAGCCAGCACCTGGCCTCTCACTAACCGGGCCGCATCCACCCACATAGTCAGACCTACTGCTATAAAAATATTCTGAATACCACGCCCCATGACCAGAACTATCGCGAAAACCAATATTAACGTAGGTATACTCCAGAATACATTCATGATATAACTAAGCACATCATCTACTCTTCCTCCATAAAACCCCGAAACCATACCGATCAAAGTGCCGATCGTGATCGATATCAATACGGCCAATAATCCGATAAATAAGCTAAAACGAATCCCTAAAATAATCCTGCTTAATAATGACCGACCGAAGAGATCTGTACCCAACCAATATGTCCTCTTTTCGACTTGTTCTTCATTCAGTTTTTTATTTATGGATGCTATTTCGAGTATTTGTTTGGACTTATTTGTCATTAAAACTTCGTAAGAGTTTCCCTTTTTTTCAATGAATGAAATATCACTTGACCTCAGATACCAAGCGGCTTTGTGTATGGCTATGGTGGGAATTGAATCCGGAATCAAATCTTCATCATATACTTTATATCTTAGACTATCACCTTCAGTATCATACCAAGCCACAGGGACATATCTGTAAGCATCTTCCTCCCCATTTAAAATAAAAGACAACCATGAAGATTGCTGAACATCATTGTTTTTAGGAAATTTGATCAATTTAATACTGAAACCGGGTTGTTTTAAACTAATTGCCGGTATTTGTTCATTGATGTTAGGTGTCTTATCATCTGTAAATAAGTAGGCGAAAATAGCAAGGAAACTACAAATAATAATAAAAACTAAGGCAATTGCACGCGGCTTTTGCTTCATAAATTGATAAAAAAGACCTTTACTTTCGCCTTGTCTTTTTGACATTATTTGTTTTTCAGATTCATGTTGTAAAATAACACATTCCAAACCTCATTGCAAAGTTTTTAAAGAGATAGTATTATTATGAAATAAATTAGTGGCAATTATCAATTTCCTGTTAGATTTGGTCCTAAATGTTAACCAATAGTAAATGAGTGATAGTTTTTTAGTGACCGGAGGAGCTCAGTTGTCCGGAAGTATCGAGCCACAAGGCGCCAAGAATGAGGCCCTACAAATTGTTTCGGCGGTTTTACTTACAGCGGAGACCGTTATAATTAGCAATCTTCCGGATATCCTGGATGTGCGCCTGCAAATGGAATTGTTAAAAGGTCTTGGTGTCAAAATCGAAGAACTTGGCAAAGGAGAATACTCTTTCAATGCCGCTGATATCAATCTTGATTATTTTCAATCTGCTGAATATCAGGAAAAAGCCAAAAGAATAAGAGGCTCAGTGCTGCTTCTGGGCACACTACTAGGTCGATTCGGAAAGGCTTATCTTCCAAAACCTGGAGGAGATAAGATCGGAAGGCGGAACCTAGATGCTCACTTTCATGGCTTTGAAAAGCTGGGTGCTAAATTTGTGTACAATGAAGATGCAGGAAATTTCTACATAGATGGTGCCAATCTTAAGGGCAACTATATTTACATGGATGAGATCTCAGTCACCGGTACAGGCAATGTCCTAATGGCTGCTGTCCTGGTTCCTGGTAAGACTACCATTTATAACGCTGCTTGCGAACCATATCTTCAACAACTGAGTAACATGCTCGTCCGCATGGGTGCTAAGATCGAAGGAATTGGATCTAACTTACTTGTCGTGGAAGGTGTAGAGAAACTAAACGGAACGACCCACAGGTGCCTTCCTGATATGATAGAGATAGGTTCATTTATCGGCATGGCAGCCATGACTCAGTCAGAACTTACTATCACCAATGCTTCTGTCAAAGATCTTGGAATTATTCTTCCCACTTTTCGAAAGCTAGGACTTGAGATCAATGTAAAAGGAGATGATATTCACATACCTGCTCAGGAAATATATGAGATACAAACGTTTATAGACGGTTCGATCATGACCATTTATGATGCGCCATGGCCGGGATTTACACCTGACCTCATGAGTATTATATTGGTGATGGCTACTCAGGCAAGAGGAAGCGTGTTGATCCATCAGAAAATGTTCGAAAGCAGACTATTTTTTACGGATAAATTGATCGAGATGGGTGCGCAGGTCATTCTTTGCGACCCTCACAGAGCTACAGTGATTGGATTGGAACGCAAAAGCCGTTTCCGTGCCATCAACATGACTTCACCGGATATCAGAGCAGGAGTATCCCTTTTGATTGCTGCTATGTCGGCCAAAGGAGTCAGCCGAATAGACAACATTCAACAAATAGACAGAGGTTATCAGCATATTGAGACCAGGTTAAATGCGATCGGGGCACAAATAGAAAGAATTCAGAACTAATTACTGAAGTTTCGGACCAAAATATTTTCTTTAATATCGTTGATATGACTCTACTTAAAATTAGAAATCAGAAATTAGAAATTAGAATGAAATTCCGGTGATCATTTATAGCAGGTGGAACCAATTTCCTAAATTTCGAATATTCATAAATTAAATTAACTAATTGAAATATAACAACTTAGATAATATTATTTGAAATGTATTAAATTTGTATCTTGATGATACTCAACTCTGTAATCAACTCCGAAACTTCAGTTAATTAATATTCAAGTTTCAGCAGTCAAACTTTGTTTCTTTTAAAGAAAAATATGGATCAATCTACTATATACCTTCTACCCCGCCGTTGTCAATGCCTTGTCGGGCAAGCCTCTAAAATCAGCCATCTACAATCGCTTACCTATTGCCGAAACTGGAATTCATTATGAATAAAACGACTTCTGACGTTATTGATAACTATCGCTCAAACCAGTCAAAGGAGTCAGCTAGTCTTGTTCGTTTAGCTTCCAGTCCCTGGATGTACAGACTGTTCTTAATGCGCCATTTACCTATGGCCTTCATAGCCCGGTTGAAGGTCAAAGAAATAAGTCTCACTTCGTGTACAATTTCAGTGCCGTACAATTGGATCAATAAAAATCCTTTTCGGTCCACCTATTTCGCTGTATTATCTATGGCTGCCGAAATGAGTACCGGCCTGCTTGCAATGGCATATGTCAGAAATGCCAAGCCTTCTATTTCTATGTTAGTAACTAACATAGAAGGTAGTTTTACAAAAAAAGCTGTTGGGCCTACCATGTTTAAATGCAATAGCGGTGATGCAATGAGATTGGCTATTGAAGAAGCTATAATAACTTCCCAACCACAAACATTCCGCTGCCAAACTATTGGCACTAATGGGCAAGGAGATGAGATCGCCTTATTTTATATTACCTGGTCTTTTAAGGTAAAGAACTCAAAGTTGGGTAGTTAAGAAACTAAGGTAGATAGCTAAGATTAGAAAACAGTTCAAATTTAATGCTTTGTTTCCAAAATCAAATGGATAACAAGATGAATAAAAGGGAACTCAAATAACGCTGATATTTATGATCTAATACGAAACGGAATTATATAATTGACCAATATTTTGCCGTATAATACCGAGCTGAAAGTCGTTTGTCCAAATTTATTTGGACTATTACGAATTTCCATTCGGTATAAAATGTTTGTTTAGCACAATATTTCCCTCTGAAAGCTAGGGTTTATACATAAGTATTTTTTCAAAAAAAGGCTTAATTAGAATTATAATATAATTGATAGACATTAAGTTACTTATAAGCAAAATTAATTTTGCAGACACGCGCACGCTCACAGTCCCGAGAGGAACGATTCGGGGTAGGTTAACCTACGCTCAGCACTTCATAGCGAATGATGTACAATATTTAAAGTAAAAACATAGATCGTGAGGTTCGGCGTAGGTTAACCTACGTCGGGGTGTCACCAAAGTTTACTTTGAAATAAACAAAAAAGATGTGTATAAACCCTAGCTTGTAGCGAGGTGCCAAAGCCGGGGTGTCTCCTTGATTTTTTTTGTTACTTTTTGTATTAAGACAAAAAGTAAGTATAAAATTTAAACTATTTAATCATTACAACAAGAACTTTTAAAAGTTAATCTTACAATTTATCAATGAGCTAGATATTAAATATTCAAATAAATGAATGACCCTTAGGCTAAAGGGGAGTAATAGATAAGTAAATCTTGTATTAAATATATCATTCAATATCGATAAACTAAGCAATTTCGAAATTTTACTCATCAATTAAAATACAACCAACATCTCTAAATAAAAAAAAGGGAATTTCGGTCGTTACCAAAGTTCCCTTTTAAAATTTATTAAGCATCACCCTTTCCAAAATTATGATCAAAATCTGCACAAACTTTATGTGCGTTTCGATGATGTAAAGATGAGTTGAAAATTTTCCCCAAACATCACCGTATTCCGCTAAAAAAAACTTTGGTAGTAATACTGTATGAATTTAGAGGTGAGACTCAAGAATTTATGCGGATCGTCATTAATAATTAGACTAAGATTTTTACTTTCTTTAGGGCATTCGCCAAGAAAATCAATATTATTAGCCACGATGTAGTAAGCAGCACCGAAGTTAATTGTACGAATTTGCTTTAATAAATTCGTGTTAGATGCAAAGCATCATTCGTGGAATTAGTGGCTAAAAAGAAATTAGTGTTTAATTTAAAAAAACGAATTATCAAGTTACATATAAAGGTTGTAGAGAAATGAATAACTTATGCTCGCCAATCAAGAAGTATTCAATATGTCTACGGATAAGATTTCATTTTTTTCCATCAAATCCTGAGAACCCTTATCTTTAAGCTTCATTTATTTCAAAATCAATTATAACAGGGATTCCTCATCTATGGATATCAGTGAATTAAATATCAGGGAGATTGATGTAGTGCGCTACATTACACCATTGCGCGAAGGAGGCTCACTGCCTGCCATTGTGGAAGGAAGTGACGGGCTTAATTATGTATTGAAATTTCGTGGAGCGGGACAAGGAACAAAAGCGCTGATAGCAGACCTCATAGGAGCAGAGTTGGCTAGAGTCGCGGGTTTCAAAGTGCCTTTTTTGGCTTTTGCTCAGTTGGATGAAGGTTTTGGAAGAGCCGAACCGGATGAGGAGATCCAGGACTTATTAAAATTCAGCACCGGCCTTAATCTGGGTGTTTATTATATGTCTGGTGCCATAACCTACGACCCTTTAGTTTATGAAATGGATGGTCTTCTTGCTTCAAAAATCGTATGGCTGGATGCCTATTTAACAAACCTTGACAGAACTGCTAAGAATACCAATATGCTGTATTGGAACCGGGAGATTTGGCTCATCGATCATGGTGCAGCATTATATTTTCATCACAATATCGATACATGGGAGGATCATGCATTACGTCCCTTTAGCATGATTAAGGATCATGTGTTATTGCCGATAGCAGATAAGCTGACAGAAGCTGATGCATTTATGAAGAATAAATTCAGCGGAGAAGTCATTGATGCTATAATCGATTTGATACCAAACGATTTCATTATTACACATTTGGAAACAGTCGATGTGGACGAACGAAAAAATATTTATCGTCAGTTTTTGAAGACAAGACTGGCTAATTCTGGAATATTCTTAAAAGAAGCCATCGATGCAAGGGAAGCACTTATTTGAATATTCTATTATCCGATATGTCCCTAAGGTCGAACGCGGTGAAGCTATAAACCTTGGTATCATTATGTTTTGTAAGGAATTGGGATATCTTAAGCTCAAATATAAGCTGGACAAAGTTCGCCTAAGAGCTTTTCATTGCGATGCTGATATAGACAATCTCGAGATGCACCTCCGATCGTTTGAACTGGTGAGCATTGGAGATGAAACGGCATTTGGAATAGCCTCCCTTGAACAAACTTTCCGCTTCCGATGGCTTGCTTCCAAAAGAAGTACCATTCTGCAAACTTCTGAGATCCATCCGGGCTTCTGTGATGATCCGGATGAAATGCTCGCTCATCTGTTCAAGGAGCTAGTTGATTGTTAGATCTTCTAAGCACAAATTAAATTTATGAATTAGAACCATTAGAATTGAAAATCATTTTTTTGATTACCGATTACCGATTACCGATTACCGATTACCGATTACCGATTACCGATTACCGATGAAACTCCACCACCACCGGTTTATGATCGCTACAATGGCTCCAGGCCTCATGCGTTCCAATCTCGACAATGGTCATTCTGCTAATAAAATCTGAGGAGGCGAAGCAATAGTCAAGATGATAAGGCTTATCCTGATGGCGATACATGAATTGCGTCGGATGTAACTCTTTGCCATGAATTTGTTTGTGAAATGTGTGATATGCGCTATAGATTTTCTTATTAGCTAAATATGCGACAACATCACTATGATTTCCAATTCTGCGAGGGCGATCCCAGATGGAATTACTATTAAAATCGCCTGCCAGAATTGTATTTTTTCTTTTGATTAATTTATCATAATAATTAATTGCCTTCCATACTTGAGTGACATATGGACCATCTTTGTCCGATGGATTATTAGCCCAAATAGCAAATAAAACAAATTTGCAATTATCACGGGTCACTTGAATTGGAAGAATATTTTTAAATAGTGGATTGTGAATTTTTAGCAATTTCAATTTGTAATTATTATAGGAAAGTACCCCAAGACCCTTATTTTTATTATCACCATTCCAAATAATATTAGTTGGAATTTGAGTGCCATCCGGAAATATTAGTTTGTCCGGATGTTCGCACTCCGGCACTACAAGAATGTCCGGCTTGAGAGGTAAGATGAATTTTGCTTTTTTACGAAAAGCCATGTTGCAATTCCAGGTAATTATTTTCAATTTGCCTATATTTTATGGCTTTAATTTATGCTCCAAAAACGTGTAATTCAATTTAATGTTTTGTTTCCATTGGAATTTCAAAGGTCCTTTTAACAGATTTCTGTCCATGTTTGAATACTATCAACAAATTCGGTCAAGTTAATGAGGGCCAGTAGGTGAACCGCCCGCTTGGTATGAGCCGCGTAGATATCGGAGTATTCTGGTGAGGCTGGCTACTCGATTAGCGGTTCGTTGTTTTTTGATAATTAATTTTTGCTATTGAACAATTTTAATAGCTCCTTATATGTCCACTCATTACCTTTTTCAAAGAAAGTATAAGCTTTGTCCCAATCATTGCCTTGTCCCCAACCAACCATAGTTGAAATAATCTTTATATTTCCTTTTCCAATATCAATAAATTGAATTATTTCCTGAAGGTTTTTATCTTCATTTCTTGCTTGTTGAGGAAAGTTTTCGTTAAGATTTACTTTTAGCGTCAACATTTCACTATCTAAGTAGTTAATAATGTCCAATTGAATAGCTGTTGTATCCTCGGTTGTTTTGGTTTTATCATAGTTCGTTCTAATCCACCCTCCAATTTTCATATTTGTTTTTACAACAGGCGCTATCCATTTTTCAAGACCTTTGTCAGTAGTAAACAGTTTCCAAACTTCTATTTTATCTGCTGGAACAACTATTGAGAATTGTAAGGCTTTCTCTCCAAATTTTGTTACATAAGAAGAGTTGACAACTTGTGCTTGTATTCCAAAAAAGGGGATAACAAATAAGCTTAATAATAACAATGCTTTCCTGATTTTCATATTTTTAAATTTATTAATTTCGACTTTGTAATACTGGTAATGTCACCATAAAATGACTGTTAACTTTTTTACTTTTCATACACCATCGCGCATGTCCACCCAATTCCACCGGCTTTGCGCAATTAATGTGTTCTAATTTCTCCAAAGATATTGATTTTAAAAAGAAAGCATTTCATATTTATTGAAATCCATTAAGAAAGGAGAACGGGGTAAATATCAACTGGTAGTAAGTAAGAAAAAGTGGGAAACGCTGAAGGAAAAACTGAAGGTAATAAACCGCAAGGCCATACCGATGAACTTTGATGATCGTATCGAGCGGCTCAATTGGTTGATCCGTGGATGGATTAACTACTTTAATTTGAGGTGCGCAGCTCGCTTGCGCAGGGTGGTGTGAGCCGCGCAGACATCGAAGTAGTTTGGTGAGGCCGTCTATTCGATTAGCAGCTGCTCTTCTTTCTGTTATAGTTTAAATCTCTCAAATGTTTCTCCGTTAAATTTATATGCCCCGTTCTCGTGTGTTCCAAGCCATAGGTCGCCATTGTTGTCTTTGTATATGCTGAATAAAGTAATGTCTTTTGAATTATTTTGAACAGCATAGTGTGTAATGTTCTTTCCGTCATATTTCCAAACGCCATCACGATATGTTACAAACCATAAATTATTATTATCGTCTATTACACTTGATAGATACTCGTCCAAATTGCTTTCAATTTTTCCATCTAAACCGCCAATGCTTTTATGTCTAGTATAAAATTTATTACTTATTAATGTTGTGCTGTCGTAAACACTATAACGGAATTCTGTATTGAACCAAAAGTCACCATTTTTGTCTTCCAAAATAGAACGTACACCGTTTGCACCTTCGTTGCGAAATTCTGTCACATCTTCTTCTGTAATCCATTCAAATGATTTTCCATCATATCGGCAAACTCCAACAGGGTTTGTACCAAACCAAATATTTCCTTTTTGGTCCTTATAAATACTATAGATTTCAAATGAATTTGGAAAATTAGGTGGTTTTGGTAACGTCAATTCATAAAAATTATTACCATCAAACCGATATACTTTTTCAGATTGATAGGCATTTCTAAACCACAAATCAGCGGATTGAAGTTTCCATTCATTGCTTTGGGTTGCTATAATTGTAGTAAATGATTGTTGGTTGAATTTGACAATTGTCGATTGAGGTGAACAACTAATGAAGTAAATATTACCTAATTTATCCTCTTTAATTTCATCAATTCTATTGTTTGGCAAACCATGTTTTGTTGTGTAATTAATCAATGTTTTTCCATCATATCTATAAACACCTGTTTCCCAACTGCCAAACCAATAAACGTTTTTCTTGTCTTGGTAAGCAACCATTATACTGCTTCCAAGTTCCTTTACTGTGTCTCCATTTATATATTGGTTTGTGTTATTTTTCTTATCTGCTGTTTGTCCATTGCACGAAGTCAACAGAGTTAAAAGGCTAAGAAATAAATGTATGTTTAATTTCATTTTCGGTCTTTTTAATCTTTGTAAGGTCTTCTTCGCCAAACCCTTGTGTGTGCCACGAATGGCAAACTCCTCTGTAAAAGTAGCTAAAATCAGAGAGCGTAAGGGTTTCTGAAAGGACATTTATTATCTAGGGAGTGAAAGTCTCGAATGTGCGGGGTAACGAGCCGAAGCACTAGCAAGCTCCATATTCAGCACTACTGGGACCATGAATCGCTTGAAGTCGCGTGGGTATATCTCCATGCTTGAATACTATCAACAAATCCGGTCAAGTTAATGAACCGCCCTGTACGTGAACCGTACGCAGGGTGGTGTGAGAGGCGCACCTCATCAGAGTAATCTGGTGAGGCCGTCTACTCGATTAGCAGTTCGGCTTTTATATTTCAATGTTTGTAACTCTATATGAAAAATATTTGTCTATCATTTTCATTGCCACACTTGAAGGCATTGCTTTAAATGCAAAGTTTCTTAACCTTATAAGTAATGGATTTGTTATTTGTCCCATTTTACCCAATTTCAAACTTGTATTTACAATGTTTTCAGACCGAGGATATTGAAGGTTTTCATATCTGTCAAAAGCTTTTTTGGTCAATCCATATTTCTGAATTGATTTAGCTAAAATGTAAGCTCCTTCAATAGCCATACATCCACCCTGTCCTAAATTGGGTGTTGTTGGATGAGCAGCATCGCCTAGTAAGATTGCATTTCCTCTAGACCACCCTTTATGTGGTTTTCTGTCAATTAAACTGTTTTTTAAAATGACTTCGGTATTATTCATTAAGTCAGGAATAGGATGATGCCAATCTCCAAATAATCGTTTTAATTTATCCTTTGTGCCTTCAGGGCTATCGTCCTGCATATACGTTTCATTACAGGTCGCCCACCAACCATAAACTCCGTCTTTGATTGGGACTATTCCTACTCTTTTTCCGATTCCATAAGTTTCGCTACCATATCCTATTTCAAAATTCGTTTTTACAACTCCACGCCAAATACTGTATCCTCTAAAAATCGGTTCTCCATCATTTATGATATGTTTCCTAACTTCTGAATGTATTCCGTCTGCCCCTATAACAGCATCAAACACTCTGTTTTCTCCATTTTCAAATTGAATGGTAATTTGTCCATTATCTAAGTGAGCAATATCTTTTAAAGAGAAATCATTGTAAAGATTAGCTTCAATATTTTTTAAAAGAATACTGTGTAAGTCTGCTCGGTGAATACAAATTACAGGGTAGTCGCTTTTAGGTTCGGACTTACTTAAAACTTTTCCTTTGCTGGTCTTTAAATAAACAGTTTTAAATTGTCCGCTATTTTGTAAGATTTCCTCTAACAAGTCTAAATCATCCATTACACAAAGAGCATTTGGGAATACGCTGATGGCTGCTCCTATTTCCCTAAAACTTTCTTTTTTCTCGAAAATATGAATTTCATAATCTTCGTTTGTCAAACTTCGGGCAAATGTTAAACCTGCAATTCCACCTCCAATTATTGCTATTTTTTTTCTTTCTCTCATTATCATTTGTTTACGTAATGTCTTCTTTTGAGCTGACTGCTAACGTTTTGGCGGTATGTGGCGGCTTCGGCGTTAGCCGAGCTGACATCATACCGCATGTTACCACTCGTTAATTCATTCATTTTGTTTCTATATCATATCTGAATCCAAGTTCCTTTCTGATAGGTCTGAGAGGAAATTCGGGATAAATTAGAGCTTCAAATTCCAAATCCTTCTCCCAAGGCTCATATTTATAAGTCCAAAAAATATCAAAGTATCTTTCTTTACTATTGTAATAACATATCATTCCTATCCCTTTTTCTAACTGCTGATCGTACATATGGATTTTAGTAAAATTTTGTAAACCATTTTGAGCTTTATCTTTTTTTTCGAATAATAGAGGTATGAATACAAAACCACATTTCGATTCAGAACTTACCATTCTATAGGGAATATCGAATTCTTGCTTTCTACATTTGTCCAGAGCATAATTAAACCTTTCTTTAAACGACTTCAAGTCTAATCTGTGTAATTTCGCCAATTCTTTTATTATAAAATAGTATTCAGTTCGTTCTGAGTTTACAATTATTTTATTTTTAAAATATTTGACAATGTCAGAAATATCAAAAGCACTTAAATCTACTGTTAAATTGATTTCTAATTTGTCAATCTCATTATTAAGTATAAAATTATTATGGTCTGTTAAATAATGCTTTAAGACATAGTTCTCAGTTCTATAATTTATACCAAGTTTATTGTTTACTATTAATTTTTCACGAAATTGTAAGTAATCTAAAATTTCATAAGGAGTTATAAGTATATTACAAATCAGGTTGTAATCTTCAATGTGCAATAAGTGGATACAGCCAACTTGAGAACTTAAATAGCATTTCTTATCTCTTAATTTTTGGTTGAAACTTATTCCTGGATTGTAAACAATCAGTTTTAATGGAACATTTATTTTAGCTTTTGCTATATCATGTATTACTCCTTTTTCGTTTGTAATTAAGATTTCATCATATTTATTTATATATGAAAGCGTATTCTTAATTTGCTGAACTGCTTTTTTTTCTATTTTGCTTTTGAACCAGTTTTCAATATTTTTTTCTACTTCAGAGTTTCTTTCCTTAATTTGAAATATAAGAAAAAAATCATCTATCCATATGACATTATCTGCAAATTCCAATTCTTGTCCATTTGAGTGATCAATGAATTTGTTTTGACCAAATGTGAATTCTTCGAAAAAATAGTTGTTATTGAGTTCTATTATCTTCCGTTCTGTACTTTCCATATTTTAATGAGTGGTAACTTATTTATATGCGACACAAAATAGCGCATATCCACCCAATTCCACCAGCTTTGCGCAATTCATGTGTTGTAACTTCTCCAAAGATATTGATTTTAAAAAGAACGCATTTCATATTTATTGAAATCGTGTGTATTACAAATTGCACAAAGCCCAAAAAGAAAAAACTTAGCACATTAAGATTCCTCGCTTCGCTCGGAAAGACATTATTTCAATGGGATGGGGGTAGAAGGATTCTGTCATTCCTACCGAAAGTAGGAATCTAATCCAGATCAATCAATTTTCAAAAGACAGGATCTTGCTATCGATAAGGGTAAATTAACAGCACTTACATAAAACACAAAAGCTGAAGTTTGCACTTCAGCCCTGCTGTGATGTATCAGAGTATTGTCCAATCTTCGATAACAATTCCGTCAAGTCGGTCAAAATCGCTAACATTTTTTGTTACTAAAATCAAGACATTGAAAATGGCTGTTGAACCAATAAGTAAATCAAAATCGTCTAATACCGAATGGAAATTCGTAATAGACCATTAAAAGTGGCCTAAACGAATTTCAGCTCGGTATTATACGGCAAAAAATTGGTCAATTATATAATTCCGTTTCGTCTAACATTTTGCCTTTGGTTTTCAATCGAGCCTTTTCGGTTGAGTAGATGTCAAGAGCCGGGAAAATAGGAAGAATGAAAATCTTTGCCTGAAATATTTCGAGAACTTTTTGGTTTTTTTCTTTGTGTGTGCTCTTTGCAATTCCGTACTTTAGTTCAGCTATTGTTATTTCAGAAACACAGCAATTTTCAAAACCAACCTCGTCAATTTTTTCTGTGAGATTGAATTTGCCATTGAAGAAATATGCACAAATGTTGGTGTCTAAAAGATACTTTTTCACAAGTCAATGGATTGACGGGTGAATTTTCTGTCTTTCTTTAACTCATCTACAAAATCGTCTGCCGATTGGTTAAGTTCCCAAGCTCCAAACAAAGACTTCCAGGAGTTATCTTTAGACTTTTTCTCAGTTTTCAATGACTTTGAAAGCCTTGCAATAAGTTCCAATTTATTGT
>Ga0209480_10000752_pt1 | contig 25311 bp, 19 predicted proteins | sample JI61114C2DNA_FD_187501 | JGI IMG/M metagenome (GOLD analysis project Ga0209480, IMG submission 187501) | Wastewater effluent complex algal communities from Wisconsin, to seasonally profile nutrient transformation and Carbon sequestration -... | ecosystem: Engineered > WWTP > Effluent > Algae... | reverse complement strand
GACTAGTATTTTTGTAATAGTACAGGTGCATTCTAAGCTTGTGTAGCCATAAAGTGCTTGAAAATCATCTATATCGCGGCAGATTCGCGCCATCTCCAACAGGGCCTTTGCATTTTGGTTCGCTGATCGCTGCCGTCGCCAGTTTTCTCGATGCACGTTCGATGAATGGCGAGTGGTTGGTGCGGATGGAGGATGTTGATGCAACGCGCAATGTGCCGGGGGCGGCCGAGGACATTCTGGCTACTTTGGCGGCCTTCGGCTTTGAGTGGGACGGCCCGGTGCTGTGGCAAAGCACGCGCGGCGAGGCTTATGCCGAAGCCCTTGAAGGTCTTAAGTTGGCTGGCTTGGCCTTTGGTTGCTGTTGTTCGCGCAAAGAGATTGCCGATTTGACCAGGCAAGCCGCAATCGACGGTGGGCTGGTTTATCCCGGCAGTTGCCGCCACGGGATGCAGGCGGGGCGTTTGGCACGGGCTTGGCGCTTGCGGGTCGATGCGTCGCAAACGCTTTTCGAGGATCGCCTGCAAGGACGGACTGCCCAGCAGTTGGAGCGGGATGTTGGCGATTTTGTGCTGTTGCGGGCCGATGGCTTATTTGCTTACCAACTGGCTGTTACGGTCGACGACCATTTTCAGGGAATTTCTCATATTGTTCGTGGCGCTGATCTGCTGGACTCGACGCCGCGCCAGATATGGCTGCAACGCTGCCTTGGCTACACGACACCGAGTTATGCCCATCTGCCGGTAGCGAGCAATGCGGCGGGGGAGAAGCTATCGAAGCAAACTTTGGCTCCGGCTCTGGAAATCGGGAGAGCATCCGCATTGTTGGTAAACGCATTGCGCTTTCTTGGTCAGCCGGCACCACTTGAACTGCAGCGGGCAAAAATCGCTGAAGTGTGGTCTTGGGCGCATGCTCATTGGGATTTTTCGGCGATTCCGCAGGTGCGCGCTATTCCACTGCGTTAATGCCGGGGGTTTCCTCGTCTGCGCTCCAGTGTTTGGGGCCATAGCCGGTCATGCCGACCAGCACTCTGACAATGCCGTAACTCAACCAGCGCAGGATGTGAGAGTGAAAAGCTTGGCGCTTGAGATCTTCATGCAGGATTTCACGGGCACCCTCGTCAATCGATGCACGGATGCTGCGCCGCAGTTGACCGGCGAACTCCCGGTCGCGAACCACAAGGTTGGCTTCCTTGGCCAGCAGCAGGCTGAAGGGGTCGATGTTTGACGAGCCAACGGTGGCCCACTCGCCATCGATGACCGCCACCTTGGCGTGCATGAAGCTTTTTTCGTATTCGAAAATACGAATATTGTTTTCGAAGGCGGCGCTGTACAGCGTTTGTGTTGCGAAGCGTAGCAATGGGTGGTCGGTCTTTCCCTGCAGCAGCACGGTAATGCGTACGCCGCGTTTGGCTGCGGCATAAATGGCGCGACCGAAACGAACGCCAGGCAGAAAGTAGGCGTTGGCGATCAGGATCTCGTCCTGTGCTGCATTGATCGCTGTGATGTAAGCCTGAAGAATGTCATTGCGATGGCGAATGTTGTCGCGGATCAGGAAAGCCGCCATGTGCGTCCCTGACTCGATACAGCATGGCGTGCTCGGCACTTTCATCCGAAAGCGTCGCTTGAAATTTACCCAGGAGACAATCTCCCACATGCGCCGTACTGCATGGTGTACCTGTCTCAAGGTTGGCCCCTCAAGACGCACGGCGTAGTCGTAGCGCGGGCACATTTCTTCGGGCGCGTTGTTGTCGTCGACAATGTTGATGCCGCCAACAAAGGCGATGCGGGCATCGATGACTACCAGTTTGCGATGCAGGCGGCGTAAGCGGTGACGGCGGAAATGGAAGCGGCCGATTTCCGGACGATAAAGCATGGCTCGTACGCCGGCTGCCGTCAGGCGCGGCAGGAAGTCGGCTGAAAAATTTCGCCCGCCAAAGCCGTCGACCGTAACATTTACCAAAACGCCGCGCGCTGCCGCCCGGCATAGCGCATTGGTCACTTCGTGGCCGATATCGTCGTTGGCGAAGATGTAGCTTTCGAGGTATATCTCGACTTGCGCTGCCTCGATGTCAGCCAGCAAGGCGGGAAAATACTGGGCGCCGGAGTTGAGTAGTTCGACCCGGTTGCCCGGCAGGAATTCAGCTGCCATGCCGGGTCAGATGGGCGGAAAGTGCTGCGTGGTCAGAGATGCTGGACCACGGCTGGCCGTGGTGGACTTCGGTGTGGCTGACCTCAAAGCCGCGCACGTAAATGCGGTCCAGACGAAACATCGGCAGGGCAGCGGGAAAACTGCGCACCGGCGTGCCGCGGTGGTTGCTGAATACTTCGCGCAAACCCAGGCTGCGAGTTAACTGATCGCCGGCCTGGTTGCGCCAGTCGTTGAAGTCACCGGCGATGATCAGCGGGGCATTAGGTTCGGCCAGTTTGTCGAGGTAATTGGCCAAGGCGCTCATCTGCTTGCGTCGCGAATAGCCAAAGAGCGACAGGTGCACACAAACACAATGCACCGCCGGGCCTTTCGGTAACTCAATCCGGCAATGCAGCATGCCGCGTTTCTCGAACTGCAAATGGGTGACGTCCTGATTGTGGCTGTGCAGAATCGGGAAGCGCGACAGGATGGCGTTCCCGTGGTGGCCGTGGTCATACACCATGTTGCAGCCATATGCCGAGGCCTGCCAGGTTTCTTCGGCAAGGAACTCGTGCTGTGGTGAGCTGGGCCAATTGTCATGGTTGTCGGCATGGCCGAGGTGCAGGCCCTGCACCTCTTGCAGAAAGACGATGTCCGGATTGAGATGGCGCAGGCGGTCGCGCAACTCATGAACCATCATCTGCCGATTGAACTGGGAGAAGCCTTTGTGGATGTTGTAGGTGGTGATGTGCAAGGGCTGGGCGGACACTTTGGCGGCTTTCTGTTTGGCGAAGCAGCGCGGGAAGCCAGCGCCAAGCCGTAGATTAGCAAGCCTCGGCGCTTATTGCAGCATGAACGTTTCGTACTCGAGGCGGCTGAGTTGGCGCGACAGCATGACCAGGCCGCTACAGAGTGTGATCAGCACCGAGAGTGTGAAGCCGTAGCCGTACAGCGCGGCCCCAAACCACAGTGTAAAGCTGGTGAGCAAGACATTGAGCAGGACAAATTCGATACAGAGCATCAGCACAATGCGGCGCTGGTCGAGGTAGAAAAAAACGTTGAGAATTGCCATCAGCCCTACTTGCAGCCCGGCACCGATGACCTGTACATAGAGTAGTGGCAGGTAAAGTTCCGATATCTCAAGTGAGCGAAGCAGGGCAGGGCCGGCGACAAAGGTGGCAAGAACGGCCAAGGTCTGGATCTTGGCAATTTCGCCGAGCCCCTGCTGGATCGAGTAGACCATCTCATCGCGCATGTTCTCGATGTATTCCAGCGAACCGCCGCCGCGTACCGCATCGTAGAACTTGTCGTAGTACTCGACAAAGTCAGTTTCGATGCGGACCAGAAAGACCGCCATGCCAGGGATGATCGAGAGATAGGAGAGAAAAACCGGCAGGTCGTAGATCAGCGAGGCGCGCAGAAGGCCAATAATCTGATCCGATGTGGGCGCAAAGTACCAGAACATGAACTTGTCGACCCAGACCCCGAGGTTGTAAAGAAAACCGATGGCCATCAGGGTCGGATAAAGCAGCTTGAGTTGCGCAAACTCGAAGCTGATCAATTCCTGACGGACGCTGAACTCTCGTACAGTCATCGTCCACATTCCGGCGAGAAGGATGAAATTGCCAAAAACGAAACCGCCGAGCAGTCCCTCGAGACCGTAGGAGCGTAACCAGAATGCACCCAGAACAATCAGTGAATAGGAGCTGCCGAACAGGATAACAATGGCCTTGTAGCGTTTCATGCCGGAGAGCAGGACGGTCAGCACCCAGACGCCACACATCAATACGAAGCCGGCCAGCATCAGCAGGCGATAGATCAGGCCGAGGCCGGGGAGCATGACGAACAGGCAGAGCGTGCCGAGCAAGCTGGAGACGGCAACGACGACGAGTAGCAGCCCGTGCAGGTTGGGTAGTATGGCATCCTTCTTTTTTTCGAACAGCCGGTCGGAAACAAAACGGGTGAATGCAAGTTGCACGATTCCGGTCAGAATCAGGCTACTGGCGACCAGGTAGGTGACTGAGGTCTGGAACTGTGTGACAAGAAAGTCCGGTACGACAACGCTGGCGCTGAAAATACCGATCAGCAGAATGCCGACAATAGAAAATACCCAAGGGCCGGAACCAATAATTCCGGCATAGGCATAGGCTTCGATCAGCCCGACCAGCGTGTTTTTGCGCAGCAGGCGGCGCAGCTCAAAGCCGATACCTGCCATTAGCGGCTTCCTCCACTTTGCAGTAGCGCCTTTTCGTAGACCTTGCGGTAGTGGCCGAACATGAGTTCGTCGGTGTAATAGCGCCTGACCCGGGCAATGCCTGCCCGACTTGCAGCGTGCCAGACTTCATGGTTGCCAAGCAGGGCCAGCGCGGCATCGGCCAAGGCTTGCGGATCAGCAATATTGACCACTGCACCGGAGGCACCAATTGCCTTGTCTTCTTCATCCAGGCCTTCGATTAGCTGGCGGCAGGAGCCGACATCCGTCGAGATGGTCGGAACCCCGGCGGCGTAACCTTCGAGAATGACGAGAGGCAAAGCTTCGCTGATTGACGATAGGATAGTCAGACCGATTTTTGGCATCAGGTCATCGACCTTCTGAAATCCCAGAAAGCGAACGTGTTCCTGAAGACCGAGGCTGCGTACCAGATCCTGGCACTCCTGCGCATAAGCTGGGTCTTCGTCCTCCGGGCCGGCGATCCAGCCTTCCGCATCGGGCATTTGGTTAACTACCCGGCGCATGGCGCGGATGAAGGTCTTGATATCCTTGATCGGTACAACGCGGCCAATCAGGCAGAGAACCCGTGGTGGATCAGGCGGGCGCAGCTCGAGCAGTGGTGTGAAGCGGGCGAGACTGATCCCGTTCGGGATATTGAAAGTACGTCCATCGATAGCGCCGTCGGCAACCTGGCGCAGGCGATTGGCTTCATAAAGGGCGATGATCGGGTCGGCCGCATCGTAGCAGAAGCGTCCCAGCCATTCGAAGAAGCCGATCCACATGCGGCGAAAGTAGGAAAGCTCGGTCGGGTCGCGCTGAAAGACATTGCGGTTGTCGCGAATCCACTCGCTTTTGAACAGGTCAATCTTGCGTTCCTTGGTGTAAATGCCATGTTCGGAGAGGATCAGTGGCGTGCCGCGTGACTGGTGGATCAGGGCCCCGAGAAAGCCGGCATAGCCGGTCGACACGGCGTGCAGGCTGCGTACTGGAATGAGTGTCTTGGCAACGCGGGCCAAGGTCCAGAGCGGCTGGTGCATGATGCGCACGGTCCAGAAGTAGTCCACGAAGGAGGGGTCGGAACAAAAGCGGCGATAGTAGTCGCAAATAATTTCCCAGGATTCCTCGCTGTGCAGGAAGTCATCAAGCGTCAGCTTGCCACCGGGGAGCATGGCGCGGGCAACTTCCTTGAAGGCTTGTCTGGCTTCTGCGGTCGACCCGCCACGCAGGAATTTTTCATGCATGTCGGCCGAAATCGCGAAGGCTTCGCGGTCACCGGCACGGGCTGAAGGCTTCTGCGGATTGTGTAGATTGTCGTAGAGGAAGTGTTCTTCGAAATGGACGACATTGGCGGGTAGTTCGTATTTTTGCTGGCTGTAGTCTTCGCGTCGGCTGCCGAGAAAAACAATGGCAAAACGATACTCCGGATAGGCGCGAATGATCTGATTGACCCAGCTTGAAACACCACCGCTGACATAAGGGAAGGTACCTTCAAGCAGGAGCGCTATGTCGGCTTCGGGCGCGGTTGGGAAAGTCATTTGGTGGGCGCCCAGTAATTGATGATCGGACGCAGGCGTGGCAGGGAGCCCCAGTTGGCCAACTCCTGCATCAGGCGGCGGGCGTCGGCAAAGTTGCGTTGCTCAAAGCAGAGCTCGGCCTGGTAGGGCAGGACGCGGGTGGCTGGCAGGCCAAGCTCGATTGCGCGTCGATAAGCAGCATCGGCTTCACTGCTCTGACCAAGACCATGCAAAAGCCTTCCATGGCGAAGTTCGAGCGCGGCGTTGTCGGCCTGCTGCTGGAGTACGAGTTGGCAGTAGCGTAGCGATTCCTTGATGGCATAGTGGCGCAGGTCACCCTGGGCTAATTCCTGATAGACCAGTTCCCAGTAAAGGTCAGAGAGGCGTTGGGCGGCCGTCAGCGCTTCCTCATTGAGGCCTGCTGTACTTGCGCCTTGATGTGCCGTAGCGAATATTTTCAATTCCTCGTCAATGGCGCGGTTGATGCGTTTTTCCTGATTGTCCAGCATGCCGTAAGCGAGCAGGCGGAGGTCTTCGCTCGGATCGCTCAAGACGTCGCGCAGCAATGGTGATGAGACCCGACCGGAAACATATTGCAGGGCTACCATCGCCCCCATCCGTGAGGTCATTGGTACTTCGCTGTTGCTCAGGAAGGAGCGCAAGCCGGCCTGGCGGAAGCCGGCGCTTGGTCTCTGGTGTGGATCGAAATCCGGGAGCCGGGCAGATTCGAACTGGGGCACCTTGTCGGGGGCGTGATACATGCGTAGCAGCAGCGTACCGAACAGTACCCCGATAAATCCGGCGACCGGCACGGCGTAGCTGCAGCCAGTCATCAGGAGGAGCAGAGGCAGTCGTTGCCGTGTCCCGCCGGCGGGCAGCAATGTGCTGGTGGCGAGCGACAGTAGCGCACTGGCCAGCAGGTGGGTGACGAGATACCAGCTCAGCTTGATGTCGTCGCCGGTATCGAACAGGCTTATCCCGCTCCAGGCACTGATTTCCATCATGAAAGCATAGATGCCCAGCTTCAAACTAGTCATTTTTTAGTCCGTACAGACGTTGCAGTACAAGTAGCGGAACTTCATGGCCGAGGCTGATGAAATGCGGAAATATGCCCAGTTCGGCGAGTGACTGAGCCGATTTTTGCTCCGCCCATATTTCAAGTCGTGCGACATAGCCTTCGGCCGTGGCATTGTCGCCGAGTGGCATCAGCGTGGCCAGAACCTGACAGCTATGGTCGCCAAAGAGCCAATGCTCGTCGAGGGCGCGTTTCATGCGCATGACTTGCAGCGGCAGGTCGTGCTCGACAGCACGCGGCAAGAACTCCAGGGCAACGATCACGCTGGCAATACCCGTACTTTGTCGCAGGTGCCACAGACGCTGTGCCTCGAAGGCGAACTCCGGTGGGCATAGTGGTAATTCCCGGCAGACCGGTTCGGCCAGCGAATGAACGGCGAGACCGTCGGTGTAGTAGCCAAGCAGCAGGTTGATGGTCTGCAGGGTCTCATCCTGCAGCGAGAAAAAGGGCATCTCCTCAACGATGAGCAGGCCATAAATTTCATCATTCAGGTTGATCAGTGGTGCGGCAATCAGGTAGCGGGTTTGTGCTTGCTGCTCGGCTTGTGCCTGGCTGACGTGACAGAGACGCCGCGATTCGATAGCCTGACGAATCAGCGGGTCATCCGTTTTTAGCGTGAAGGGATTGCCCATGACAGCCAGTGCTGTGCCTTCAACCTCCTCATCAGTGGCGCGATGCAGCGCGGCGCTTTCCAACTGGCAATACTGCGCCAGCAAGCGGAGCAGGCTCTGTGCGCTGGCGCCGGGGTCATCGGTTTCGCGACCTAGGTCGCGGAGCGTACGCAGGGCGTCACGCATCGACATCGGGCGGCTGATCAGGTCCTGCTCAAGGCGATCATGCGAGAGGCGGAGCAGGTAATACTGGCGGGTCAGGTGTTCAAGGCGTTGATCGAGGTAAATTTGAACCGTTTCTGCACGCCGCGTACGGGCCAGCCAAAGACTGGAAAATTCACCAACCAGCATGACGAGGATCAGGCCGCCGAGGAATGAGAGTTTCGGGAAGCTGTCGTATTGGCCGATGTTGAGTATCAGCCAGGCGCTGAGCAGCATGCCGGCAGCACCAAGACCGGCGAGTGGTCCGTAGCGCAAGGCCAGGATGATCGGGGCGAACCACGACCAGGGAAAACTGGCCTGTATCCACAAGGGGTCTTCAGGATTCAGGATAAAGCCGAGAACAACGGCCACCAGGGGCAGGAAAATGATTTCGCCGATAACCGCCAGCGGTCTGACGCTGGTCGAAGTCAGTTTGCCAAGTGCAGTCCCGCTTAGTTTGCTGCCATCAACTCGCGCGCCGCCCAGATTCAGGCTACCCCTCATCTGGCGACGTGTGCTGTCGGAAAATGCCCCATGTTTCATGTCGACCGCAATCTTTTCTTAACGAACGCCGGCCAGGCCGGTTTTCAGCAGGTCGCGAATCAGTTGTTGAGCCACTGCCGAGAGTGCTTCACGGCTCCAGCCGCTTTTGCCACCGGTGCCACTCCATAGCGTTTCGCCACTGGTCACATCAATGATCTGCAGGGTTACGCCAGCTGCCGGCTCACCATCGACACCGACTTTGTAGCGCCATTCGTCAACGGCGCCGGTCAGCGCGTAGCGTGCACCTTGCTGTTTGGCCCAAATCAGCGCTTCTTCCTGCTGCTTACGCTCGCCAGCATCGAACAACGCTTCCTGTTGCGTTCCTGCCGGGTAACGCTTGACGCGGGTCACCCCATTGGTCCGCAACAGAGCTTCGGCAATGGCCTCGGCGCGGTTGCCAGCGAGCGGTGTTTCGGTGTGGTTGGCAAAGGGCAGTACTACCCAGGTGGCTTGCCGCTCAAGCTCGGGTGGCGTTCCGCGGTCGAGGGTGGAACAGGCGGTGAGAAGCAGCATCAGGCTGCCCAGCAGCAGCGCATGGAGCTGGCGCGAGATGGTCGGGTTTTGAGTCATGGTCGGTCCCTGTCAGATGGGTTGAAGGTCAGTAATGGATGCGGTAAGTCAATTGCAGGTCGCGGACGAGTCCGCCCGTTTGTAATCCGGATTTGCCAATACCCCAGCTCAAGGCAAGATGATCGGCGCCGAGCAGGCTGCCGGCAATCCCCAGACGAATATCGTAGCCGGGGCCAAGAGTGCTGTGCCAGGTGCGCGCCAGGCTGCCGTAGGGGCGTGTGGCACGGGTGTATTGTTGTTCGTAACGAACATCGCTCGAGATGCGCAGGCCGGTAAAGCTGAAGTTGTCGGGCAGGAAAAAATCAGGACCCGGCACAAAGTTTTCAGGGAAAAACTTGCTGACCTCAAGGTCGCTCTGGCTGAGTCCATCGAGATCCTCCTTGCGCTTGAATTTGTGATCCGACCAAAAGGCGCTGAACTCAAGGTCGCGAGCTTCCTGGCGATAGGTGTGGGCCACACTCAGCGAGGTGTGCTTCCCATCGCCCAGGTTGCCGCCGCTCTGCAACTGATATTTGTCGCGCCAGTGGGCGACAACAATCTGGTCCATACGCGTTGGCCGGTAACGCAGGCTGATCAACGCCTGGTCTTTCATTCCAGCGACGCGTAGCGGCAGGCTTTCCTGACTCGGCAACTGGGTACCCAGTCCGATGTGCAGGGATAGCCGGTTGTCGATACGCTGTTCGTGCTCAATTTGTAGCGGGGTGTAGCTGGCAAAGCTGTCGCGTCGTTCGGCAAGGAATAGTGTTTCACCATCCGGGTGGCGCCAGCTCAGTTTGCTGCTCAGGACGTCTTCGTTTGGTACGTCGCGAACGACGTTGTCATCGAGTGCCTGGCGCTGGATGCGACCCCATTCAAAATCCAGCGACAATCGCGGGTTGACCGCAACATGGTAGCTGGTAGCGATAGGCGTCTCGTTAAACGAACCGAAATCGCGCTTGCCGATGGCGAGGCCGGCATGGTCGCTGAAAGCAAGCAGGCTTTCAGTGAGTTGCAGGTGCGTAGGGTCGTCGTCAGTCTGGTCGCTCTGCGCCTCGAAGGCGGCAGTCTGTGCCAGACGCAAATCATCGACCGCACGTGCCGCATTGACGCGGTCGTAACGTGGAATACGCTCATCAAAAGTGTCTAGCAACTGGCCTGTCGCCGATTTGTCTTCCTCTGCCAGGGCGACGGTGATCTCCGCCCAAAGGGGTCGGTTGGCCCGGCTGCCGCGAGCTTTGGCGTATTGATGCCAGAGGAAGCCGCGCTCGGCGGTGTATTCGCCATTATCCTGCAGCCAGCCGATGGCGGTTTCCGCAGCAGCATTCGAGAGGCTGTCAGCGTTCTGGCGATCAAGGCGCAACATTTCGCGCAGTGCATCAAGGCCGGTATCACCCGGGCGTTGGGTCAGCAATAGCCGAGTCCGGGCGATACGCCTGGTTTGATCCAGTCCTTCGTCAGTCAGCCAGCGCCGGCGCGCATCGGCCAGGCTGAGGTGGTCTTTCCCGCGGGCTATTTGCCACTCTTGCGAGAGCAGATGGCGACGCAAACGCCAGGCACGGTCAGACTGCTGGTTCTGATCAAGTGCATCGGCGTAATTCATCAGCCACAAAAAATCGTCCTGATGCGTGGCGACCTGTGCGCTCAGGTAGCGTTGCAGGGCAACCTGCGGTAGCGAAAGCGCCTGATAGGCTGAAGCCAGCGTATCGTGCAAGGCCGGGTTCTGGCGCCATTTGCGTTCGTGGCTTGCCAGTAGTTTGCGCAAGGCGACGGCGTCGTTGCTGTCTATCAACAGCCAAAGCAAAGCCTGCTGCATTTCGGCGGAATCGGGGGCGAGGCGCAGGCCCGCCTCGAAACTGCCGCGGGCAGCAGCAAGCCGGCCCGTATTTTGTTGGTAGATGCCGGCCAGACGCAGAAATTCGGGAAGTGCCCGCAGGCGTCGCAGTGAGCGGCGTGGCGCTTCGGCCGCCGGGTCAAGCTGGCGCAGCAAGGCACCAATTTCATCCCAGCGATTGCGGCCGGTGTAGATCGTTAGCGCCAGAATCAGATGGCGGGCTTCATCAAAGCGCTGCCATGCTTGCGTAGCAATACGGGCGGCTTCCAGCGGATGATTGTCGTTGAGCAGGCGGATCAAGGTGTCGAAATCGCCAGAGCTTGCCTTGTCGGCATCAACCAGACGGCGGAAGGCATGGATCGCCTGTTGGTCTTTCTGCAATGTTTCGGCTAACTGGCCCGTCAGGCGCCAGTACTCGATGTCGCTATCCGAAGTGAGCGGGGCTGTTGTCTGTGCCTGTTCAAGCCATTTCAGTCCGGCGGCTCCCTTTCCTTGCTGCAGGTAGAGGACAGCAACGCGCAATGCGCGTGGCGCAGTGACTTGAGCGGGGTTGGCAAACAGGCGCTCCCAGGTGGTAAGTGCCAGTTCAGGCTGACCAGCGCGTTCGGCCAGTTCAGCGAGTAATTCCAGTATTTCAGGGCGCGCCTGGTGGCGAGTCTGAATTTCAAGATAAGCGATCGCCGGGCGCGGGTCACCCAGTCGCTCATAGGCGGCAACCAGTTCGCGAATCAGCCGCAAGTCATTGGGGTGCTTGACCAGTTGGTAGCGCAAGGCGGGGATCAGTGCAGCATCGTCGAACAACCCGGGGGCGAGACGGAGAACGCCTTGCCATGCCTCGTCACTTTGGGTAGCTTGGGCTATTTTTAACCAGTTGGCGAGGGCTATCTTCTGCCGGCTGGTCCATTCGGAAACTCTCGCCAGGCGCTCGCGCCAAGCCATATTGTCAGGAGCCTGACGGACGGCAGCGCTGGCAATCTGCCAGGCATCTTCAGGTTTTCGGTTCTCGAGAAAAACCTCATAACCCAGTGTGTAAACCTTGTCATCAAAGGCCAGCCCCGGCTCTCGCGCCGGGTTTTTTTGCGACACCGGACGGAAACTGCCTTCACCCCAGGCGCGGGCAATCTGGAGCATTTGCCATTGCTGGTTGAGTGACAGTTGCAACAAACGACGGACGTAGCGCTCGGCCATCCCCGGCTGTCCGGCAGCGCGGGCGAGGTTGGTCATCATGAACAAGGTTTCCGGATCATCGGCGAGTACACCGATTTCGCGCTCGCCAAGTTCCAGCGCGGCGAGCATCTGGTTTCCGGATTGCAATGCCTTTACTGCAGAGTGGAAGTGGCGCCGTGCTTTGGCGACATCCGGTGTTTTGTTGCGAGCCAGAATGAAAAGTTCGGCGCAGCCACGGTAATCACCGCTGGCCAGCGCTTCCGCGGCGGCTTGCTCAAAAAGTGCAGCAGCCTTGGTTGGGTCGTCGATTGCTTTTGCCAGTTTCTGATACAACTCGGCGCCGAGTGCACGATCCTCGAGTTGAAAGGCCTTGCTGGCAAGCTCCATTTGGCGATGAGTGGGCCATGGTTCATTGACCAGTACGTGTAACTGACGACGTAGCTCATCCCGAAGTTGCTGGCGTTGGGTGCCGGCTTTGGCTGGCAGGCGGCTGAGGTTAATTTCACTAAGCTCCCAGAGCACCCACAAGGCCTCCCGGTGCAGTTCCGTGTCGTTGGAGTCAAGCGCCGGTTGTAGGGTTTCTCGGGCTTTTCCGGTGTCGCCGGCTTGGAGTTGGCGGCGGGCAAGCAGCAGACGCAAATGCGGATTATCGGGATCGCTGCGCAGCAGATTGTCGAGATAAGCCGTCGAAATGGCCGAGTTTGGGGCACTGGCAATGCGTCGTTCCAGATCTTGCCGCGGATAGATCAGGAACAGTACGATACCGATGATCGCAGCGAGTAGCGCGATCAGCCAAATGGGCGCGAGGAATGGACGCTCAGCGGGCTGCGCAGTTGAGTTGGATCTGCGCGGCAGCATCTTTTAGACGGAAATGTTGAACGTTACTCTTGCCGAACAGTTCTTTACGCGCCGCCGAAACACTTTGCCCATTGGCCTGCACCTGGCAGTCGTTGGTATTGGCGAGGCTGAATTCAAGTGGCGCATGCCCCTTCAGGCTCAGACTGATGGCGTTTTTTGAAACTTGCCAATCACTGACTCTGGCGTTGGCGTCGAACAGGTAAGGTGTGGAGTTTTGATATTTTGCGATAGTGGCAAACCAGGCACTGGCACCACTCAGGTGCAGGTAAGTTCCCTCGCTGGCATCGCGAAAGCCGGCCACACCAGTCGATTGAGAAATGATCGGCTGGCTATCGGCCAGGCGCAATGTGCGCAAGTCGCCATTGCCACGGAAACGCCAGCCGCCGCCATCACGGGCAATTGCGATGTCGTGAAAATCGCGGACCTTGAGCATGAATTCAGAGGCAAAGACTGGATGTAGCGGGCGCGACTGTGCCCAGGCAAAGGCTTTATGCAAGGCACTCAGGCCGGCACGCTTGCTCGCCGAGTAGGTGTGATAGTAAATGTCGACTGGCTTGAGGCGACGCGGACTCTCAGTCATCTCGAAGCTTTCGATTACCCGCTCGAAGCCATAGTAGGGGCCGCGCCAGAGATTGGTGTAGATGTTCTCGTTGGTGATCGGCGCATAAACCTGTAGATAGCCGCTTTTCTGGATGCCATGCGCACCAACGGCAGTCAGTGAGGGATTGCTCCGGGTGATCGAAGTATCGCCGCCGTTCATGTTGAGGAAACCGGCATCTTCAGCAATTTTCAGTGCTTCGGCGCTGGGGGCGGTGTCCCCCGACCAGAGCAGGATGCGTACTGGCTTGTCTGGCGGTGCCAGGCGTTCACGGATGTAGTTCATTGAACCGACGATTTCGCGGTTGAGATCGAAGCGGTACCCCGGCACGTTGAGGTGGTAATACTCCTCCTTGCCATCCTTGAAGACCCCGTGGCGAACGTCAATATCCCAGCGGAACGGATGGGCGAAGGTGTGGCTGGCGATCTCGACATGCGGCAGCCGAAACATTCGACGGGCGATTCCTTCAAGTTTCGCGCTCATTTTCGGATGCAGCCCTTGTGCCGAGGTTTCTGCCTCGATGACCGACATGGTGGTCGGAATACGGTATTTCTCGAGAATTTCATGGAGTAGCACTTCGGCGGCAGGCGGGCTGCCGGGTAGTTCGGCAAGTGATGGGAAGCCGTCGCCATCAATGTGTGAGAAAAACAGGCGGCGCCCATTCTCTGTCGTGACATCGGGAACCGGTATCGAAGGGAGCTGCAGACTGCCTTGTAAAAAGGCGAAGGGGTCAATGACCCAGCGTGCTTGTTCGGTGCCTGGGATTTCTACTAGTGTATAGGGGTCGAGGATGAAGCCGCCCCAGGGGGTCAAGGCACCGCCAACGTATTTTGTGCCGTGCTGGTCGCGCAATTCGATAAGTGGTTCGCCCTGGCCGGCGCTTAACTGAATGGAGGCAAGCTCAGCCCGGCTGGGTTGGGCCGGGGCCTCAAAGCCCAGCATTTTATGTTTGCTGGCAATTGTCAGCGTGCTGGTGCTCCCGCCGGGCAAGAGCTGTAGCCCAAGGCGGTTTGCGGTTGGGCGGTCGAGTGAAAACCCAAAGTCGCCAAGCACTGCGCTGCGCATTCCTTCATTGTGGCGGGAGAGTAGCCAACGCGATAGTGCGCGTCCGTTTGCATCGGGCAATTGTCCGGAAAACCAGCTGGCAATACCGGCGTAACGATCGCCCCAGACGTTTTCCGGGAGCGGTTTGCGGGCGTCAGCGTAGTCGACGATGTAGCCGAGATGATTGAGTGGCATCTGCAGAAAGCGATGCGCATTGGAGTAATTGAGGGCGGGCGACTCTGCGCTGTCATAAACCATCAGAATTCGCCGTGGAACCGCCTCAATGGTTCCGATGCCCATGCTTTCGAGTTTGCTGTCAGTCACCCAGGGTATGAATCCAAGAGACTTGATTTTTTCGGCGGTCTCGCGGGTCAGCTTTCGATCATTAGGGGCCACATAGTCGATCGCGAGAATGTCGAGTCCGTAGCGCTGGCGGATCGACGTCAATTGGCCGAGCAGCCATTCGCGGTCGGCTGGTTTGACCGGTTCGTAGCGTTGGGTCGATGCGTTCCACCCTTGATAAAGCGACTCGGCGGCAACCATGCGGATCTTGTCGCTAACTTTCGGGACGATTTCAAAGCCACGGTTGAGGATGAGCTGGATGCCGGGGAAGCGGGCGTGCAGGATGTTGATGACGCGGATCAGGCCACGCTGTTGCGCTGCTTCGTCGAAGCTTTTTGCCAGCCGGTAGGAGTCGAGGGTATCGAGAAAAAAACCGCGATAACCCTTGGCCCAGAGTGGGCCGACGATGCGCTCGGCGAAGAAGGTCGGCCAGGCTTCGGGGGTTTGGTCGAGCACGTCGGAATCCCAGTCGCCATTGCGCGCCAGTTTCCAACTGCCCGGAATGTCTTTGTAGTAGTCCCGACTGGCCTGAACTTCAGCGACTGAAACGTAGGCGAATAACTGACTGTCAGGCCGGGCGTAGTTTTTCGGATTGTGACCGTGGTCCGGTTCGACCACGACGATGTCGAAAATGCGGAATTCCTTGAGTGCTGTCTGCTTGCCGTAGTAAAGCGCAACAGCCGGCGCAGCAGTAACGCAGGCTGTTGCGGTCAACGCCAAAAAAAGGAGGAAAATTCGCAGAAGGAGCACTTTTAACCGTCATCAGGGGATTTGACGATTAAACCGCAAGTTGCCTTTAGTTATAAAGTGGTAATTCTGCCGACACGTGAGAATTGTCACGACCCCGGCAAGTTTGCCGAGGGACGCGATTACAAATTTTATGAGTTCAGGAAATTGCCAACATGCGTTCAAGTGCCAGTTTGGCGAGTTTGGCTTCGTGCTCCGGTACCTTGATCTGGTTGACCACTTTGCCTTCGGCCAAGTTTTCTAAAGTCCATGCCAGATGCTGTGGGTCGATACGCTGCATGGTCGAGCACATGCAGATGGTAGTCGCCATGAACTGGACGATTTTGTTCTGTGGCAGCACTTCCCGAGCCAGACGATCAACCAGGTTCAACTCGGTGCCGACCAGCCAGCGTGTACCTTCCGGCGCTTCCTTGATGGTCTTGACGATGTGTTCTGTTGAGCCAATGTAGTCGGAAGCGGCGCAAACCTCGAAATTGCATTCCGGGTGGGAAATCACCAGGCCGCCCGGGTATTTGGCACGGAAGGCGTCGATGTTGGACTTCTGGAACATCTGGTGCACCGAGCAGTGGCCTTTCCAGAGCAGGATTTTGGCATGCTTGATCTGCGCCGGGGTGAGGCCACCGAGTTCGAGATCGGGATCCCAGACGACCATTTCGTCCATGGCGAAACCCAGCTGGTGGCCGGTCCACCGACCAAGGTGCTGATCGGGGAAAAATAGCACTTTCGGCCGGCGCTCAAAGGCCCATTTGGCGATGGTGCCGGCATTCGACGAGGTGCACACGATACCGCCATGCTCACCGCAGAAGGCTTTCAGATCGGCGGCCGAGTTGATGTAGGTGACCGGCGTGATCTCTTCTTCTGCATCGAGTACCTCACTTAGTTCGCGCCAGCAGCGCTCGACCTTGGCCAGATTGGCCATGTCGGCCATCGAGCAGCCGGCCGCGAGGTCGGGCAGGATGGCGATCTGGTGTGGGGCGGTCATGATATCGGCGACTTCGGCCATGAAATGTACGCCGCAGAAAATGACGTATTCGGAATCGGTCTGTGAAGCGAGGCGCGAGAGCTTGAGCGAGTCGCCGGTCAGGTCGGCGTGCTGATAGACATCGGCGCGTTGGTAGTGGTGGCCGAGGATGACCGCCTTCTTGCCCAACTTGGCGCGAGCGATACGGATTCTTTCCTGGCAAGCCTCGTCCGACATCTTGTTGAACGGATCGAAGGCGATGGTTGCTGTTTGCATGCTGTTCTCTAAGGGTTTGATGTGGTTTTCAGGCTAGCCCTGATGCCAGGGCAGGCCTGCCTGACGCCAGCCGTTGACCTTGTTGCGCTGGCCATTGGCGTCCTTGTCACCCTCGAAACCTTCGAGGACGTTGTAGCAATCGTTATAGCCGTTCTCTGTTGCCAGGCGCGCCGCGCCGTCAGAACGAGCGCCGCTGCGACAGAGGAAGAGAACCAGGGATTCCGGATCGACCTGACGCTTGAGTTCAACCAGAAAATGCGGGTTGCGCACCCCGCCCGGGTATTGATTCCATTCGATTTCGACGGCGCCGGGGACGCGTCCGACCCAGTCCCATTCGGCGCGGGTGCGCACGTCGACCAATTTGGCGCTGGGCGCCAGTTCAAGGATCGTGTGCGCTTCCTGCGGCGTCAGGGCGCCCTCGTAAGGTAATTCAAGCGCTTTGGCGCGGGCCTGCGACAAGCGAAGGATTTCTGTTAACTTTCCCATAATCATTGGCTGCTAGAATTTGGAGCCAATAGTATAGGGCAGAGATCATGGGTCACGAGCATCACCAGCAAGCGCCGTACGTGGTGACACCCGCCGATCGTGCCGTCGAGGCGCAACGCGCGACCTGGGTCAGTGTTGCGGTCAACTTCGTGATGACGGTATTTCAGATCGTCGTCGGCTATCTGGCTCATTCGCAGTCCTTGATTGCCCACGGCCTGCATTCGTTTTCTGATCTGCTCTCAGATTTTCTGGTCATCTACGCCACCCGGCAGAGTGCCAATCCGGCCGACAGTGCCCATCCCTATGGTCACGCCCGTGTTGAGACTGCCGCCACCTTGATTCTCGGGATGTCACTGGCGGCCATCGGCGCCGGTATCTTGTGGGAATCGGGCATGCGTTTGCAGCATATCGAAGCCCTGCCCTCGGTTGAGTTGTCTGCTTTGTGGGTGGCTATCGCCACGGTTATTTCCAAGGAGGTGCTCTATCGTTATCTGATACGCGTTGCCGAGCGACTGCGTTCCCAGTTGATGATTGCCAATGCCTTACATACGCGAGCCGATGCCGCATCGGCGCTGGTGGTCGTAGTTGGCATTGGCGGTGCGCTGCTCGGCTGGTCCTTCCTCGATTTGCTCGCGGCTGCACTGATGGGCTTCATGATCCTGCGCATGGGGCTGACGTTGGCGTGGGGCGCGATGAAAGAACTGATCGATACCGGGCTCGATGAGGCTCAGGTTGATGTCATTCGTGCCACGCTGCTGGCGACGCCCGGTGTGCTTGGGCTGCATGAGTTGCGGACACGGCGCATGGCGCATCAGGCACTGGTTGATGCGCACGTCCAGGTTGATGCGCGGATCAGCGTTTCCGAGGGGCATCGCATTGCCGAGTCGGCGCGTGCCCGTGTACTGCGGGAGCATCCGGAAGTGCTGGACGTGTTGGTGCACATCGACCCGGAGGATGATCTTGAGCCCGATCTCGCTGCCCATCGCTTACCCGGACGAGATGCACTGCTCAATGAATTGCGGCCCTTGTTGGATGGTTTGCCGGTGCCGGAACGGGTTCTTCTGCACTACCTGGGGGGGCAGGTTGAGATCGAGGTGTTTCTCGATCATCACTTTTTTGAAAACGGGAGCGCATTAAAAGCCGCAGAGGCGCAACTGGCCGAGCGCCTTGGTCAGCATCCGTCCATTCGGCGTATCTCCTTGAACTGCCTTGTTGCACCGAAATAGTGCCATTTGATATTAAAATGCACCGCCATGGTGCCGTAAAACTTCGGCTGACCCCGCCATCTCCTTGTGGCAAAATATAAAGCTTTGCAGATAGGCCTTGGCATACTTTCTGCTAAAAACTCTGCGTTGTGATTTTTTTGATTCTCGCCGGTTTGGCCGGCACCTTGTTTTCTTAGGAGATTGACGCTTATGGCAACCCCGCAAGACGTGATGAAGATGGTTAAGGAAAACGACGCAAAGTTCGTCGATTTCCGTTTCACCGATACCCGTGGCAAAGAACAGCACGTCACCGTGCCGGTCTCCGCCTTTAGTGAAGACAAGTTCGAAAATGGTCACGCTTTCGACGGCTCTTCCATCGCTGGCTGGAAGGGCATTCAAGCTTCCGACATGCAGCTGAACCCGGATCCGAATACCGCCTACGTTGATCCGTTCTTTGACGAAACCACCATCGTTCTGACCTGTGACGTCGTTGATCCGGCTGATGGCCGTGGTTACGACCGCGACCCGCGCTCCATCGCCAAGCGCGCTGAAGCCTACCTGAAGTCTTCCGGCATCGGCGACACCGCTTACTTTGGTCCGGAACCTGAATTCTTCATCTTTGACGGTGTCGAGTGGAATGTTGACATGTCCGGCTGCTCCCTGAAGATCCATTCCGCTGAAGCGGCTTGGGGTTCTGGCGAGAAGAGCGACGGCAATGGCTCCACCGGCCACCGTCCGACGGTCAAGGGTGGCTACTTCCCGGTTCCTCCGGTCGACAGCCTGCACGACATTCGTTCGGCTATGTGTCTGACTCTGGAAGCCCTCGGCTGCCCGGTTGAGGTTCACCACCACGAAGTCGCCACTGCTGGTCAGTGCGAAATCGGTACTGTGTTCAACACCCTGGTCAAGCGTGCCGACCAGACCCAGATCCTGAAATACGTGGTGCACAATGTCGCCCACCAGTACGGCAAGACCGCCACCTTCATGCCGAAGCCCATCGTTGGCGACAACGGTTCCGGCATGCACGTTCACCAGTCGATCTGGAAAGACGGCAAGAACCTGTTCGCCGGCGACGGCTATGCTGGTCTGTCTGAACTGGCCCTGTTCTACATCGGCGGCATCATCAAGCACGCCAAGGCCCTGAACGCCATCACCAACCCGGGCACCAACTCCTACAAGCGTCTGGTTCCGCACTACGAAGCCCCGGTCAAGCTGGCTTACTCCGCCAAGAACCGTTCGGCTTCCATCCGCATTCCGTACGTTGCATCGACCAAGGCTCGTCGTATCGAGACCCGTTTCCCGGATCCGATCGCCAATCCGTACCTGTGCTTCTCGGCGCTGCTGATGGCTGGTCTGGATGGTATCCAGAACAAGATTCACCCGGGCGATCCGGCTGACAAGAACCTCTACGATCTGCCGCCGGAAGAAGATGCAAAGATCCCGACCGTCTGTGCATCGCTGGAAGAAGCCCTGGCTGCTCTGGACAAGGATCGCGAGTTCCTGACCCGTGGTGGCGTCTTCTCCAACGACTGGATCGATGCCTTCATCGCCCTGAAGATGGATGAAGTGAACAAGGTTCGCATGACCACGCACCCGGTTGAGTTTGATCTTTACTACAGCTGCTGATAAAAACCTGGTTTTCAGTGCGTAGCAGTAAGACGCACAAACCCCTGAAAAGCCCCTAACCACGGGGCTTTTTTACGTCTGTACGTTGCACTAAGGCGCAATGCAGCGCAGAATAAATAAGGGGCAGGTGAGTAGCTAGGCGTTCTGAGCCACTCACAAGCTACTCAAAAGTAGCCTAAAGCCCCTATTCGCAATGCGTTCTAGAAGTTGCTAGGTGTTTTTAAGGGGAAATGATGGCCGGAATCACTGACAAGGAAGTACGTGCGCTGATAGCCAAAGCGAAGGCGTCCGGCAAAGTTGCAACGCAAGCCGATGGAATGATTCCTGGATTGACGCTGACGGCATCAAAAACCGGCCTTGGCTCTTGGGTGCTTCGTTATCGCACTGGCGGCAAGCAGAAGGAAACAACCATCGGGCAATTCCCCGCATGGGGCGCTGCTGACGCACGAGAGAAAGCCAAGGAATTGCGCCGCGCTGTTGATGTTGGCGTCGACGTGGCTGTTGAAAAGCAAATGACCAAGCTAGAGGCGATCAACCTTATGACGGTCGACGGCTTGGCAGCGGCCTATTTCGAGAAAGCCGAAAAGGATTTACACCCGCATACATTCAAGCAACGCAAAAGCGTGCACGCCCGGTTCGTCAGTCCGTTGATGGGTGGATTCCCGGCTAACTCAGTAACCCCGGCGCATGTAGTCGAGGCAGTCAAAAAGGGGCTTGAGGGCGGAAAGACATTGCCGCGCCTTGTCTTGCTGCACATTACCCAGCTATACCATCACGCCGTGGGCAATGCCGTCTGTTCGTCTAACCCCTGTCGAGACATTCGAGAATCGGCGGTAGTCGGCAAGGCGGATGCACCGAAGCTGCGCACGGCATTGAATGCTGGCGAGCTTGCCGCGTTCCTTCCGGCACTGGCGACAATCCCCAGACCGTATGCGCTGGCTATTCGCTTGATGCTGCTGACTGGCGTGAGAGTTGGCACCCTGACTGAATCTAAGGTTTCAGAGTTTGATATTGACGCTGGCCTGTGGCGAGTGCCGCACGAGCGCCGCAAGAATCGACGGCATACCACCGGGCCGTTCGTTGTCGCTTTGCCGCCTGTTGCTGTCGAGTGGGTACGTGAGTTGATCCAGTTGGCGGATGGCGCTGATTACCTGCTGCCTGTTGAAACGCGACGTCATTCAGACGCACGCAATAGCATGAGCAAGCGCACGACGTTGGCCGACTGGCTGGACAAGATGCACGCCAATGGGGGCGGGGCATGGCGACGGATCACCCCGCACGACACCCGGTCGACATGCAAAAGCTGGTTGTCTGAATTGCGAATCGACTACGAAACCCGGCAGCGTTACCTGGATCATGCGCTAACCGGCATGGATGCGATTTACGACAAGTCCGAACAAGTGGAACACCTGCGCAAGGCGGCGAATGCCTGGCTAGACTTCCTCGATAGCTGCGAGAGCGGCAAGGAAGCGGCGAAGGTTATCCAGTTGCCTACGGCGGCATAGCGAGTTTGCCGCACCTATCCCAAAAAAAGGGGGGTGCGCGTATCGACTGAAACAAGCAATTAAATGGCGCCATGCAGTACGGCGCTACTCGGCGCCGTTGCTATCCATAAGGATAACAATCATGGCTTTCGAGCAATTCAGGGGTCGCGCCCTATCTCCCGAGACAATCGCTGTCGATACTGACACGAGCATTTCAACTGTCCATCGCTGGATCAGCGCCGGGGCAATCACTGCTGTAAAACTTGGCTATCGAATGACCCGCGTCGACGGTGATTCGCTGGCTGATTTTCTGACTAGCCGCTTATCTGCGCCGCGCCCCGCACGCGGAAAAGCCCTGAAGCAATCCGCTATCAACAAAGCGGCATAAGGGGCGATCATGACAATCGACAACAAAAAAGCCGCCCGGCTAGGCACCGGAACGGCTTCAAATAACACAATCGACAAGCCGCATTCTACCGCACCCCAAGTAACCGGCCAATGTGCCGAAGTCTTTAACCACATTCGCAACGACGGGCCGATCCTCTCGTTTGTCCTGACGGCGGATTACGCGATACCTGAAGCGGCGGCGCGTGTCCATGATCTGCGCGGAATGGGTTTCAACATCCTGACAACGATCATGCCGGTTGTTGAATTTAGGGGCGCAATCCGGCGCAACGTGGCCTTGTACTCGCTTGGCTCCCCTGTATGGCCGCGCCCTGGCTTCTTTGCCGAAGAGGTGCGCCCATGATTCGCGCCCTAATAGCCGGTAGTCTTTTTGCTGATCCTCAGCAACGCACGAGCAAGACCGGGAAGCCGTTTGCCATTGCTCGTTTATCCGTTCCTCAAGGTGAGGAAGGCCGCATTTTCTGCTCTGTCATTGCCTTTGATGATTCGGCAGTAAAGCGCCTTCTGCAACTTAAGGCCGGGGCATCCGTGGCAGTGGCCGGCGTGTTGAAGGTTGGCACCTGGACGGCGAAGGATGGCACGGCAAAGCCCAGCCTCGATATGGTGGCCGATGAAATTGCAGCAACGACACCCCGGCCAAAGAAGCCGAAGGACGAATCGCCGAGCTATTCACGCGGCAATGGATTTGACGATCTGCCTGGCTGTGATGATCTTGGAGGGCAATATTGATGCTTAACCATGCGCAACAATTTAGCGATGCAATCAAAGCGGCAGGGCTAATTCCACCTGACGCAATCGAACCGGGCAAGCTGCACAGAATGCCGGGAATGGGAAAGGCGGGCAGCAATTCGGCGGCATGGTGCAAGCTGTTCGATGATGGTATCGGCGGCGTCTTTGGTGATTTCTCATCTGGGTTTGAATCAAGCTGGCAGGCAGAGCGTGAAGCCAAATATTCAGAGGCAGAGATAGCGGCATTCAAGACGCGAATTGCCGAAGAAAGAAAGCAGCGCGAAGCCGAAGAAGCACAACGCAAAGCCGAAGCCCAGACCAAGGCGGCGGCGATCTGGCAGAAGGCTGAACCCGCCCCCGGCGATCATCCGTATCTGACCCGCAAAGGCATCAAGGCCAGCGGCGCGAAGCTGCACAGTGATGGCCGCTTGGTGATCCCGTGCCGTGCCGATGGCGAGACTCACTCGCTGCAATTCATCGGGCCGGATGGCAGCAAGCAATTCTTGCCCGGTGGCAGGATCAAGGGCTGTTACTTCAGCATGGGCAACCCAAACGGCGCGGCGGCGCTGTGCATTGCCGAAGGCTTCGCAACCGGTGCAACGATCCACGAAGCAACGGGCTATCCCGTAGCGGTTGCCTTCAATGCCGGGAACGTAGGCGCAGTGGCCAAGGCCATGCGGGACAAGTTTCCTGATCTGCCTTTAATCCTGTGCGCCGATGATGACACCCAGACAGAAGGCAATCCCGGCCTGACGTCAGCAACCGAAGCAGCGCGATCCGTGGGCGGCTTGCTGGCACTGCCTGACTTTGGCATTGATCGGCCAGTGGGGGCGACGGACTTCAACGACATGGCGGCGCTGTACGGGCAGGAAGCCACGGCAAGCGCCATAGCGAATGCAAAACCGGTAGCTGATGCGATCCATCAAGCCGGAGCCGAGAACGTAACAGATGGCGATTCTAGCGGCTGGCCTGATCCGCAACCGATGACCGCTAAAACAGTGCCAGAGGCTTACCCGGTCGAAGCCTTGCCCGATACCGTGCGGGCAGCGGTGGAAGAAGTGGCGGGCTTCGTCAAGGCACCTGTGCCGATGGTGGCATCTTCTGCCCTGGCAGCGCTCTCGCTGGCAATCCAAGCCCATGCAGATGCGAAACGGGCAGAAAAGCTATCTGGCCCGATAGGCTTGTTCCTGCTGACCATTGCCGATAGTGGCGAGAGGAAGTCCACTTGCGACGGCTTTTTTACCCGGTCGATTCGTGACTATGAGGAAGCCGAGGCCGAAGCCGCAAAACCCTTGCTTAAAAACTACCGGGCAGCACTGGAAGCATGGGAAGCAAAGCGCAGCGGAATCAAAGAACTGATCCGCCAGTTAGCCAAGGGCGGCAAATCGACGCATAGCGCGGAATCCTCATTGCGTGACATGGAGCACGACAAGCCGGAAGAACCAAGAGTGCCCCGGCTGATCTTTGCCGACGCAACGCCGGAAGCCCTGGCCTTTGGCTTGGCGAAGAAATGGCCTTCAGGTGGCGTAGTCTCTGCCGAGGCCGGAATCGTGTTTGGTTCGCACGGCATGGGCGGCGATTCTGTCATGCGTAATCTGGCGACCTTGAATCAGCTATGGGATGGCAATAGCCTGACCATTGACCGGAAATCGTCTGAATCATTCACAGTGCGCGGCGCACGCCTGACCGTAGCTCTGCAGGTACAGGAGCCGACCTTGCGGGCTTTCTTCGAGAAGTCCGGTGCGCTGGCAAGGGGCACGGGTTTTCTGGCTCGCTTCCTGATTGCCTGGCCTGAATCGACACAAGGCTATCGACCCTTCACCGAAGCACCGGAGAACTGGCCCGCCTTGGCTACATTCAATCGCCGTATATCGGAGATATTGAATCAGCCGGTGCCAATGGATGACAGCGGCGCATTGATACCGCCGATGCTGCCCTTGTCGCCAGCGGCGAAAACCGCATGGATCGAATATCACGACGCTATCGAGAGCGAACTAGCTAGCGGCGGCGATCTGTACGACGTGCGCGACGTGGCCAGCAAATCAGCCGACAACGCGGCACGACTGGCAACCCTGTTTCAGATATTCGAGGGCGGGGGCGGGGCCATTGGTGCAGATGCTTTCGAGCGGGCTAGTTGCATCACGGCCTGGCATCTATCCGAAGCGCGGCGCTTCTTTGGCGAACTGGCTTTGCCGGTGGAATTGGCCGATGCGGTAAGGCTCAATGGCTGGTTAGTCGAGTATTGCCGACGCGAACGAACGCACTTTGTTCCGACGCGAGAAGCGCAACGCCTGGGGCCTGTGCGCGACAAATCGAAATTGACGATTGCCATTCAGGAACTGGAAGAACTGGACCGTGTTCGGGTAACGCATGAAGGGCGACGCAAAACCATCAAGGTAAATCCGGCGCTGATCGAGGTGACGACATGAGCGTGTCAGCCATGATCCGGAAACGCCAGCTTGGTAACGTTGCGACAGCGACACCTGCGACTTTTGCGACACATAAAGGGGGAAAGGTGCGAACTGTCGCAAGTGTCGCAACTGTCGCTGTCGCAAATCCCAAAACGCTGCAAACCGACAAGGGCAATCCTTGTTTGCAATGGCTGTTCCACTTTGCCGACCGTGACGACCTACTGGTAACGTTCGCGCCTGCTGTGGATCATGCCAAGGCGCTTTCATACTACCCCGAGGCAGTTGCAGCGGAACCGATACCAGACCGAC
>Ga0209480_10000749_pt1 | contig 25396 bp, 23 predicted proteins | sample JI61114C2DNA_FD_187501 | JGI IMG/M metagenome (GOLD analysis project Ga0209480, IMG submission 187501) | Wastewater effluent complex algal communities from Wisconsin, to seasonally profile nutrient transformation and Carbon sequestration -... | ecosystem: Engineered > WWTP > Effluent > Algae... | reverse complement strand
CGATTGGACCTTTACCATCAATTGGGTTACCTAAAGTATCCACAACACGACCTACCATTTGTTCTCCTACTTTAAGAGAAGCAATACGTTGTGTTCTTTTTACTGTAGAACCTTCTTTGATTCCTGTTGATGGTCCTAAAAGTACCACCCCAACATTGTCTTCTTCTAAGTTCAATACGATCGCCTCTAATCCGTTTTCGAATTGTACTAACTCTCCGTATTGAGCGTTTGATAATCCGTAAACACGAGCGATACCGTCTCCAACTTGAAGTACAGTTCCAACTTCTTCTAACGATGCACCAGATTCAAAACCTGATAATTGTTGTTTTAATATTGCTGAAATTTCAGCAGGTTTAATTTCCGCCATTGTGATATATCTTTAATGGTATATTAATTACTAAACTCTCTTTTTAAATTTTGCAATCTGCTTGCAACAGATGCATTGTATTGTTTGTCGCCCATTCTTAAAATAAATCCTCCAATAATAGCAGGATCTACAATGTTTTGAATGGTAATATTTTTGTTTGAAAACGATGCAATTTTTGCCAATACTTTAGCTTCTAACTCAGGCGTAATTTGGAAAGCGGTAGTTACCTTTGCAATCTCAATTCCGTTAAGTTCATCGTATAAAGCATTGAACTGTAAAGCAACATCGTTTAATAATTCAAATCTTTTGTTTACTAAAAGCAATTGAAATAATCCTTTTGTCTCTTTTTGAGCAGAAGCAAAAATTTCGTTTAAAGACGAAAATTTAATTTCACCTTTAACAATTGGACTTTGCAAGAAATCTTTTAACTCAGCGCTGTCTTTAATTGCATTTACAATTGAAGTCATGTCTGAATTTACAGCTTGTGTGCTGTTGTTCACTTGGGCAATGTCTAAAATGGCTTTAGCGTATCGAATTGCTGCTCTAGTTCCCATGATATTAGTTTAATTTAGCGTCACCTAACATTTTCTCAACTAATTTAGTTTGAGCTTCTTTGTTAGATAATTCTCCTTTTAATAATGTCTCAGCAATTTCTAATGACAAAGAAGAAACTTGATTTTTCAATTCTGCCATAGCTGCATTTTTCTCACTTTCGATTGTTGCTTTCGCAGATTCAATCATTGCTGCACCTTGAACTTGTGCTTCAGATTTAGCATCAGCAATCATTTTTTCTTTGATCTCTCTTGCTTCTTTAAGCATCAGGTCTCTTTCAGCTCTTGCTTCAGCTAATAATTTTTCATTATCAGACTTCAAGTTCTGCATGTCTTTCTTAGCGTTTTCAGCTGCTAATAAAGCGTTAGAAATTCCTTCTTCACGAGCTACAATTGAATTCATGATAGGTTTCCATGCAAATTTAACCATTAGTAAAATTAATACTAATAAGATAATAGCTTGCCAGAAAAATAGTCCGAATGAAAAATCGTTAATTAATTTCTCCATGTTTTGAAAAATATATGTTTAAATAGTATTTTTTTTAAAAGCAGTACCTGTAACCAACCGTTACAGATACTGTTTTTTCTTTCTTTATTATTTTCCTAAGATTAAAGCAGCGAATGCTAAACCTTCTAATAAAGCAGCGATAATAATCATCGCTGTTTGAATTTTACCAGCAGCTTCTGGCTGACGTGCGATAGCGTCCATTGCAGAACCACCAATTTTTCCTAAACCTAAACCTGCACCGATTACTACTAAACCAGCTCCAATTAAATTGTACATAATAATTGATTTATAAAATTAAACAATATTCAAATTTTAATGATGATCATCGTGATGATGATCTTGAACTGCCATACCAATAAATAATGACGACAACATTGTAAAAATAAAAGCTTGTAGGAATGCTACTAAAACTTCAATAATTGAAATAAACAATGTTAATCCTATCGATATTGGTAAATCAGCTGCTAAATTTTTTCCAACAAAAATCATTGCAATTAAACTCATGATTACAACGTGACCTGCCGTAATGTTTGCGAACAAACGAATTAATAATGCGAATGGTTTTGTTAATGTTCCTAAAATTTCAATTGGCATTAAAATAATCTTCATTGGAACCGGAACACCTGGCATCCAAAAAATGTGTTTCCAATAATCTTTATTAGCACTAAATTGTGTAATAAAGTAAGTAAACAAAGCCAAACAAATAGTTACCGCAATATTACCTGTAACGTTGATTCCTAGTGGAGTCATTCCAAGTAAATTTAATAACCAAATTAAGAAAAACACAGTTAATAAATAACCCATGAATTTTCTATATTTTTTCTCTCCAATATTTGGAATAGCAATTTCGTCTCTGATAAATAAGATAAGCGGCTCTAACACTCTACCAAATCCAGTTGGGATTGGTCCTTTTTTATATGATTTAGCTAAACCAATAAACATGAACAACAATAAAACAGAAGTAAACAACATTGAAAACACGTTTTTCGTAATTGAAAAATCTAATGGTTTTGCATTTGTTGGATGATGGTGCTCATCATAGTTAATAGTTCCAGCAGCATCTGTTTTATAAATTTTTCCGTGGTATAATTTGTAGAAATTTCCATCAACTTCAGCTACAGTTTCTCCGTGGTGAAATTTAGAAGATGAAAATACTTTTAAACCATTATCAATTAAAATAACTGGTAATGAAAACCCATAATGCTTACCTTTTTTTTCATCTGAGAAAAAAGTAAAATCGTGAGAATCTTGTAAGTGATGTTGAATGTACGCATCTACTTTAGCTTTCTTGTCCTGAGGTTCAGCAGTTTCTCCGTGATTAGCATCAGCAGCAATATGAACTCCATGAGCTTCTTTTTTAACTGAATCATTAGAAACATTAGCAAAACTAAATAAAGGCAATATCGCGATTGCGATTGCTGCTATTACATGAAGTGGTTTTCTTGAAATCACCATATTGATTATATTCTAAAATTTTGGTCTTAAAAATTTTTGCAAAAGTACAACTTTAATTAATATTCCAAGTTTTAAAAATATTTTTTTTGAATATTTAATGGTTTTTTTGCCTCAAATTACTTTTTGTTTAGCAATCTTATTGTAAAATAGACATCTAGACTTAAAAAAAACAGAAAAGTGATAAAAAAATTAATTTTATTCGTTTCTAGCATTTCCTTATTTTGAAATAAATATTCGGTGGCAAAAAAATAACTAATTCCTACTTTTAATGTTGACAATCCTAAAAAAGCAAAACCCAACTGTTCTTTAGCTGTTTCATAGATTTTAATCATTGCAAACAAAATAGCCAATGTCATTATAAATTGTAAAGCATATGACATTAAAAAAGGCGTTGTGTTAATTTTATTTAAAAAAGTAACTATTCCAAAATGAATTAGAAAAAAAGCGATTGAAATTAATAAAACTTGAACAGTTACTGGTAATTTTTTTAACATTCTTTACTTAATTATTATTTAATTGATTTACTTGTTTGATTACATTATAAAGCGCCACAAAAACACCAAGAAGTGTAATTCCTTTCAGAAAATAACCTTCAGGGTTTGGATATTTTTCATCGAGCCAACCACCAAGATACGAAAAGCCAAAAATAATCAATCCCATTTGAAATGGGATATTAATTAGTGCTAACCACTTATTGGATTGTTTTTTATTGTTTGAATCCATTATTTAACTTGAGTGCTCATTTAACTCGATTTTTTATTTGTTTTATTTGGATTCGTTGAATTCGAAATTAGGAATTTCTCATTTCGCAGCTAGCTTCAAATCGAGCTCCTGGCTCTACGGCAAGTTTTCCAACGATTACTTCTCCTGTTATATGTGCTTTAGATTTTACATTTAACATGCCTTCGGATTGTAGTTTTCCTGAAAAAACACCTTCAATATCGATGTTTTTACAAATGATATCGCCAATAACTTCTCCTGTAGGGCCAATTACAATTTTTCCTTCGGAAGTGAAATTACCTTTTAACTTACCGTCTAATCTAAAATCAGCAAAAGTAGTGATGTCTCCTGTAATGGTAGTTCCATCTACAATTCTATTGGTTTTGCCTAATAAATGATCTTGGTTTTTCACTTTTTCAAACATATTAATAGGTATTTGGGGTTATTATTTATTCAACAAAAGCCACTCTTCAAATTCTTTCTTAATTTGAACAATTTTATAATCTTCGGTTGAAATGATGTAGGCTTGGTCTTTAATTTTGTAATTTTTATGTTCTTTTAAAATTGATAATGTTGAGTTTGCCGATTCTTTTGAACCAAATCTATGAATCACAATAAAGTTATCTGAAATAGAATAAATATCATCTGAATATTTTAACAATACGGCATTAGAATCTTTAAGGTATTTTTCAATTTTGTCGGTTAGATTCTTAACGTCTTTATCAAACGGAAATTTCTTTGGGAAAATTAATTTCCATTCGGTTGGTTCATTTTTACTAAAATCTAATGCTTCTAATTTTGGAATATCAGTTTTTAATAAATTTTCTGCTTGTTTACCTTCTTCGATATTTGGATAAGTTAATGCTACAAAGTTTAATGCTTTTTTGTATTCATCTAAACCTTGTAATTTTCCAATAATTTTTGCCTTTAGTAATTCGAATTTAGCAACCGATTCTTCACCTTCAAATCGAATAATCATTTCATCAATTTCGTTATAAACTTCTCTTATCTGATTGTTTTCAAACTTTTTAAATACATTGTAATACACTGCTTCTGGATTGGTTTCATCGGCAATTTCAATGGTTGGATTTTTAACAATTTCAGCATAACGACTTGTTGGATATTCGGTCAAAATTTGTTCCTTCATTAATTCTGCTTTCGTTGGAGAAATAATTTGATAAATCTTGTACAAATTATATTTTGCAGGAAGAATTAAATGCTCTTCAGGATTGTTTTTTAATAATTGTTCTAAACGAGAAGCTGCCAATTCGTTTTCTCTAAATTTTTCTTTGTAAATAAGTCCCAATTGATAATAAGCAAAATTTCTGTCTTTTGCTAAACTATCTAATAACTTTTCATCTGTTGGAATTTGTTTTAAATAAAAATCAACAGTGTATAATGGATTTGTAATTTCTTCATCTTTTTTTTCATCAACAACATCTTCATTTGTATCTTCATCGTCTTTTGAATCTATATTTGAATTATTTGTTTTTAAACTAGCCCATTTCCAATTATCTTTTAACTCGCGTTTTCCCCATTTAGTTGCGAACTCTTTTTTTCCATATTCAACCGTAACTGGGTTATAAAAATAGAAACTATTATTATCTAAATTACCCATCATTCCAGGTGGTAAGCTTGATGAACCTGTGTTTTTTTTATTATCTTTTCCAACAATATTCATAGGATTTGAAGATGCATTTTGGCTTGTTAATAAATTAGCTTCTTTTTCTGCCTTTTCAGTAGCTAATTTTGCCTTTTTATTATCTTCAATCTTTAATTTAGTAATATACTTTTCGTAGTATTGATTCCTGTCAAAATCATTCATTGACACAACGGATAAAATACTATCGTTTTGTTGTGCAATGGTTTCATACTTAATTACATCATCAAGATTAATTCTTTTTTTCTTTATTTTTCTAAATTCTCTTGTTTTATCATCTAATCTGATTAAAGTACTGTCGTAATATTTTCCTGCGGTTTTATATTTTGCTTCACGAAAATAAATTTCGCCAATATTTCTATAATTTGAAGAAATTAAATAGTTATCTTGAGAAATAGATTTGATTGACTTATTATAATATTTTTCAGCCATTCTATTTTTTCTTTGTTTGTCATAAAAAATTCCCATTTGATGATTTAAAACATCTAAATATAACCTGTTTTCTCTGTCTTCTAATAGTTTTGTGAATTTTTCTAAAAAAACTAATGTGTCACCTTTTTTGTAATCAAATTGCTGTGCTTGTTTTGCATGTGCTTGAATTATATATCTACGTGGCGATTTTCTATTCATTTGAATCACATCTTCAAAAGCTACAAATGCACTATCTTGATAATTCATGCTTTCATACAATTGCCCTAAAATAAAAGAATATCTTGCTTTTTCTTCGTTATTATCTGTTGTTTCTTTTGCTATTTTAATGGTTGCGATGGCACTATCTTTAGCTTTAATATTTATGTAAGCCTGTGTTAACATTGCATTTGCATCAGCTAAATCTTGTCCTGAAATTTTTTTATCTTCCAAAAGTTTTCTCAGATTTTTAATAGCAACTTCGTCATTATCTAAACGAATATTTACTTTTTCGCGCCACACTTTTGCATGATAAATTCTATCACTTAATGGATATTTATATAAAATATAATTTAACGCTTCTAAAGAAGGAATAAAACGATTATCATAGTAACGTGCTTTTGCCAACAATAAATACGCTTCATCCATTTGCGGGTTTTTTTCAGTTCCAGCAATGTTCATAGAGTGTTTTTGAATGGCTTTTACTGCTTTTTCTTCGGCACGTTCAAAATTTAGATTTTTTGATTGTCCCGGCAATAATGCATCTTCATTCTTAGACATTCGTTCTACGGGTAGAGTTTCCCAAAAATTATCTTGATAAGCTGTTTTTAAATCAACCAAACCTTTGTCTAATGCAACATTTCCATTGTATAACACATTGTATTCTGTGGTTACAGCATGGAAATTTCTGTTAACAAACTTATCTTTTTTAACAGAACAAGCTATTAAAAAAAGTAGTAAACCAACCGATAGAGAGTATTTTATTAAGTTACTTTTCAATGTAAAACGTTTTTGTTCTTAAACTACTAAAACTCGTTTTTAGTATGTAAAGAATGGTAAAAATACGTTTCTTTTTTTGATGTGAAAAAAAATACGTTGTTTTTTGTTAATCAAACACATTTTTTAAAGCTTTTATTACTTTAAAGGCTGCGTCAATTTGCTCATCACTTACAATAATCGTAAACTCGTTAGTAGTAGAAATTACTTCATAAATAATTACACCCTCCCAAGCCAATCTTTGGAAAATATAGTAGTAAATACCTGGTGTTGAAGTGTTTTCTTGGGGTAATTTTACAGTAATCGAAGAAAGGTTTTCGATTTTGTGTGTTAATTTTTCATTCTTAAAAATAGATTCTATTAATGATTCTACTGAGGCGCTAATTACTATATTAGTTTCATTCACTCCACGAGAAGAAGTATAAAAAATATCTTGATATTTATTAATTTCTGAAATTAATTTTGCTTGATTGTCTAAAAGTGAATCTGAAATTACATATGTAAAATCCATAAGAGAAGAACGTACTGTAATTTCGCCAATATTTTTTAAGACTTTTGAAATTTTATAATTAATTTTAAAATCTAATTCTTCAGAAAGCCTTTTTAATGACATTACAACCGCACCTTGTTTCACATCTTTCCCTAAATGTACTCTTAATTCTGGCATCATTATTCTTGCCAAAGAAGTTAAATTGATAATTCCTTGAGAGAGCGAACTCAATAAAAAAGGTTTAGATTTTATGTATTGTTCTACTACTGATGAGATAGTTTTCATTCTAATTTGTTAAAATTATTGTTGTTTGGATCAAATATACAAATTCGAAAACAAATTGTTATAAATGTAACATTAAAAAACTTGTTGGGGTGATTTATCAAAGACTAATTACACCTAACAAGTTAAAAATAATAAAATGCTTCTTCGATATGTTCTATAACAAATTCTGCGTTTTCTTTGTGAATTGCAACAATATCAAATCGGACTTCAACTTCTAAATCATTTTGGGTAACATATTCATTAACAGATTTTAATAATAATTGAATCTTCTTTGATTTAACAAAATCTTGAGGTAATCCAAAATCAATACTAGAACGCGTTTTCACTTCTACAACTGCTAAAATTGTTTCTTTTTGAGCAATAATATCAATTTCTGCTTTATCGAATGTCCAATTGGTTTCTAAAATTTCATAGCCGTTTTTTTCTAAGAAATCAACTGCCAATTCTTCTCCAAGTTTTCCTAAATCGTTGTGTTCTGCCATATCATTGCGAGTTTATGAAGCAATCATTTATTTGAAAGACAAAATCACTTTTTTTTCGTTCACTTCAAAATCTACTTGACTTCCAAGAATCAAGGTTCGATTGTCTTTTTGATGTCCAGCTGGAAATTCAAACACGATTGGAATATTATATTCTTTAGCAATTGCAGTAATAATTTGCACTTCATTTTGTCCAAACGGAATTTCGTTATCGTGCATATCGGCCATACTTCCCACAATAATTCCTTTTACATTTTCAAAATAGCCATTGCGTTTTAAATTGTACATCATTCTATCGATGTGATACAAATATTCGTCTAAATCTTCAATAAAGAGAATTTTTCCTTTCGTATCAATCGATGATTTTGAACCCAATAAACTATATAAAATAGAAATGTTTCCACCCACTAATTCCCCTGAAACTTTTCCTTTTACATCATATGATTTTGAAGGAATACTGTACGAAATCGCTTCTCTAAAAAGCGCTTTTCGCAACGTTTCTTTTGCTTCTTCAGGCGCTTTTGGTACTGTAAATGGCATTATTGAATGCAATGTTGCAACGCGTTCCACGTTCAATTGACTGTGTAAAACCGTTACATCGGAAAAACCCATAATCCATTTTGGATGCCTTTTGAATTTGGTAAAATCTAATGAATCTATTATTCGAACGGTTCCATATCCACCACGCGCGCACCAAATTGCTTTGACATTGTCGTCATCCATCATTTCTTGAAAATCGGCAATTCTTTCGGCATCAGTTCCGCCAAGTTGGCAACTATCTAAACCTATAGTTCTGCCTAATTTGGCTTTTAAACCCCAAGATTCCAATAATTCAATAGCGGGTTTTGCATCTTCTGGAAAAAATTTACGAGCTGTACAAACAATAGCAACTGTGTCGCCTTTTTTAAGATAAGGTGGAATTTTCATTTTCTTTTGCGAATGAGAAAAGTTTGAAATTAAAATAAGTGTCAAAATAAATCTATACATCGTCAGATTTTATTAACTCAAAAGTAAACAAAATCCAATTAAAATTCGGGATTTCATCACTAATCGATTATTTTTGTTTCAGTTTTTAATAAAATAATCTTTGCTCTCTTAAATTAACACTTCTGTTGTTCGGAATTTAACGCAAAGTTTAGAAGTTTTTCGCAAAGTCAAAAAAGGAAAAAAATGACAGAAAATGAAATCTCAAATAAAGTTATTGGAATTGCAATTGAAGTTCACAATGCATTAGGACCTGGCTTACTTGAAAATACATATAAAGAATGTCTGTATTATAAACTTGTACAAGCAGGATTTAAAGTTGAAAAAGAAAAATAAATTCCATTGATTTTCGAAGATGTAAAACTAGATTGTGGTTACATAATCGATTTACTTGTAGAAGATAAACTGGTTTTAGAATTAAAAAGTGTTGAAGAACTATCTGAACTTCATTTTGCTCAAACTTTAACGTATTTAAGGCTTGGCAACTTTAAATTGGGTTTGCTTTTAAACTTTAATTCAGTTCTTTTAAAAGAAGGCATTAGACGAGTTGTGAATAAATTATAATTTTCACGACATTTGCACTTTTAAAACTTAAAATTTCTTTGCAAAGCTTTGCGAAAAACTTAGCGTCTTTGCGTTAAAATAAAAAAATTATGTTAGAAAACCCGAAAAGATATACGATTACAGCGGCTTTACCTTATACAAATGGACCTATTCACATTGGACATTTAGCGGGTGTTTATGTTCCTTCTGATATTTATGCAAGATATTTGCGTTTGCAAGGAAAAGATGTGGCTTTCATTTGCGGAAGCGACGAGCACGGTGTGGCGATTTCAATGAAAGCTAAAAAAGAAGGCATCACGCCGCAACAAGTAATTGATAAATATGACGGAATTATTCGTCAATCGTTTTTAGATTTCGGAATTTCTTTTGATAATTACTCAAGAACTTCTTCGGAGATTCATCATAAAACAGCTTCAGATTTTTTCAAAAAATTATACAACAACGGAGATTTCATCGAAGAAACTACCGAACAATTATACGATGCAAAAGCTGACCAATTTTTAGCAGATCGTTTCGTTACTGGAACATGCCCTAAATGCGACAATCCGGAAGCTTATGGTGATCAATGTGAAAAATGTGGTTCAACTTTAAATGCAACTGATTTAATTAATCCGAAATCGACCATTACTGGAGAAACTCCAATATTAAAAGCAACTAAACACTGGTTTCTACCATTAAATCGTTACGAATCTTTTTTAAGAGAATGGATTTTAGAAGGCCATAAAAATGATTGGAAACCAAATGTTTACGGACAAGTAAAATCGTGGGTTGATGGTGGTTTAGAACCAAGAGCTGTAACGCGTGATTTGGATTGGGGAATTGATGTTCCAGTTGAAGGTGCGGAAGGAAAAAAATTATACGTTTGGTTTGATGCGCCAATTGGTTACATTTCTTCAACCAAAGAATGGGCGGCTCGCGAAGGTAAAGATTGGGAACCGTATTGGAAAGATGCCGATACAAAATTGGTTCACTTCATTGGAAAAGATAATATCGTTTTCCATTGCATCATTTTCCCAGCGATGTTAAAAGCAGAAGGAAGTTATATTTTACCTGATAATGTTCCGGCAAATGAATTTTTAAATTTAGAAGGAAACAAATTATCGACTTCAAAAAACTGGGCGGTTTGGTTGCACGAATATTTGCACGATTTTCCAGAAAAACAAGATTCGTTGCGTTATGCTTTAACAGCGAATGCTCCAGAAACCAAAGATAACGACTTTACTTGGAAAGATTTTCAAGCAAGAAATAATAATGAATTAGCTGCGATTTTTGGAAATTTCATCAATCGTGTAGTGGTGTTAACTAACAAATATTACAACGGAATTGTTCCTGCTTCAAACGAATTTTCTGAAGTTGACGAGCAAACATTAGCCGAATTAAAAGCCTATCCAGCCGTAATTTCAAGTTCAATCGAACGTTACAGATTTAGAGAAGCGTTAGGTGAATTAATGAACGTTGCACGTTTAGGAAACAAATATTTAGCGGATGAGGAACCATGGAAAATGGTAAAAGAAAATCCAGCAAGAGTACAAACTCAAATGTATGTAGCGTTGCAAATTGCCTCCGCATTAGCGGTTTTATCGGAACCATTTTTACCATTTACGGCTAAAAAATTATCGAATATTTTAAAAATCGATACGTTAAGTTGGAACGATGTAACGATTAAAACAGATTTATTGCCAGCAGGTCACCAAATTGGTCAAGCCGAAATTCTGTTTGCTCAAATTGAAGATGCCGAAATCCAAAAACAATTAGATAAATTAGAAGCAACTAAAACTGCCAATAAAGTGGAAAACGCAAAAGCTGAACCGCAAAAAGAAACGGCTTCGTTTGAAGATTTTGCAAAAATAGATTTACGAATTGGAACCATTATTGAAGCAGAAAAAATGCCAAAAGCCAACAAACTTTTAGTTTTAAAAGTAGATACTGGAATTGATGTAAGAACTATCGTTTCTGGAATTGCGGAGCATTTTACACATGAAGAAGTAATTGGAAAACGCGTTACGGTTTTAGTAAACTTAGCCCCAAGAGCTTTACGTGGTGTAGAAAGTGAAGGCATGTTGTTGTTAACCAATAATGCAGAAGGGAAACTGGTTTTCGTAAATCCGGATGCTGAAGGCGTGATTAATGGTGCGATGATTTCGTAATAAAATAACCGCAGATTCGCAGATTAAAAAGATATGAACCCAAAAATAATCGCTTTTGATGCAGACGACACATTATGGCACAACGAACCTTATTTCGATGAGACGCAAGAATGCTTTTGTGTATTGTTTAAAGATTATGCTTCGGGTCAGGAAATTTCGAAAATAATATCGAATTAAAAAGTAAAAGAATAGAAAAATCTCAGATTAAATAGATATGATTTTTAAAACAAAAACACTGTCTTTTTTTTTAACAACACTCTTTTTTTTAAACACCTATTCCCAAGAGCTAGTAAAAAAAATAAACCTAGAAGTTGATGCCAAAACTGAATATTTTCATTCGATTGACGAACAAAATAGTAAAATATCTTTCTTCTTAGTCAATAAAACTGATATAGAGTCAGTTTTATTTGATGAAAATTTAAACAGAGAAGCGAGTTTGAAAATCGCAAAACCTGATAAAAAATTTAAAACTATCATTGGTAATGGTTTTGAAAATGGCAATTCAGTACTATATTGGCAAAATTTGAAAGACAATGAAATATTAGTTCAGACTTTTAATTATAAAAAAAAGGATGTTTCTAATAGAACATTAAAATTAGAAATGGAAGAAGAAGAAATCATAAAAAACATTATGATTGACAATACATTTTACATTATAACAATAAATAGAAATAGTAGTATTTTAAATTTTCATGCAATTAATAATCAATCTTTAAATAAAAAAACTATTGATTTATCTGATAAGAAATTTGTAAATAAAGAAAGTAAATTTACTAGTCTTTGGGCAATTCTTCATGAAGATAAAAGTGTTGAAAAAGAATTATCATTTCAAAATATTTCAAATGAGACTCCTCCTTCCTTAGTAATAAGTTCGAAAAAACGAAAAATCTATGTAAAAAGCAATAATCTAGTATTTACATTAGACAGTAATAAAAATTTTACACAAATAATTTCTATCAATTTAAACCAATTCACCGCATCAGTGTCTTCTTTGAATCAACCTTTTGTTAGACAAAATGATTTTGTTTTTGTAGATTCAAACTCTTTCATTATTGATGATCAAATAATACAAATGAAGTTAAATTCTAATCATATGATTGTTGAAATTAAAACCTTTGAAGGGAAATTATTAAAACAATTCGAAATTACTGACGAGAAAGATTTTGAATATAAGAATTCTGAAATTATCCAAGAAAGCGGAAGTGTTAAAAGCACTCGAATTTTAGGGACAACAAATCAACTTTTAAGAAAAACCAATCGCTTTTATCCATCAATAAGCTGTTTTTCTGCTAATAACAAATTATATTTAACCATTGGAGCCGTTTCACTAGAAGATAACAACAATTCATACATCCTTTATGGAGGAATGATAGGTGGTGCATCAGGTGGATTAATTGGTGGTATAATTGCTGCAAGCTTTTCAAACGACAATTTGAATTCCTATAGCAGAAGAAAAGTGATATACATAAATTCTGTTTTTGACAAAAACTTCAATCATATACCAGGACAAATAGAAAAATTACCTTTTGATAAATTAAGAGCATTTGCAGAAGAAAAAAAAGATTTAGAAAAACCGACTATTTTCAAATTTAAATCTGATTTATATTTTAGCGCTTATGATTCGGAAAATAAAAGTTATTCCTTTTTTAAATTTAAAAACTAATGACCCCAAAAATAATCGCATTTGATGCAGACGACACCTTATGGCACAACGAACCTTATTTCGATGAGGCGCAAGAACGTTTTTGTGTATTGTTTCAAGATTATGCTTCGAGTCAGGAAATCTTGGGATTGATATTGAATCATCAGATTAAGAATTTACCCTTGTATGGTTTCGGAATCAAAGCGTTTACTTTGTCTATGATAGAGTCGGCTTTGGAATTGACTAATCATAAAATCTCGGGACAAAACATTCAAAAAGTGATTCAAATTGGAAAAGATTTACTACAAAAACCAGTCGAATTATTACCGAATGTTACTGAAGTTTTGGAACAATTAAAGGAAAGTCATAAATTAGTAGTAGCCACAAAAGGCGACTTAAAAGATCAACACCGTAAACTTCACGATTCAGGAATTGGTTCTTACTTTCATCATATTGAAGTCATGAGCGACAAAGCAGAATTAGATTATGAAAAAATGTTATGCCGTTTAGATTGTAAAGCTAAAGATTTTCTAATGATTGGAAATTCATTAAAATCAGACGTTTTACCTGTTTTAAACATTGGCGGACATGCGATTCACATTCCGTATCACACGACTTGGGAATACGAAAAAATTGATTTTGAAATTGAGCACGAAAATTTCAAATCAGTTACTTTTATACAAGAAATATTAACGTTTGTATAAGGTTTTTCCCAAGCTTAATATTAAAATCAAATCATTTAATTACACCCAACGAGTTATATTTATCTTAAATAATAGTGATATAAAAACTATCTATTTTTGATTCCGAAGTTTAATTTGTAAGTTTGATGAAAATTTTACTAATCTAAAAAATAAAATATTATGGCTTTTGAATTACCACAATTACCTTATGCATACAATGCATTAGAACCGTATATTGATGCAAGAACAATGGAGATTCACCATTCAAAACATCACAATGCTTACACTACAAATTTAAATGCAGCAATTACAGGAACTGATTTGGAAGGAAAAACAATTGAGAACATTTTGATTAATTTAGACCCAAGCAATACAGCTGTTAGAAATAACGGTGGGGGTTTTTACAATCACAATTTATTTTGGACTGTTATGACTCCAAACGGTGGTGGTTTACCATCAGGTGAGTTAGCAGAAGCTATTGAAAGAGATTTCAAATCGTTTGAAGAATTTAAAGTACAATTTGCTAAAGCTGCAGCAACGCGTTTTGGTTCAGGATGGGCTTGGTTATGTGTGCACAAAGATGGAAAATTAGAAATTTGCAGCTCTGCTAATCAAGATAATCCTTTAATGCCCGGAATTGGTTGTGGTGGAACTCCTGTTTTAGCTCTTGACGTTTGGGAACATGCTTATTATTTAAACTATCAAAACCGTCGTCCTGATTATGTTGAAGCTTTTTTTAATGTAATTAACTGGACAGAAGTTACAAGAAGATACGCAACTGAAAAATAAAAAATAACTTATTTCAACTAGAAAGCCGAAGCGTTATGGCAACACTTCGGCTTTTTTGTATTTTCCCAATTTTATTTGAAAATAAAAAAGGTGAAATTTCTTTCACCCTTTTTGCCCCAAATCTACCATAAAACTTAACCTACTAATTTTCTGGTAGTGCTAAAGTAGAGCAAGATGTTGTGAAAGCCAAGAAAAATTGTTAAACAACAATAAAACTCGATGAAATGCAATTTTAATTCTTTTTTAGAACAAAAAGGATTTCAAATTACAAAAATATTAACGTAAAGAAATAAAAAAAGAGTGAAATTTCTTTCACCCTTTTTGCTTAAAATCTACCATAAAACTTAACCTACTAATTTTCTGGTAACACTAAAGTATATTGATAGATTAATATTTTATAAAAAAATTGTTAAATGAAAAAAAAAGTCGATGAAACGCGCTTTAGTATGCACGGGTATCTTTTCCTTCGTAGAAATTCATAAAAGCACGGTTTACTACCCGATTCCCTCCATCGGTAGGATAATCTCCCGTAAAATACCAATCTCCTAAATTCTCAGGACAAGCAATATGTAAATCTTCAACTGTTTGATAAATAATTTTCACTTCTGCTTTTGTGCCTTTTGGTGTAAGCATTTCGGCAATTTTATCTGAAATTTCTTGATCAGTGAATGGTGCATAAATTTCTTTTACATGATTCACCACATCAGCATCACTAAAGTCTTCTTGTGCTTTCGATTTTTGGTAAACCTCTTCTACTATATTATATAAATTGCGTTCTTTCAATAAATCTAAAGCCGCTCTAAACGCCACTAATCCTTCTAATTTAGCCATATCAATTCCGTAACAATCTGGATAACGAATTTGAGGTGCCGATGAAACTACTACAATTTTCTTTGGATGCAAACGATCCATCATTTTAATGATACTTTGTTTTAAGGTGGTTCCTCTCACAATACTATCATCAATAATCACCAAATTATCGGTTGGTTTTACTACGCCATACGTTACATCATATACGTGTGCCACTAAATCGTCACGACTGCTGTCTTCGGTGATAAATGTTCTTAATTTGGCATCTTTAATCGCAATTTTTTCCGTTCTGATTTTAACTGAAAGTAATTCTTTCAAGGTATCTTCTTTCAAGGTATCTTTTTGCTCGATAATCATTTTAGCTTTTCGTTGATTTAAGAAATCTTGAGCCGCTTCTGACATTCCATAAAAAGAAGTTTCTGCAGTATTTGGTATAAAAGAGAAAACCGTATTGTCCGTGTCGTTATTGATTGCTTTTAGAACACTGGGGAAGATTAATTTTCCTAATTCTTTACGCTCTTTATAGATCTCGGCATCGCTTCCGCGAGAAAAATAAATCCGTTCAAACGAACATGCTTTTTTAATCAATGGTGTTCTTACTTTTTGAACTGAAACATTTCCGTTTTTCTTGATTATGATAGCACTTCCTGGATTTAATTCTTGGACTTTATCAAATCCAACATTAAAAACTGTTTGAATAACAGGTCGTTCTGATGCTACAACTACAATTTCATCATCTTCGTAGAAATACGCAGGACGAATTCCTGCAGGATCTCGCAATACAAACGAATCGCCATGACCAAAAAGTCCAGCCATTGCATAACCTCCATCAAAATTTCTAGAAGCACGTTCTAAAATGCGTTGCACATTTAATCGTTCGCCAATAATTGGTGAAGCTTCTTGTTTAGAAAAACCTTCTAATTTGCATTGTTTGTATAATTCGGTAACTTCATCATCTAAAAAATGTCCAATTTTTTCCATTACGGTAACGGTATCGGCCATTTGTTTTGGATGTTGCCCTAAGTCAATTAAGTTTTGAAACAACTCTTTTACGTTAGTCATATTGAAATTTCCTGCAACAATTAAATTACGATGCATCCAATTATTTTGACGTAAAAAAGGGTGCACACTTTCGATGCTATTTTTACCGAAAGTTCCATACCGAACGTGACCTAAAAACACTTCTCCCAGATATGGAATATTCTGTTTTTGAAGTACCACATTGTCTTGGTATTCTGGATGTTCTTCTAACTCGCGACTGATTCTGTCGTTAATTTGAGCGAAGATATCTTTAATAGGTTGTGGGTCGTTTGAACGAATACGGCTGATGTATCTTTCGCCTGGATTTACATCCAATTTAATACTTGCTAATCCAGCTCCGTCTTGACCGCGGTTGTGTTGCTTTTCCATAAGTAAGTACATTTTTTGTACACCATAGAAAGCGGTTCCGTATTTTTCTTTATAAAATTCTAACGGTTTTTTTAATCGTAGTAATGCAATTCCACATTCGTGTTGTATAGCGTCACTCATAAGCTGTTGTGTTGTTGTATTTTCTTTTTTTTAACAGATAGATTCATAATTAAACTTAATGTAAAAAGTCGCTTCGCTCAAAATAGATAACATAGTAGCTGTGCGTGAAATTTATTTCTTGTAACCAACTAATTAATAAAATTTAAACTACGTGTCTATGTGTTTTATATTTATTTTTCAAAGAAAAAATGCCCCGAAATTTCGAGGCACGTTTTTATTCTTCTAATTCTATTTCAAATTGCGTTAAAGCTTTGAATTGTTTCAAACGTACATTCACTTCTTTTTTATCTAAATTTTCCATTCGTTCTGTTCCAAATTTTTCCACACAGAAAGAAGCTAAATTTGAACCATAAATAATAGCGTTTTTCAAATTGCTAAACGAAATGTTTTCAGATTGTGCGATATAACCTGCAAAACCTCCTGCGAAAGTATCACCAGCACCTGTTGGATCAAACACTTCTTCTAATGGTAAAGCTGGAGCAAAGAATACTTCTTTATTATGGAACAATAACGCTCCGTGCTCTCCTTTTTTAATTACCACATATTTAGGTCCCATTGTATGAATTTTAGCAGCAGCTTTTACCAAAGAATATTCTCCTGATAATTGACGCGCTTCTTCATCGTTGATGGTGATTACATCTACACGTTTGATTACATCTAATAATTCTGGTAAGGCACAATCCATCCAAAAGTTCATTGTATCTAAAACGACTAATTTTGGTTGTTCAATCATTTGGTTTAAAACACTTGATTGTACACTTGGGTGTAAGTTTCCTAATAAAACCACATCTGAATTTTTATACGCTTGTGGCACAACTGGATTAAAATCGGCCAAAACGTTTAATTCAGTAACTAAAGTATCGCGAGAATTTAAATCGTTGTGGTATTTTCCACTCCAAAAGAAAGTTTTTCCACCTTTTACGATTTCGATTCCTTCGATATTTACTCCTTTATTTTCTAATAAATCTAAATATTCCTTTGGAAAATCTTCTCCTACCACAGAAACTACTGCCGCATCTACATTAAAAAATTTAGACGCTAAACCAATGTAAGTCGCGGCTCCACCTAAAATTTTATCTGTTTTTCCGAAAGGTGTTTCAATAGCATCAAAAGCTACTGTTCCTACTATTAATAGTTTATTCATTAAATTGTCATTGCGAGATTTTGAAGCAAAATCAAATTAAAGGTGCAAATATAAGTTTTTGTTTACACACGCAAAACACTTATGCTATTAAATTTATTGAAAAAAAACGTTATTTTTGACGTCTTTTAAAAAATTCCAAAGTTGATTTGTGAGCAGTTATAGTGTCAATAAAACAGATTGATTTGTTCTATTGCTTATTCATTATTTCTAAATTTAATTCTTTTTCTAAATGTGCCATGAAACTATTAAAATGGTCTATACCAATCCAAAATTTAGGAATTATTTTAAACCAATTTAATTTTATGTTTAACAAAAGGCTTAAATCATAAAATCTAAGCCTTAACTTTTAAATTATATAGTTTACGGAATAGTGTTATTTATTATTCCATAAACAAGGCTTTTAATTCTGTTGCTTCGCTTGGTTTCATTTTTCCAGCTAAGACTAAGCTTAATTGTTTTCTTCTCAAAGCGGCTTTGTAACGTTCTTTTTCTAATTCGGTTTCTGGTTTAATTGGAGGAATAGAAATCGGCCTTCCTGTTTCATCAACCGCTACAAAAGTATAGATAGCTTCGTTGGCTTTATTTTTTATTCCTGATTCACGGTCTTCAATCCAAACATCAATAAAAATTTCCATAGAAGTATTGAAGGTTCTAGAAACTTTCGATTCAACAGTAACAACACTTCCTAACGGAATAGCTCTATTAAATGCCACATGATTCACCGATGCCGTCACACAAATTCTACGGGAATGTCTTCTAGCAGTTATACTTGCCGCTCTGTCCATACGAGCTAGCAATTCTCCGCCAAATAGGTTGTTCAAAGGATTTGTTTCACCTGGCAAAACCAAGTCGGTTAAAGTAGTTACCGATTCTGAAGGAAATTTTGGTTGCATTCTTTTTTTTACAAAGATAACGAGGAATTTGAAAATAAAAGGCATAAAAAAATCTCAAAACAGGGATTTTAATAATTATTTACACAAAGTGTTAAATCTAGTCTATCAATAACCAAGCTTCTGTATTATGTGTTTCTTGAATGTTTTTACGTTCAATTTGAGCTTCATTTAAGTTTTTAAAACTTCCATATACAACAGGATATAAGTTGTGTTTGTTCATCGGAAGTATCTTTGCATTTTCAAAACCAGCGGCTTTTAATTCGGTAATAGCTTTATTAGCATTCACTTCACTTCTATAAGCGCCAGCAACTAAATGATATAGCATTTTTTCTTCAACAGGATCAGCCACACTTAGTTCAACCGCTTCAACCGGATCGCTAATTACAAAAGTTGCTTCTTGAATTTTTTGTTGTACTTTTTCTTGAACGTTTTTCTGAACAGCTAAAGTTTTCGTTTCAATTTGTTGGTCGTAATATGTTTTATAACCAAAACCACCAGCACCTAACATTGTTATAAAAACAGCGGCATATTTTAAATACGAGTAATCTTTCTTTCTTTCAGGAGTAAAAATAATTGGTGATTTTTCTTCTAAAGCTTCTACTTTTTTCTTTAAAACTTCTCTTGTAATTTCAGGAGAAACAAAGCTGTTCAAACCAAACGAATCGGTTAAATAATTAACGGTATTAGCTGGTTCAAAAACCCAATTCATTTCACCGTTAACCGAAATTTCGCCAATGTTCTTCAACACCACACGATTGCGATTTTGTAACAAATACGTCCATTCGTTTACCACATCACCAATTTTGATTACTGCTAATTCGTAGGACATTTTTTCTTGTAATGCCACATGATTTGCCAATAAACCATCATTGTTTTTTACATTCGCATTAAACGAAACCACTTTTTTAGGTGGAAAAAACGAACTTGCGCTTCCAGTAACGTGAGCGGACACGGTTTCGGTTAAAAAAGCACCAAAGCCAGGAACAGTAATGCACTGATAACGATACAATAAGTCGGATATGTGTTTTTCTATCTGCATAACAACAAAGTTAGATAATCAATAACAAAATCAAAATTTTATCAAAAATTTTTATCAACAATTGCGTTTTTAACTGTAAATAATTAGAAGCGAATGGCTTGGGTTTTATTGGTTTCCATTTTCTTGCTGTCCGAATCTACACAGTGCCCTCCCCATTAGGGCTAGAAAGGTTTCCATTTTCTTTTTTGGATTATTGCTAAAAAAAACTATTTTTGTTGCTCAGTTATACGCCAAATAAATTTTACACACGCCATGACACAGTCAGAATTGTATTACACGCTTGCGCTTATGCAAGTGGAAGGAGTAGGAGATGTAATCGCTAAAAAACTCATCCAACATTGCGGAAACGCAGCAGAAGTCTTCGCTTCAAGAAAACCTCAACTTCAAAAAATTGAAGGAATTGGTTCGGTTGTAATTAAAAATTTGCAAGAAAAATCTGTTTTTGCAAAAGCGGAAGCCGAACTCCAATTCATCGCACAGGAAAATATTTCAACTACTTATTTTCAAGAAAAAAACTATCCCGAGCGTTTAAAAAATTGCTACGATAGTCCTGTACTCTTATTCCAAGTCGGAAATATCGATTTACAAAATAGAAGAATCATTAGTATTGTTGGTACACGTCAAGTCACAACATACGGCATGGAATTTACTAAAAAAATGATTGAAGATATTTCACCATTAAATCCAATTGTTATAAGTGGTTTTGCTTATGGCGTAGACATTTATGCGCATCAAATGGCAATGGATTGCGGTTTGCAAACTATAGGCGTTTTAGCGCACGGATTGAATCAAATTTATCCTAAAACACACAAAAAGTACATGGCAAAAATGGAACAAAACGGTGGATTTTTAACCGAATTTTGGAGCACCAGCAATCCTGATAAAGAAAATTTCATCAAACGAAACAGAATTGTAGCAGGCATTAGCGAAGCCACTATCGTAATTGAAAGCGCTGAAAGAGGAGGTTCTTTAGTTACCGCAAATTTAGCTAATGATTATAACCGAGATGTCTTTGCTGTTCCTGGAAGAACGACTGATAAATATAGTCAAGGTTGTAATAATTTGATTAAAACACAACGCGCTAATTTACTCACATCAGCAGCAGACTTGGTGTATATATTAAATTGGGAATTGCTGCAAGAATCTCAAAAAGTAGTACAAAAAAAATTGTTTGTTACCTTAACGGATGAAGAACAAATTATATATGATTACCTTCAAAAAGCAGGAAAAGAAATGATGGATATTATCGCTTTAGAATGTGATTTTCCAATCTATCGAATTTCTTCGATTCTGTTAAACATGGAATTAAAAGGAGTGACACGACCATTGCCAGGTAAGATGTTTGAGGTTGTTTAATTTTTTTTCTTACACCAATTAAATTTAAAAATTTACTGGAATAATTTATTTTATATCTGAATATGCAAAAAAATCAATTAGATATAAAAAAAATTTTTGTTTTTTTTAGAAAAATCTTTAGCCAGGACAACAAGTTCATTGAAACTATACAGGATAAAGATCTTACTATTTATTAAAAAGAGGGAAGTGCAGGTGAAAGCATAAATCAAAGCTAAAAGTTGTTAGAAAATATCATTATAAAAAAGTGATGAGAATTCGCAAGTGTTTTTTTAATAGCTATTTATGTAATTGGCATTTGGAAAGTTTACCAAAAATAAAAGGTGAAATTTTTGTACGACAACACAAAGTGTTTGTAAAGAATTATTTTTAAATTATTTAGAAGACTTTAGCAATCATAAATCAATAGAGTTTAAGATTATGATAATTGACAATGCTACTTTTCACTCTACAAAATGATGTCAAAATTTCATACAATATAATACTTTTTTCTTGTTGTCCCGAGTTTAACCCTGATGAAAAAATGTGACAATAGATAAATGATAAAATAACCATAAAATATATGACACACGTTAGTTGTATACAATATGTTTTCCGAACTTACGCTGAAAGCTTCCCTCCTATTTTTCCGAAAGAAATTTATTGAAATTGTAATCGAAAATCTTACATGAAAATTAAAAACCTAATCGAACTTTGTCGATAAACTTTGTATTGAAAATACGTTTTCGGAAAAATCTGTTGTGAAATAAAAATCTGAAACTAAACGTTGCGTGAAAATATACTTTGAGTTGATTTTTATTTTTAAGTTCTGAAAATATCATACTATATACAACAGCGGTTTAAAAATATGGCTGGTTTCGAGAATTTTTGTGCTCAATTTAAAGTTTTGTGTATATTTGTGTTGGCTTGGTGCTGGTTTTTCGCCACATTTTTAAGCCTCAGAACGATGATCTAAATCAAAAAATGGGAGAATTAATTAAAATAGCCTAAAAATGATATAATTAGGTACATAACATAAACTACATGTAGTATATTCTAACGGTGTTTTTTAAAGTTTAATCTATTACCTGCTTCAATACATGATATTTAATAATACACAACGAGTTACATATCTTATAAAAGATTAACTTTTAGTTGATAATATCAAATCCTGTGTATTTTCTTAAAACTTCAGGAACTACTATACCTTTAGGAGTTTGATAGTTTTCTAAAATTCCAGCTAATACTCTTGGTAATGCTAATGAACTTCCGTTCAACGTATGAGCCAATTGGTTTTTACCTTCCTTATCTTTGAAGCGTAATTTTAAACGATTTGCTTGAAACGTTTCAAAGTTAGACACTGAACTAATTTCTAACCAACGTTCTTGCGCGGTTGAATATACTTCAAAGTCATAGGTTAAAGCCGAAGCAAAACTCATATCTCCACCACATAATCTTAAAATTCTATATGGTAATTTTAATTCTTGTAAAATTTTTTTAATGTGTTCTACCATTCCGTCTAATGCTTTATAAGAATTATCTGGATGTTCAATACGGACGATTTCTACTTTATCAAATTGGTGTAAACGATTTAGTCCACGAACGTGTGCACCATATGAGCCTGCTTCGCGTCGGAAACAAGGCGTATATCCTGTACAAAGAACTGGTAAATCATTTTCATTTAATAAAACATCTCTAAAAATATTGGTTACCGGAACCTCAGCTGTTGGAATTAAATACAAATCATCAACTCCTACGTGGTACATTTGTCCTTCTTTATCGGGTAATTGACCAGTTCCAAAACCAGAAGCTTCGTTTACTAAATGCGGTACTTGATATTCTAAATAACCAGCATCGGTATTTTTATCTAAGAAATAAGTGATTAAAGCACGTTGTAATTTAGCACCTTTTCCTTTATAAACTGGAAAACCAGCTCCTGTGATTTTTACGCCCAATTCAAAATCAATTAAATCATATTTTTTTGCTAATTCCCAATGAGGTAAAGCACCTTCGTGTAATTTAGGAATGTCACCTTCTTGAAAAACGTTTAGATTTTCATCAGGAGTTTTTCCTTCTGGAACAATGTCTGCTGGTAAATTTGGTAATTTGTATAATTCTTCTTGTAATTTTGAGGTAAAAGCATTCAACACTTCGGTAAGCTCTTTGTCTTTTTCACGAAGTTGAACTGATTTTTCTTTTAAGATCTCTGCTTTTATTTTTTCACCACTTTTCATTAGATCACCAATGTCTTTGGATAGCCTATTCGATTCGGATTTAATAGTGTCTAATTCTGCTTGTGTAGCTCTTTTTTTCTCATCAAGAAAAATAACTTCATCAATTGCAGTTTTGGCATCTAGGTTTTTCTTTGCCAATTTTTTCACTACTTCTTCTCTTTTTTCTCTAATGTACGCTATCTGTAACATAATGTATAGGATTTTAATGATGCAAATTTAAGAAATTCGATTTAGATAAATGACAAAAAATAAAAATGTAGCTAAGTTTATGTATATGTGTGGATTTCGAGATAAAATAGATTATAAATTAAACATTTTTAGTATATTCGCTTGATTTTTTTAAGAATCAAAAAGATGTCCTCAATTATTTAAACCTACATACAAATGAAAAAAATTACATTTTATTTATTTCTAATTTCAGGATTTTTTAGTTTTTCTCAAACAGAAGAGGCTGATTTTGAAAGAATGGTTGAAGCCGAAATGAAATCGGCTTCTTTGGTTGAAGCTTTTGCTGTAAATCCAAATACATTAAATTACGATATTACATATCATGAATTGCGTTTTATGGTTGATCCAGCGGTTGATTTTATCACTGGTCAAGTAACATCTACTTTTACTGCATTAGCAAACATGAATACGGTTACTTTTGATTTAACAAACGAATTAACAGTTAGTTCTGTTACATTAGGAGGAAGTCCATTAACTTTTGTACAAAATACTTCAAATGAATTGGTAATAACTTTACCTTCAACATTAACTACAGGGAATTCAGCTACGGTTATTATTAATTATTCTGGTGTTCCAGCTGCAGGAGAGGCAGCTTTTACACAGACAACACACAGCGGAACACCAATAATTTTTACACTTTCTGAGCCTTTTGGAGCAAGAGATTGGTGGCCGTGTAAGCAAGATTTGAATGATAAAATAGATAGTTTTGATATTTACATAACTTGTCCAGATACTTATATTGGAGTTTCAAATGGATTATTACAAAGTTCAGTAACTTCTGGAGGAAATGTAACAAGACATTTTCATCATAATTACCCAATTCCTGCTTACTTGATCTCATTAAATGTTACAAATTATACCACTTATAATATTCAAGCTGGATTAGGAACTGTTGCGAGTCCGTTTTTCCCAATTAATAATTATTTATATCCAGAAAGCAATAATGTTTCGGTTCAAAATGCAATCAACAAGACAGTATCAATAATGAACATTTTTGAAGAAAAATTTGGATTATATCCATACAGAAGTGAGCAATACGGTCACGTTCAATTCGAATGGGGAGGAGGAATGGAGCACACAACTATGTCGTCGATGGGTGATTGGAGTAGAAGTTTAATTGCACACGAATTAGGACATCAATGGTTTGGCAATAAAATAACTTGTGGAACTTGGAAAGATATCTGGTTAAATGAAGGCTTAACAGAATATACCGCAGGTATTGTAGTAGAAGAATTAGATGGTGACGCAGCATTTGTTTCATGGAAAACTAGTAAAATTAATAATATTACATCACAAACAGATGGTGCGGTTTATTTAACCGATACTGAGGCTGAAGATGTAAACAGAATCTTTAGTTCAAGATTGTCATATAATAAAGGATCTATGGTGACACATATGTTGCGCTGGGTTATGGGTGATGAAAATTTTTTTCAAGCTCTTCAAAATTATTTAAACGCT
>Ga0209480_10000746_pt1 | contig 25457 bp, 23 predicted proteins | sample JI61114C2DNA_FD_187501 | JGI IMG/M metagenome (GOLD analysis project Ga0209480, IMG submission 187501) | Wastewater effluent complex algal communities from Wisconsin, to seasonally profile nutrient transformation and Carbon sequestration -... | ecosystem: Engineered > WWTP > Effluent > Algae... | reverse complement strand
TGTTGCAGCACTAATTGAAGATCTTTTTACTAGAGGTTTAGTATTACGCGAATTAGAAAACTGGTTAGGAACTAACATTGCAATTCTAATAATAATGGTAATTGAAACATACCATATTTTTAATCCAAACACAACTTTTTTTAGCTTTATTGTATCACTGTGTTGGGGATTTACAATGTCAATGCTTTTTGTATATACTAAAAGAGTTTGGTTGCCTTTTTTCTTTCATTTAGGTTGGAATTTTGCCCAACCATTTTATGGTTCAAACCTCACAGGATTAGATGATATGGGCAAAATTATTCATTCTAAATTTGAAGGGCCAGTTTTGTTTACAGGCGGAGGAATTGGAATTGAAGATTCTATAATAACTGTATTTATTTTATTTTCAATAGGTGTTTTTTTATATCATCGTTCTAATAAAGAAAGTAAAATAATAAAGAGAAAGACTTTAAAAGAAAAGCCGAATCGCTAACAACAGCTTTGATCTATTACAGGGCTTGCGCTTGCTATTTTGTTTTTCATGGATAATAATCTGGTGACTACAATTCTATCTTTCTAAGAAATGTTGTAGTTTTGTTTTGGTCAGTCATTGCTGCAGCAACTGGTGCAAGCTGTATACGCTAAGCAATATTGTTTTGTTTGATAATGAATTTATAATAATTAACTAAAAAGCAATTACATGAAATTTACAACCTTAATTATTCTTATTCTAGGATTTTGTAAATCCTTTTCCCAAATTAAAAATGTTGAAATAATTACAAAAAAAAATGATACCATAAAAAATGTAGAATTAAAAATGGGTCATATTTCGAAAACTAATCTTGAGATCTTACTACAAGAAAAAATTGTATACTTAGATAAAACAGGTTCTAAGATTAAGCTATTGCCAACTGATGTAAATTCTTTCAGTTTTATCTATGATGATGAAGTTTTACGTTTTGAGAACATACAAGATAGAGGATTTGCATTAGAGATGTACTCGAACAAACTTAAATTATTTAAATTGATAACTAGAGCCTTCAATGTTTACATCATAAAAAAACCCAATGGCAAAGTAATTTATATGGAAGCAAAGGGATTAAGCAGACTAATTTCTAAAAAAGAAATTACTAAGGAAATGTCTGATTGTCAAAGTACAATACAAAAAGTAGAAGATAAAACATTATCCGTGCAAGGTGAAGCTGGAGTTATTGAACTTGTAAAAGATTACGAAATGAACTGCAATTAAAATTGCAAGCTCGCATAACAGTAGTTTGGAAAACATTAGCCCTCATTGTATCGCAGAACACGCAAATAATACGAAAAAATAAAAAAAACTATGAAGAAAATAACAATACTTTTATTTATTTTGGTGTCAACTTCTACTTTTGGCCAAGATTTTTTTGTTTACAAAATAAGTAAGCCATATTGTATTTTTAATTTTATGGAAACTGCAACAAACGGAAATGGAACTTCTTCATACTTTAAAAAATATATTGAAGATAAAACCCAAAATAACCCTAATTTTAAAAATCTTTGTGAAGAATATAAAAAGATTAATTTAAGTTATAGTTACAAACGATCTGAATTTCCTGATGAAAGAAGGCCAAATCGCTCAACCTATGATTTAATTTCAATAAACGCAGTTAATTCAAAAAATTTAATAGAATTCAAAGAATCTACAATTGGCATTCTTCCAATTGTAGAATATCAAAAATTATTTAAAATATTATCTGATGCAGAAAAAATTTATGACGAAATAATTTGGAATGATTATGAAAAGAAACTAATAAACCAAAAAAATAATTTAATCAAATTTAAAAAATTAAACGTTGAAATTTTTAACAGATTTAATAAATTCTATAATTCAACTTGGACAAATGAAATTCCCTTTCAAATTGCATTGTATCCAATTCCAGGAAAAAAAGGTTCTACAACAGCAACTCCTCACGGAAATAGCCTTTGTATTGGAGTTTTAACTGATGAAACTGATTATACAGGTCGAAATGGAGTAATTCTACACGAAATGTGTCACGTTTTATATGATGAACAATCAAAAGAATTTCAAAAGCAATTAGTTTCCTATTTTGCAGAAAACAAATCAGAATATTCAAAATTTGCAAGTGCATATTTTGATGAAGCACTAGCAACAGCATTAGGAAATGGTTGGGCATATAATAATATAAATGGAAAAATTGATGAAAAAGAATGGTATAGCAATACTTATATTGAAGGATTTGCAAGAGGAATTTATCCTTTAGTTGAAAACTATTTAAACGAAAGCAAACAAATTGACAAAGTTTTTATAGATAAATCAATAGAAATATTTGGTCTAAAATTTCCAAATGCAAATGCGGATTATTCAATTTTATTAAACAAATTATATTTATATTATGACAATGAAGATGAAAACGAAATCACGATTCCGTTACGAAAGTACTTTAGATTAAGTAATGTGAATTCATCATCTCCAATTTTGCATCCTTATAGTATTGAATTCCTAAACGAAGGTATGGGAAATCAATTGGTTATAGTTAATGAAAACCAGAAAAATACTTTAGATAAATTAAAAGAAATTTATCCTGAATTATCAAAAATAAACTTTGAAAACAAGCCTTTAAATTTAAGCTTTTTTGACAAAAAAGGAAATGCAGTAATTATACTAATTGTGAACAATAAATTAGAATTTGAAAATTTAATTGAACAAATGAATAAAGAAAAATATTTTGACAAAACTAAAATAACACAAAATTAAAAAACAACGACGGCTAACAGCAGTTTCAAAAAATGACGAGGCACGAGATTCATTTGAAATTTAGAAAGGTATTTAATTAACGTTTTGTTGATATTTGTAAAGCCTTAGTCTTGATTTATCACCACTTCTTCAAGCAAGAAAAGTTAACTGTAATTTTAAAAAGATGAATAGAAAAAGAAATTTATTAGCAATTTTAATTCTTAGCATTTTCATTTCTTGTGATAAAGAAGTTGGAATTGATGGAGTTGTAGTCGATGCGTCAACAGGTGAAAGAATTACAGGAGTTAATGTTAAAATGACTTCAGAACAAGGAAATCGTGAAGAATTAACAAATTTTATTGGATATTTTAATACATACAAATCATTTAGTTGTGGATTTGGAAATTGTAATAATGATTTTAATGTTGAATTTTCAAAAGATGGATATGAGACTAAATTAATTAATGAAAAATTTTATAATAGTTCAGAAGCAGAATTCATTAATCCAGAGAAAAAAGACACATTAATAATTAAATTGAATAATAATTAAAAACTACAGCTAACAGCCATTTGCTTCAATAACAACTAACGAATTTTCCAAAGAAAAATCCGTTGCTGAATGAAATATTAGTAATATCATGTAAAATCCGTTAAAAGCGGATTTTACATTTCTTATTTCGTTGGTCCATCCCAGTTTGAAAAACCACCTATTAAGTTAAAGGTATTCTCAAAACCTAGTTGTTCCATAGCACCACAAGCATTTGAACTACGCACGCCCGCAGCACAATACACATAATAGTTTTTGGTTTTATCTAACTCCTCTACTCTATAAATAAAACCTTGTCCTTTATAGATATCAATATTTATTGCTTCCGGAATTGAACCGTCGTTGTATTCATCTTCAGTGCGTACATCTAATATAACTCCGTTTTCATCAGCTAAAAACTGACTCCACCACGCGTTTTGATCTAAGTTTGTCATCGTTTATTTTTTTTCAAAAGTACTATCTAAAATTCTAAAAAAAAACTTTAATAAAAAATTAACACACATTTGTACATACAAATAAAATAATTACTACATTTGTACATACAAATTTTACAATATCAAATGAGAATAGAAGAAATCATAAAACCAACTTCTCCGATGGCAATCGAAAAGCGTACACTACTTAATGTAATGTACACTCAAAATGTTGTATCAGAAAAGTTCAATGAAATTTTAAAACCATTTGACTTGTCACCAGAACAATTCAATGTATTGCGAATTTTAAGAGGTCAAAAAGGAAATCCTGTAAATATGTGCACTATTCAGGAGCGAATGATTGCCAAAACAAGTAATACAACAAGACTTGTAGATAAATTGCTGTTGAAAGATTTAGTTATCCGAGAAATTTGTCCAATAAACCGACGAAAAATGGAAATTACCATTACAGATAAAGGAATGGAATTACTAAAACAATTAGATCCATTAGTGGAATCTCACGAAAAAGCATTTGCCGAAAATCTTACGAATAATGAATTAGAATTGTTAAATGAATTATTAGAAAAATTTAGAAATTAATTATCAAAATTGCCATGAATAACTTTATAGAAAACCAAAATTGGCGTTATGCCACCAAAAAATTTGATGCTACTAAAAAAGTATCAACCGAAGATTTAGAAACACTAAAAAAAGCCATTCAATTAAGTTCTTCTTCATACGGATTACAATTATACAAAGTATTTATTATTGAAAATCCAGAAGTTAGAGCACAATTACAGCCTGTTTCTTGGGGTCAATCACAAATTGTAGATGCTTCTCACCTATTAGTATTTGCTAATATTGTAAATGTTCAAGAAAGCCATATTGACGCTTATGTTCAAAACATAGCAGATACAAGAGGCTTATCTGTAGAAGATTTAAAAGGATATTCAGACTTTATGAAATCTAAAATTGTTCCGTTACCAGTTGAGCAAAAAGCAGTTTGGACTTCAAAACAAACGTATTTGGCTTTAGGGAATCTTTTAAATGCTGCTGCCGAATTAAAAATCGATGTTACGCCAATGGAAGGTTTTGAACCAGAAAAATATAACGAAATTTTAGGTTTAGACAAATTAGGCTTAAACGCATCATTAGTAGCAGCTATAGGTTACCGTCACGAAGAAGATGCAACACAACACTTTGCAAAAGTGAGAAAACCAATCGAAGAATTATTTGAAACTATTTAATATAACCATTAACATTTAAAATGAAACACATGAAAAATTTAAAATCAATCGCATTAGCACTTGTAGCTTTCGTAACATTATCAACAACTGCACAAACTAAGAAAGTTGACGCAGCAAAAAGTACTATCAACTGGGTTGGAAAAAAAGTAACAGGAGCTCATGAAGGAACTATCAATTTAAAAGATGGTGCTTTAATCTTTAAAGGAAAAAAATTAGTTGGTGGAAACTTTACAGTTGACATGACATCTATCAACACAACAGATTTAGACGGAAAAGGTAAAGCTAACTTAGACGGACACTTAAAATCTGATGATTTTTTTGGTACTGAAAATCACCCAACTGCAAACTTAGTAATCAAAAAAATTGCTGATAAAGGAAATGGTGTTTATGGTGTAAATGCAGATTTAACGATCAAAGGAAAAACAAACGCAGTTGGTTTTGAAATTACAGTTGCAGGAAACTCAGCTACAGCTGATTTAAAAGTTGATAGAACTAAATATGATATTACTTACAAATCTGGAAACTTTTTCAGCGATTTAGGTGATAAAGCTATTTATGATGAATTTGAATTAAAAGTAAAATTAGTATTCTAATTGAACTGGGAAACTTTGCTATGAAAAACAAAAAGCCTTGAAGTAATTCAGGGCTTTTTTGTGTTTATTATTTACGGCAACGTTACTTCACCTAAAAACAACGTCCAAACTTCTTTTTTAGTAGAACCAAAAGCCTTTAGTATTGGCTTAAAACTTACTTTTTGAAAAAGTAGTAATTGCTGTGGTTTTTCGTTTTGCGTAATTGTTAATTGGTATTGTGTAGTCCAAAAATCGTTAGCAACAATAGAATTCTCAAAATTGGAAACAGAAAACAAATAGTTCTTATTTTCAATTTTAGTTAATAACTCTTTCAATGAAATTGTAGGTTTTTCTTCTACGGTATAATCAACAACTGGGCTGTTTTCATTTTCAAACAAGTTGAAAATACTCGATTTGATTTCGTTTTTTAAACTTTCTGAAGTGCTTTCGGCAGAAAATAACGTTAAATAATGGTAGTAATCTTCCACTTTTAATGTTGCGCTTTCTTGGTAGGCTTTTACCGAAGCCATCGTAAAATTTGCTTTTATTGCCGTTGAAGCAGACGGATTCGCATTTTGACCAAAAACGGAAAATGTGCCAACTAAAAACAGAAAAATACAACTTCGTAAAAACATATTATTCTTGTAAAATTCGTATAAAATTTATCTCATTTTTTTCATTACTTCGAATGTCAATTACTTTCATTCTTTTTAATGAAATGCTTGGAACAATCAACTTTTCAGAAAATTCTTGCTTGTTAAAATATTCTATTCCCAAATCATTTTTTAGCATTACCAAAACTTCTAAATCATTTGCCAAAATTTGCTGCAATTGCTCTTTTCGGGTTTGCCAATCTTTAATATCCGATTTCATAAAACCTTTCAACATCATCGCATAATCATCTGGTTGTAATGTAATTGGCGTTGTGTTTTCTTTATTAATAACAATCGTTTTTTCTTTATAATACGGACTTTTCAAAACAATTTTCGTACTATCTTTAGCTGTAATTTGAATTTTTGAATCGATAATCTCAACAGGCGATTCAATATTATTTTCAATCATTACCGCTTTAACTTCATCGCTATTAATTTGTTCTTCGGTAAATGCATTTTTTACTTCTATGGTTTGAATCTCTTCTTTCTTCATCATTTGATACAAAAGAAATCCAACCAAAAACAAAGCTAAGATTACGATGCCAATTAGAAACACATTTCGCTTCTTTTTAGGTTGTCCTGTAACTACAATTTCATTTTGTTTGGCTTTAAACACATACTCATCCCAACCCGAATATCCCACCAATTGCGATAAAATATCCAACATGTCTTTTCTTGGCAATTTATCGTTGGTTTCCGATTTTAGATGGGTGTAAATCCATTTTTCACTCACCGTTTGTTTTACTTGAACGGCAATCAAATCGATTAAATTTTGAATGTCTTGCGAACTAAACGTTTTCCAAGTTCCTTCAAAATAAGGATATTGCTTCTGATAAGTCAAAAGCACATCGTTTTTAAGTTGGTAGAATACGTTTAATGGATTCATGAATTTTATGCGTCAAAAGTAGGCTATTACTCAATTTTATTTACTGTAAAACCACTGTAAAAGTAGCGAAAAATCTTTACAGTGAAAGGAAAGTTGATTTGCCAACCAAAATTTGTGTTGCGAATGTACTATTGCACCATAATAATTTTAAAAACAAGAAAATATGAACACGCAAGTACAACAACTAAACGGAAAATGGAAACTAATTATTGCTTTACTTTTACTAAATGTTTTAAGTGTTTCGGCACAAATTAGTGGCAATCAAGTCTACGGAAAAAACAATTACAATGGTAACAACTACAACCAGGAAACGTTACCAAATAACAGTAAAGTGTCTATCAATGATAATGTTTTATCGGTTTCTGTAAAAATTTTACTCAACAAAAAAGCTGATGGCTTTGTAATGACGCTAGGTTTAAACGAAGAAGATGAAACGGTTGCTGGTTGTAGCAAAAAAATTACGGCAAGAATTACGGGTTTTATCGAAAAAATGAAATCGTTGGGTGTGAAAAAAGAAAATGTGTACATCGATTTTATTTCGCAAACAAAAATTTATGATTTTGAAGTAAATGGTATGAATTCTGAACAAATTGAAAAAGGATTTGAAATCAAAAAGAACATTATAGTTTCAACTTCAAACGTAACTAGTTTAGAAAAAATAATTGCGTTGGCTTCCGATTTTGAAATTCATGATGTGATAAAAGTGGAATATTACAACAATGAAACGGATGTCATTCATAATTCACTTTTTGATGAAGCCTTAGTTTTAGCTGAAGCGAAAAAAATTAGATACATGAAAGCTTTTGGAAAGCGAATCATTGGAACACCAACAGCTACAGAAGAATTTGCAACGGTTTTCCCAAAAACACAATACAATACCTACCAAGCTTTTGAAACAGCAGAAATTCAAACCAATTACAACAATAGAAGTCCTTATTTAAAGAAAATTGCTCGAAAAAATAAGACTTTTTATTACGACGGAATTTCAAGCGCAGGTTTTGACAAAGTCATCAATCCCAACCAAACTGAAGTGGGGATTCAATATATAATGACCATTACAATGCATTATAAAATTGATACTTCAATTTAAGAAAAGTTTTTTCCATAAAAAAAGCCCTGAAAATTCAGGGCTTTCTAATTTAAAGGGTGAAAGACGGGTCTCGAACCCGCGACCTTCGGAACCACAATCCGACGCTCTAACCAACTGAGCTACAATCACCATTTGTTTTGAACAAGAGAATCTTAATTCTTTTGCGAGTGCAAATATAGGTGTTTCCTACAATCTTGCAAAGATTTTTTTTACTTTTTTCTGACTATTTTATTTCAAATCGCCTAAACTATTGACAGCCAAATATCTTTCAGTTGTAAAACCTTCGGCATACTCAACTCCTACTAGCCTTCCAAGGTCTTCAGCACGGTATTTTACACTGTCTAAAAATGTTTTTGAAGTAATTGGCGTAACTGGTTCATTCGAATTTGGATCATAAAATTGCGAACCATAAGCCAACACCGATTCCATTTTTTTATCCAGAAATCCAGAAATATCTACCACAAAATCAGGTTCGATGTTTTGCCATTGGATGTAATGATACACCACTTTTGGTCGCCAAGCTTGTTGCTTTTCTCCGTTTAATTCGGTTTCAATTTTAACCAAACCTGATAAAAAACAAGCATCGCTAACCAATTTACTTCCTTTTCCGTGATCGATGTGTCTATCGGCAATTGCATTGCATAACACGATTTCGGGACGGTATTTGCGTAGCATTTGAATGATTTTTAACTGATGCGCTTCATCGTTTATAAAAAACCCATCACGCATATCTAAATTTTCACGTACAGAAACGCCTAAAATCTCAGAAGCTTTAGCCGATTCTGAATTTCGAATTTCAACCGAACCACGTGTACCAAGTTCTCCTCGAGTTAAATCGATAATCCCGACTTTCTTTCCAAGGCTAACTTCTTTGGCAATTGTGCCACTACAACCTAATTCTACATCATCTGGATGCGCTCCAAAAGCTAATATGTCTAATTTCATTTTCAGTTTATAAGTTTATCTTTTAAGAGTTTAAAAGGGTTGGGAAACTAAAACATTCCGCATCGTCATCGATTTATTTTCCGTTTCGATAAATTCCTTTTCAGGATTACTGTCTTTTGTGATGCCACAACCAACGTAAATATTCACAGCTTCATTTTCAACTTCTAAACAACGTAAATTTACGAATAAATCGGTTTGATTGTCTTTATTGTATTCGCCTAAAAATCCAGCATAATATTTTCGATTATATTCTTCATTTTTCAGAATGAAATCGATTGCTTTTTCTTTGGGTAAACCACAAACAGCTGGCGTTGGATGTAATGTTTTTATCAAATCATTCTTCTGAAAATCAGCTGTTAATTCTCCTGAAATAACCGATTTTAAATGTACTAAATTTCCAGCTTTAACTGTTTTAGCATCAGAAACAATAAGTTGACTTACTTTATCTCTTACTTTAGTAACAATGTAATCGCTTACAAATTGCTGTTCTTCTATTTCTTTGGTTTCCCAAATTACATTTTCTGAATACAATTGCGTTCCCGCCAAAGCCACCGTTTCAAACTGATTTTGATTGATTTTTACCAATTGCTCCGGCGTTGCTCCCATCCATAAACCAATTTTAGGATGAAAAAACAAATAGCGAAAAGCCGTTGAATAAGTCGAAATCAAGTTCTGAAAGGTTTCAATAATAACGATTTGTTCCTTCAAAACTATTTTACGAGACAAAACTACCTTATCAAATTCGCCTTGTTGAATAGACGAAACTCCTTTAGAAACTAAATTCTCAAAAGTTTCTTTTTGATTCGACTCTGAAGTAAAATTTTCAGCTGATTTTTGCTCTAAATTTTCAAGATTTCCTTGCGAAAACTTATTCCCTTCAAACGGAATTACCATTTTTTTCCCTTCATGAAAAGGCATAAAAACAAATCCAGCTTGATTGGAAAATTCAATAATTTCATTGGTTTGTTGTACGAGTAAATTCCAAACGTTTTCATTTGGTTTAACATAACACACAAACGGTTTATGTTGCAATAATAAAGCTTGTATTTCTTCGAAAACCTGCATTATTGTCTTCTTGAAAGTATCATATTTGTCAATTTACACAATGAAATTAACTTTCCTTGCTCATCAATAATTCTAATTTCCCACAAATGTAGACTTGCGCCTTTATGAACAATTTTTGCAGTAGCAGTAACCATTCCTTCACGCTTACTTTTTAAATGATTTGCCGAAATTTCAATGCCACGAACTTCCTGTTTTTCAGGATTAATAAACATTATAGAAGCTGCACTTCCAACACTTTCTGCTAAAGCAACTGTTGCTCCTCCATGTAATAATCCCATTGGTTGATGCACTCTTGGATTTACTGGCATTGTAGCTGTTAGAAAATCTTCGCCTGCATCTGTGTAAACAATATCTAAGGTATTCATTAAAGTATTTTTGCTCCAATCGTTACACAATTGCAACATTTTTTCTCTATCAAACATCATAACTTTATTTTTTGTAAAATTAAACATTCCGAAGAGAATAATTCAACTGATTTAACGTTTTAGTAAGTATTTTAAACACATTTTGTTTTTATAGATTTAAAATTAATAATTACATTTACAAAAATTACATTATACATGCGTCGTTTACTACTTTTATTACTAATAGGTTTTGCTGTTTCATTAACTTCATGCCGAAACGATTTTGATTTTGAATCAAGAACTGGTGGTTTGGAGTTTTCTAAAGATACTGTTTATTTAGATACTGTTTTTACTGACATTGGCTCAAGTACTTACACATTAAAAGTATACAACCGAAGTGATAAAAACATTTCAATTCCTTCTGTTCGACTAGGCAAAGGAACTACTTCAAAGTATCGATTAATGGTTGATGGAATGGCTGGTCAAGAATTTGAAAATGTAGAAATGTTAGCGAAAGACAGTATGTACATTTTTGTTTCGGTAACAGCTGACGTCGCTGATGCTAACCCAACCGATTTTTTATACACCGATCAAATTTTATTTGGAGATGGAATAAATCCGCAAAAAGTGGAATTGGTAACTTTAATTCAAGATGCAATTTTTTTATATCCTCAAAAATTCTCTGATGGAACTACCGAAACGTTACCCATTGGCGATGACGAAATTTACGGTTTTTTCTTAGATGAAGCCGATCCAACCAACGGAAACGAATTGCATTGGACCAATACCAAACCTTATGTTGTGTATGGTTATGCTGCAGTTCCGAGTACAAAAACGTTAGTGGTAGATGCTGGAGCAAGAGTTCATTTTCATGCAGAATCTGGTTTAATTGTTGCTAATAATGCATCTATTCACGTGAATGGAACAACTTCACTAACTGAAGATTTAGAAAACGAAGTCATTTTTGAAGGAGATCGTTTAGAACCCGATTTTGCAGAAGTTCCAGGTCAATGGGGAGCTATTTGGCTCACACAAGGAAGTACAAACAACCAAATTAAAAATTTAACCATTAAAAATGCTACGGTTGGAATTTTAGTTTCTGGAAACGATGGCAGTCCTACTCCAACTTTAAATATTGAAAATACTCAAATTTACAATTGTGCTAATGTTGGGCTTTTAGCTCGAACTGGTAATATTGAAGGTAGAAATGTAGTCATAAACAATTGTGGTCAAACAGCATTCGCAGGAAGTTTTGGTGGCAGTTATGAATTTACACATTGTACATTTGCGAATTATTGGTCAAGCCCAACTCAAACCTCAGTTTTATTAGATGATTATATTCAAACTGATACTGGAAACGTAGTAGAACCTTTGACCAAAGCAAATTTTAGAAATTGTATCATATATGGAAGTTCTAATTTAGCAATTAGTTTAAAGAAAGAAGGAACCTCTTTTAATTACAATTTTGATCATTGTTTAATTAAATTTATTGACCCAGGAAATTTAATTTCAAATACAGAACTATACCAATTTTCTACAAATCCAAAATTTGCAAATTGCATTATTGCAACAAATTCAAGTTCAAACAGACCAGATTTTAAAGCCCCATCAAATAATGAATTAATTATTGGAGAAGATTCAGCAGCTAAAGGAACTGCGGATTTTACATATTCATCTGGTACAACAGATATTTTAAATCAATCTAGAAGTAATCCATCTGATATGGGTGCTTACAATTGGACCACTTTTGACTAATCAATTAAACTATACAATTATGAAAAAAATCTCTTTATCTCTTTTAATTATTGGTTTAACATTTGTTTCTTGTAAAAAAGAAGAAGCGCAAAAACCAGAAGACACAACAACTAAAGAAGAAGTTACAACAGAAACAAAACCAGATTCAGCTGCAGTCGCTAAAGCTTGGACTGATTATGCTACACCATCAAAAGCTCACGAAATGTTAGCTAAAGATAATGGAACTTGGGATGCTGAATTAACGTTTTGGTCACCAGACAATCCACAGGAAATGAAATCTACTGCTACTGTAACCTACAAAATGATTATGGGTGGTAAATACCAAGAAGGAACTTATTCTGGAGATATGTTTGGAATGCCATTTGAAGGAAAAGGAACGGTTGCTTTTGATAATGCAACGGAAGAATTTGTATCAACTTGGATTGACAATATGGGAACTGGAATGATGGTTACTCGTGGAAAATATGACGAAGCAACAAAAATATCCACTTTTCATGGCGAAATGGTTGATCCAGTGACTAAAAAAGCAAAAAAAGTAAAAGAAATTATTACTTATATCGACGAAAACAATCAAAAAATGGAAATGTTTGATGTTTCTGATGATGGCAAAGAATTCAAATCGATGCAAGTAGTTTCGAAACGTAAAATGTAGTTTTCAACAAATAAAATTAAAGCTGTTCAAAAAAGAACAGCTTTTTTTGTTTTTATGCGCTCTTAAAACTTTGAACTTCTAACTTTTTAGAATAAATTTGCAACTTCAACAACACAAACAACTACATACAATGATTCATTTCTTCGGAAACCAATCCAACACAGTTTTTGCGGTTCAAACGCAAAACGAGATTTCATCAGAAGACATCAACAAATTAAATTGGCTTTTTGGCAACGCACATAAAATAGAAAAATCCGTATTGTCGGATTTTTTTGTTGGACCACGTGCCGCTATGGTTACGCCTTGGAGTACAAATGCGGTAGAAATTACTCAAAACATGGGAATTTCTGGCATCATTCGTATCGAGGAATTTGAAAAAGTAGCTGCCGATTTTAACGATTTCGATCCAATGCTTTCGCAAAAGTATTCGGAATTAAATCAAGAAATTTATACAATTAATATCCAACCAGAACCTATTTTGGATATCGAAGATATTGACGCTTACAATAAATCAGAAGGTTTGGCTTTGAGTCCAGAAGAAGTGGAATATCTAGATAATCTTTCAACTAAATTAGGAAGAAAGTTAACCGATTCTGAAATTTTTGCTTTCTCACAAGCCAATTCAGAGCACTGCCGTCACAAAATTTTCAACGGAACATTTGTGATTGATGGTGAAGAAAAACCAACTTCTCTATTCAAATTAATTAAGAAAACATCGGAAACCAATCCAAATGATATTGTTTCGGCTTATAAAGATAACGTAGCATTTGTAAAAGGTCCGAAAGTAACGCAATTTGCTCCAAAAAGTGCAGATAAACCGGATTTCTACGAAGAAAAAGAATTTGATTCAGTACTTTCCTTAAAAGCAGAAACTCACAATTTCCCAACAACAGTGGAGCCATTCAACGGAGCTGCAACTGGTTCTGGAGGAGAAATTCGTGACCGTTTAGCAGGAGGACAAGGTTCGTTGCCATTAGCAGGAACAGCAGTTTATATGACTTCTTATTCACGTTTAGAAAATGAACGTCCATGGGAAAACGGAATGGCAGAAAGACCTTGGTTGTACCAAACACCAATGGATATTTTGATTAAAGCTTCAAACGGAGCTTCAGATTTTGGAAATAAATTTGGGCAACCATTAATTACAGGTTCTATTTTAACTTTCGAGCATGAAGAAAACAATCGTAAAATTGGTTACGATAAAGTAATCATGCAAGCAGGTGGAATTGGTTACGGAAAATTAGATCAAGCGATAAAAAAGAAACCACAAGAAGGCGACAAAATCGTTATTTTAGGAGGTGAAAATTATAGAATTGGAATGGGCGGTGCTGCGGTTTCGTCAGCAGATACAGGTGCTTTTGGTTCAGGAATTGAATTGAATGCCATCCAACGTTCGAATCCAGAAATGCAAAAACGTGCGGCTAATGCTATACGTGGTTTGGTTGAAAGTGACAACAATCCAATCGTTTCAATTCACGATCATGGTGCGGGTGGACATTTGAATTGTTTATCAGAATTAGTAGAAGAAACGGGAGGATTAATCGATTTAGATAAATTACCAGTTGGCGACCCAACGCTTTCAGCTAAAGAAATCATCGGAAACGAATCGCAAGAAAGAATGGGATTAGTTATTGGTGAAAAAGACATCGAAACGTTACAACGAATTGCCGACAGAGAGCGTTCTCCAATGTATCAAGTGGGAGATGTAACTAATGACCATAGATTTACATTCGAATCAAAATCGACTGGTTTAAAACCAATGGATTATGCTTTGGAAGATTTCTTCGGAAGTTCGCCAAAAACCATTATGACGGATAAAACCGTTGCCACCAACTATTCAGATTTAGAATATTCAAAAGAAAATATAGCAAATTACTTAAGTCAAGTTTTACAATTGGAAGCAGTAGCTTGTAAAGATTGGTTAACTAATAAAGTTGACCGTTGTGTAGGCGGACGCGTTGCCAAACAGCAATGTGTTGGACCTTTACAATTGCCACTGAACAATGTTGGAGTAATGGCATTGGATTTCAAAGGAAAAGAAGGAATTGCTACATCGATTGGGCACTCACCTATTTCAGCTTTAGTAAATCCGGTAGCGGGTTCGAGAACTGCGATTGGTGAAGCTTTATCAAATTTAGTTTGGGCACCTTTAAAAGAAGGAATGAAATCGGTTTCGTTATCAGCTAACTGGATGTGGGCTTGTAAAAATGAAGGAGAAGATGCTCGTTTATATGAAGCTGTAAAAGGTTGTTCGGATTTTGCTATTGAATTGGGAATCAATATTCCAACAGGAAAAGATTCACTTTCAATGAAGCAAAAATATCCAAATGACGAAGTAATTGCACCAGGAACGGTTATTATTTCGGCTGCTGGAAATTGTTCAAATATTACGAAAGTTGTTGAACCTGTTTTACAACGAAATAGCGGAAACATTTACTATATCAACTTATCTCAAGATTCGTTTAAATTAGGTGGAAGTTCATTTGCTCAGGTATTGAATAAAATTGGAAATGATGTTCCAACGATTCAAAACTCGGAATTCTTCAAAAACGCGTTCAACATTTTACAAGATTTAATTAAGGATAGAAAAATCAAAGCAGGACACGATATTGGAAGCGGTGGTTTAATCACTACTTTATTAGAAATGTGTTTTGCAGATGATAAATTAGGTGCGTTAATCGACTTGACTTCTTTAGGTGAAAAAGATACGGTTAAAGCGTTATTTAATGAAAATATTGGCGTTGTTTTCCAAGCAGATGCTGAAGTGGAAGCAACTTTTGCACAACATAATATTGAGATTTTCAAAATTGGTTCGGCTATCGATGGCGATGCGTTTACGATTATCAATGGTGAAGATAGTTTAACGTTTAGCATTTCTACATTAAGAGATACTTGGTACAAAACGTCTTTCCTATTAGATTCGAAACAATCTAAAAACGGAATGGCGCAAGCACGTTTTGACAATTACAAAAACCAAAAATTACAATTTACTTTCCCATCGCATTTTGATGGAAAACTTCCTGTAATTGATGTGTCAAAACCAAGACCAAAAGCCGCTATTATTCGCGAGAAAGGAAGTAATTCAGAACGTGAAATGGCAAACGCTATGTATTTAGCTGGATTTGATGTTAAAGATGTACACATGACCGATTTAATTTCGGGAAGAGAAACTTTAGAAGACATTCAATTCATTGGAGCGGTTGGAGGATTTTCGAATTCCGATGTTTTAGGTTCGGCTAAAGGTTGGGCTGGCGCATTTTTATACAACGAAAAAGCCAATACAGCTTTAAAAAACTTCTACAAACGCGAAGACACACTTTCAGTTGGAATTTGTAATGGTTGTCAGTTGTTAATGGAATTAGAATTGATTAATCCAGAACACGAAGTTCACGGAAAAATGCATCACAATATTTCGAACAAACACGAAAGTGGTTTTACTTCGGTAACGGTTCAGAAGAATAATTCGGTGATGTTATCAACGTTAGAAGGAACAACTTTAGGCGTTTGGATTTCACACGGAGAAGGAAAATTTAAGTTACCTTATTCAGAAGAGAAATATAACATTGTTGCCAAATATGCGTACGAAGGTTATCCAGCAAATCCAAATGGTTCTGATTTTAACACCGCTATGATGTGCGATACTACCGGAAGACATTTGGTTATGATGCCACATATTGAGCGTTCGACTTTCCCTTGGAACTGGGCAAATTATCCGGATAGAGGACAAAAAGATGAAGTTTCTCCTTGGTTAGAAGCATTTATAAATGCTAGAAAATGGATTGAAAATAAAAACTAAAAACTAAAAAAGTCTTCCGATTTGGAAGACTTTTTTATTATGCTTGCATAATAGTTTCATTTTCAAAAACTTACAAAATACTTATTATCAATTCAATAAAAAATTGGTTAATTAATTATATTTTATTAATTTGCAACACTATAAAACTGTAAATTATGAATCAAATTACGCGATTATTTGAATTTCCATATCATCAATTAGAAAAATACAACTTACCAGATGCTCTTGTAACAAAATATAACGGCGAATGGGTTAAGACTTCTACTAAAGAATATCTTGATAAAGCTAATGCTATTTCAAGAGGATTAATTAGATTAGGTGTCAATAAAAATGATAAAATTGCTATTATTTCTTCAAACAATAGAACAGAATGGCATATTACAGATATTGGCGCTTTGCAAACTGGTGCACAAACTGTGCCTATATATCCAACGATTGCTTCAGAAGACTATGAATATATATTAAACCATTCAGAATCTTCTTATTGTTTTGTTTCAGATCAAGAAGTGTATGACAAATTGTTAGCTGTACAAAAAAACATTCCAAATCTTAAAGCTATTTATTCTTACAATGATATTGAAGGATGTAAAAGTTGGAAAGAAATTCTTGAACTCGGAGCAGATGAATCAAATCAGGATGTAGTTGAAGATCGAAAAAACAATGTAACTACTACAGATTTAGCAACTATAATATATACCTCTGGAACTACAGGAAGACCAAAAGGCGTAATGTTATCGCATCAAAATATTGTTTCTGATGTTTTAATGAGTGCACCAAGAGTTCCACTTAGACCAGGAGATACAAAAGCATTAAGTTTTTTACCAATTTGTCATATTTTTGAACGAATGCTGACGTATTTGTACCAATATTATGGTATTTCAATTTACTTTGCAGAGAGTATTGAAAAAATTTCAGATAATTTAAAAGAAGTACATCCTCACGTAATGTCGGTTGTACCAAGGTTGTTAGAAAAAGTATACGATAAAATTTATGCTAAAGGAGCTGATTTAACCGGAATCAAAAAGAAATTATTCTTTTGGGCAACCGGTTTAGGAATTCAATACAAACCTTATAAAGAAAACGGATGGTTTTATGAATTCCAGCTTAAAATTGCAAGAAAATTAATTTTTTCAAAATGGCAAGAAGCTCTTGGTGGCGAATTAGAACTTTTAGTTTCAGGTAGTGCTGCATTACAACCAAGGTTAACAAAAGTGTTTACTGCAGCCGGAATTCCAGTTATGGAAGGTTATGGTTTAACCGAAACTTCTCCTGTAATTTCCGTTAACGACATGAGAAACAAAGGTTTCAAAGTAGGTACAGTAGGTAGAGTTTTAGATGGAGTTGAAGTTAAAATTGCAGAAGATGGCGAAATCTTATGTAAAGGTCCAAATGTAATGATGGGTTACTACAAAGATGAAACGCAAACAAATGAAGTTTTAAAAGGTGGTTATTTCCATACTGGTGATATTGGTGAAATCGACAACGAAGGTTTCTTGAAAATTACCGATCGTAAAAAAGAAATGTTCAAAACGTCTGGTGGAAAATATGTAGCACCTCAATTACTTGAAAACACTTTCAAACAATCACGTTTTATTGAACAAATTATGGTTATTGGTGAAGGCGAAAAAATGCCTGCTGCTTTCATTCAACCAAATTTTGAATTTATAAAAGATTGGGCAATCAAACATCCTGATGTAAAATTAGGAACTACTAACGAAGAAATTATCACAAATCCAGTAGTTATAAAAAGAATTCAAGAAGAAATCGAACATTATAACGAACGCTTTGGAAATTGGGAAAAAGTAAAACGCTTTGAGTTAACTCCTGACGTTTGGTCTATTAATGACGGTCATTTAACACCTACTATGAAACTTAAGCGTAAAATTATAAAAGAAAAATATAATAATTTATACGTGAAAATTTACGGAGAACAATAAAATTAAATCCACCAATTGGTGGATTTTACTTTTTAAATGTTAAATAATCATTAAATCAATAAAAAAATCTTAAAATACTATGCGTGCATAGTATTTTTTTTTATATTTGAAGAAATTTAGGCTATGCAAGATAAAACAATCGACTATATATTAAGATACACTTGGCAAGCTGTTGCCAGAATGTATAACGAAGAAGCGGCTAAATACAGTGCCACAATGGCTACTGGATTTGCACTTTTGAGCATTGATAGAGAAAATGGAACTCCTTCTACTACTTTTGGTCCAAGAATGGGAATGGAAGCTACAAGTTTAACACGAACTTTAAAATCAATGGAAGAAAAAGGATTAATTATCCGAAAAAAAAATCCAGCTGATGGTAGAGGTGTTTTAATTTACTTAACTGAATTAGGGAAAGAAAAAAGAGAACTTTCAAAAAATACAGTTTTAAAATTTAATGAAACTGTAAAAGCAAATATAACCGAAGAAAAATTGCAAAATTTCATGGAAGTTGCCGAAGTTATAAATGAATTAATTACCGACAAAAAAATATTTAACGACAAATAAAACAACAAACCTATAAACATGAAACGTAATATTAAAAAAGTTGCTGTTATTGGTTCCGGAATTATGGGAAGTGGAATCGCTTGCCATTTTGCTAATATTGGTGTAGAAGTCTTATTATTAGACATCGCTCCAAACGAACTAACCGAAGCCGAACAGAAAAAAGGATTAACTTTAGAGAGTAAAGCCGTTAGAAACCGATTAGTTAATGATCATTTAGCTAACGCTTTAAAATCGAAGCCTTCTCCAATTTATCATCCAAGTTTTGCTTCAAGAATTACCACTGGTAACACCACAGATGATATGTCAAAAATTGCAACTGCCGATTGGATTATCGAAGTTGTAGTGGAACGTTTAGACATCAAAAAAATTGTTTTCGAACAAGTTGATAAATATAGAAAACCAGGAACTTTAGTAACTTCAAACACTTCTGGTATTCCAATTCAGTTCATGAGCGAAGGAAGAAGCGACGATTTCCAACAACATTTCTGTGGAACGCACTTTTTTAATCCGGCTCGTTACTTAAAATTATTTGAAATTATCCCAGGTCCAAAAACATCAAATGAAGTATTGGATTTCCTAAATGGTTATGGTGAAAAATTCTTAGGAAAAACTTCAGTTGTAGCAAAAGATACACCAGCTTTTATCGGAAATAGAATTGGAATCTTCGGAATCCAAAGTTTATTCCACCAAGTAAAAGAAATGGGATTAACGGTTGAAGAAGTTGATAAATTAACCGGACCAGTTATTGGTCGTCCAAAATCAGCTACTTTTAGAACGGTTGATGTTGTTGGTTTAGATACTTTAGTTCATGTGGCTAACGGAATTTATGAAAATTGTCCAAACGACGAAGCACATGAATTATTCAAACTTCCTGAATTTGTTAACAAAATGATGGAAAACAAATGGTTAGGAAGTAAAACTGGACAAGGTTTCTACAAAAAAGAAGGAAAAGATATTCTAACTTTAGATTTAGATACATTAGAATATAGAGCAAATAAAAAAGCTTCTTTCGCTACTTTAGAATTAACCAAAACGATTGAAAAACCAATCGACAGATTCAAAGTTTTAGTAACTGGAAAAGACAAAGCTGGAGATTTCTACAGAAAAAACTTTGCTTCAATGTTCCAATACTGTTCAAACAGAATTCCTGAAATTACAGACGCTTTTTACAAAATCGACGATGCAATGAAAGCTGGATTCGGTTGGGAAAATGGTCCATTCGAAATTTGGGATGCCATCGGAGTTGAAAAAGGAATCGAATTAATGAAAGCGGAAGGTTATCAACCTGCTTCTTGGGTAACCGATATGTTAGCTTCAGGAAACACTTCTTTCTATTCTATTAAAGATGGAGCAACACACTTCTACTCTATCACCAATAAAAAAGTTGAAAAAGTTCCTGGTCAGGATGCTTTCATTATCTTAAATAACATTCGCGAAAGCAAAAAAATATGGAACAACAGCGATTCAATCATTACCGATTTAGGTGATGGAATCATCAATTTAGAATTTACATCTAAAATGAATTCAATTGGTGCTGGGGTTTTACAAGGAATCAACAAAGCCATCGATATTGCTGAAAAAGATTACAATGGTTTAGTGATTGGAAATCAAGGCGCTAATTTCTCAGTTGGAGCCAATTTAGGAATGATTTTCATGATGGCAGTCGAACAAGAATATGACGAATTAAACATGGCCATCAAAATGTTCCAAGACACAATGATGCGTTGTCGTTATTCAGCTATTCCAGTTATCGCAGCTCCTCACGGAATGACATTAGGTGGAGGTTGCGAATTAACCATGCACGCTGACAGAGCTGTTGCTGCTGCTGAAACGTACATCGGATTAGTAGAATTTGGTGTTGGTGTAATTCCTGGCGGTGGTGGTTCTAAAGAAATGGCATTGAGAGCTTCTGATTTATTCCGTAAAAATGATGTAGAATTAAATGTTTTACAAGAATATTTCTTAACTGTTGGTATGGCAAAAGTAGCTACTTCAGCTTACGAAGGATTTGATACTGGAGTTTTACAAAAAGGAAGAGATATCGTAGTGGTAAACAAAGACCGCCAAATTGCAACAGCAAAACAAGTAGCGTTACAAATGGCAGAACAAGGTTATACCCAACCTGTAAGAAGAAAAGATATCAAAGTATTAGGAAAACAAGCATTGGGAATGTTCTTAGTTGGAACTGACCAAATGGAAGCTGGTAAATACATTTCTGAACACGATAAGAAAATTGCAAACAAACTAGCTTATGTAATGGCTGGTGGCGATTTATCAGAAGCAACATTAGTTTCTGAACAATATTTATTGGATTTAGAAAGAGAAGCATTTTTATCATTAACTGGAGAAAGAAAATCTTTAGAGAGAATTCAATATATGCTAACTAAGGGTAAACCTTTACGTAATTAATAGCCTCGAAGAGACGAAAAATTGGTAGAAAAAAATATTAGATATGAAAAATACAACCGCATATATAGTTTCGGGTTACCGAACCGCAGTAGGAAAAGCACCAAAAGGAGTTTTTCGTTTTAAACGTCCTGACGAATTAGCAGCAGAAACCATCGAATACATGATGAAGGATTTGCCTGATTTCGACAAAACACGTATTGATGACGTGATGGTAGGAAATGCCATGCCAGAAGCAGAACAAGGTTTGAACGTTGGACGTTTAATATCATTAATGGGATTAAAAATCACGGATGTTCCTGGAGTTACAGTAAACAGATATTGTGCTTCTGGAGTAGAAACTATCGCAATGGCAACAGCTAAAATTCAATCCGGAATGGCAGATTGTATTATTGCTGGTGGAGCTGAAAGTATGAGTTATATTCCAATGGGAGGCTACAAACCAACGCCTGATTACAAAGTGGCTGCTGCAGGTCATGAAGATTATTACTGGGGAATGGGTTTAACAGCTGAAGCAGTTGCAAAACAATTCAATGTTTCTCGTGCTGACCAAGATGAATTTGCTTATCAATCACACATGAAAGCGTTGAAAGCGCAAGCAGAAGGAAAATTCGATAAACAAATTGCTCCTATTACAGTAGAACAAACGTTTATTAATGAAAACGGCAAAAAAGAAACCAAATCTTATGTAGTAAATAAAGACGAAGGACCAAGAACAGGAACTTCAGTAGAAGCTTTATCAGGATTACGACCTGTATTCGCAGCTGATGGTTCGGTTACCGCTGGAAACTCTTCTCAAATGAGTGATGGAGCAGCTTTCGTTTTAATCATGAGCGAAGAAATGGTAAAAGAATTGAACTTAGAACCAATTGCAAGAATGGTAAGCTACTCTGCTTCTGGTGTAGAACCAAGAATCATGGGGATTGGACCAGTTACCGCAATTCCAAAAGCATTAAAACAAGCAGGATTAAAACAAGACCAAATCGATTTAATTGAATTAAACGAAGCTTTCGCTGCACAATCTTTAGCAGTTGTTAGAGAATTAGGTTTAAATCCAGAAATCGTAAACGTAAATGGTGGAGCCATTGCTTTAGGTCACCCACTAGGTTGTACTGGTGCTAAACTATCAGTTCAATTGTTTGACGAAATGCGCCTGAGAAACAGCAAATACGGAATCGTTTCAATGTGTGTTGGAACTGGTCAAGGAGCTGCCGGAATTTTTGAATTTTTAAAATAAAACTATAAAACTTAATAAGTTATGTCAGATATCATCAGAGGAGGTCAATTCCTTGTAAAAGAAACAAAATGCGAAGACATCTTCACACCAGAAGACTTCAATGAAGAACAAGTTATGATGCGTGATTCGGTTATCGAATTCGTAGACAAAGAAATTTGGCCAAACAAAGAGCGTTTCGAAAAGAAAGATTACGCTTTAACCGAAGACATCATGCGTAAAGCTGGAGAATTAGGTTATTTAAGCGTAGCTGTTCCTGCTGCTTATGGCGGAATGGAAATGGGATTCGTAAACACAGTTTTAGTTTGTGATTATATTTCAGGAGCAACTGGTTCATTTTCAACTGCTTTTGGAGCGCACACTGGAATTGGAACTATGCCTATTACTTTATACGGAACGGAAGAACAAAAACAAAAATATGTACCAAAATTAGCTTCTGGCGAATGGTTTGGTGCGTATTGTTTAACAGAACCAGGAGCAGGATCTGATGCGAATTCAGGAAAAACAAAAGCCGTTCTTTCAGAAGATGGAACACATTATAAAATCACAGGAGGAAAAATGTGGATTTCTAATGCTGGTTTTTGTAATCTAATGATTGTTTTCGCTAGAATCGAAGATGATAAAAATATTACAGGTTTCATCGTTGAAAATGATCCTTCAAATGGAATTTCAATGGGTGACGAAGAACATAAATTAGGTATTCGCTCCTCTTCTACTCGTCAGGTTTTCTTTAACGAAACTAAAGTACCTGTAGAAAATATGTTGGCAGGTCGTGGCGAAGGTTTTAAAATTGCTATGAATGCTTTAAATGTTGGGCGTATTAAATTAGCAGCAGCTTGTTTGGAAGCACAACGTAGAACAGTTACTGGAGCGGTACATTATGCAAACGAAAGAGTTCAGTTTAAAACACCTATTTCAAGTTTTGGAGCAATTCAAGCTAAAATTGCTGAAATGGCAACAAATGCTTATGCTGGGGAAAGTGCAACTTACAGAGCAGCTGCAGATATTGAAAACAGAATTAATATTAGAGTAAGTGAAGGAAATTCACACCAAGAAGCAGAATTAAAAGGTGTTGAAGAATTCGCAATCGAATGTTCTATCTTAAAAGTAGCTGTTTCTGAAGACGTTCAAGCATGTACAGACGAAGGAATTCAAATTTTTGGTGGAATGGGATTCTCTGAAGATGCACCAATGGAAAGTGCTTGGAGAGATGCTCGTATCGCAAGAATTTACGAAGGAACTAACGAAATCAACAGAATGTTATCGGTTGGTATGTTAGTGAAAAAAGCAATGAAAGGTCACGTAGATTTATTAGGTCCAGCAATGGCTGTAGCTGAAGAATTAATGGGCATTCCATCCTTCGACGTTCCTGATTATTCAGAATTATTTGCTGAAGAAAAAGAAATGATTGCCAAATTGAAAAAAGTATTCTTAATGGTTGCAGGTGCTGCGGTTCAAAAATACGGACCAGAGTTAGAATCACACCAACAATTATTAATGGCAGCTTCTGATATCTTAATCGAAATCTACATGGCTGAAAGTACTATTCTTAGAACAGAAAAATTAGCTAAAAAAGAAGGCGAAGACAAAGTTCAAGAGCAAATTGCAATGGCAAAATTATACTTATATCATGCGGTAGATATCGTAAACCAAAAAGGAAAAGAAGGAATTGTTTCTTTTGCTGAAGGCGACGAACAACGTATGATGTTAATGGGATTAAAACGTTTTACAAAATATACGAACATGCCAAATGTAATTGGTCTTCGTGAAAAAATTGCTGCAAAAATTATTAGCGAAAATAAATACGCTTTTTAATACAGTAATATAATTGGTTTAGTTTGTTTAAAAAAACCATTCGTTAACGCGAATGGTTTTTTATTTTCAAAATATGTACTTTTGCAAAAACAATTCAAATGAATATTCGTCTAATTGCCATTGGAAAAACCGACAACAAATCGTTGCAAACATTAATTGATGATTATACAAAACGATTGTCTTTTTACGTGAAATTTGATTTGGAAATTATTTCAGATATTAAAAACGTAAAAAATCTATCAGAAGCACAACAAAAAGAGAAAGAAGGCGAATTAATTTTATCAAAAATTAGTGCAACCGATCAATTAATTTTACTTGACGAAAATGGAAAAACGTTTAGTAGTGTTGGCTTTTCAGAATATTTGCAAAAGAAAATGAATTCTGGAATTAAAACATTGGTTTTTGTAATTGGTGGGCCGTATGGCTTTAGTGATTTGGTTTATCAAAAAGCGCAAGGCAAAATTTCATTGTCAGAAATGACTTTTTCACATCAAATGGTTCGCTTATTTGTAATTGAACAAATTTATAGAGGTTTCACTATTTTAAGAAACGAACCCTACCATCATCAATAAATTATTTGTCGACAAAACGTTTTATTACTTCAAATAGTTTTGTACTATCGAAAGGCTTTACAATAACTTCATCGATTTGAGCATCTTTAATTTTGTCTTCGATATCTTGTTTATCAAAAGCTGTGACAGCAATAATAGGAATTATAATTCCTTTTTGTCTAATAAGTTTTGAAGTATCAAATCCATTAATTAAAGGCATATTAATATCCATCAAAATTGCATCAAATTTTTTAGTTTCTAAAGTTTCCAAA
>Ga0209480_10000744_pt1 | contig 25529 bp, 29 predicted proteins | sample JI61114C2DNA_FD_187501 | JGI IMG/M metagenome (GOLD analysis project Ga0209480, IMG submission 187501) | Wastewater effluent complex algal communities from Wisconsin, to seasonally profile nutrient transformation and Carbon sequestration -... | ecosystem: Engineered > WWTP > Effluent > Algae... | reverse complement strand
AAGGTCGGGACTATAGCCGTTCTGGTTAATGCTAGGCACACCAAGTACATAGATGCTGATCAGCGTTATCAGCAGAGCTTATACCATTGCCTCTAGGACCCACAATGCAAAGTGAGTGTAGTTAAAAATGTGGTTCTGCTGACCTACGTAGTAGATCTTTGGGTAGAGCCGCTTGAGGGAAGACCTTTCTTAGAAGCCTTTGGGTAGTTCGCTTAGATTTTTCCTAACTTCCTTTCCGTCCTCTTTGTAAATGTAGTAAACATCCTGTTCGAGGATAGCACGACAGACTAACGGCACGGCAGTGAACACAATATTGTACAGCGAGATATAGGTATCGTCAAAGAAGCTCTGCCCACTGAACCCGCAATAGAAAGCGAAGTAGAATTGCGGAATCGTAAACACCATGTTCTTGTAGAAGAAGTACAGGATCATCTCCGCGATGCGAATGTAGTTCCAACGACCATGCACCAGCAACAATCTCCAGAGTCCTTGGAACTCGGGAAGTGCGTAATCGCTTGCCTGCACCGCTCCCATGCCTTCCTACCCGTAGAGACCAACGCCTATGTGTGCCATTTTGATCATAGGAACATCGTTGGAACCGTCACCAATGGACAGAGTTATCTTGTTTAGATATTTCCTCACGAGTTCGACCACTTCTGCTTTCTGCTTGGGTTGCAACCGACAACACACAACTGCCTCACAATGTGCTGCCATTTCAGCCAGTACTATTTTGCCTTCTTCCTCCTTCAACAAGTGGCCGAGATGTTCTCCCTCAACCAGAAAGGCCTTCTTTACTGAAGTCTTTCTGTAATTCTCAGCTTGAATTGCCACTGTCTTGAGTTCACCAACGTAGTCGGTGGTCTTTGGAATATAACGGACCACCTTGAAGTCACTTTGGATGAGGTTGCAGCTCATTGCAATGTTCTAAGCTGTCTCCATCTTATCGCCGGTTAGCATCCATACCTTAATGTCTACATTAGTTTGAATTTTACTTGCTCGCAGCATGTCTCTGATAGTCTCGGGAACGTTATCTTGGAGCCGATCAAGCACAGCTGTGGCACCAATCAAATGGAAACCTTCTTCCAGTGACGATATTAGTTATTCTCGTTGCTTGGACCGCCCTTCCTCTGGCAATTTGGCTTCAGCATCTCTGAATGCATCGTACTCACCCTGAGAGAGAACCTTCATGCCAACCAATAGTGTTCGCAAGCCCTTAACTGAAAAGGTATTAAGATAGCTGTCAAGCACCCCCATATACGGCTGGTTGGGAGCGGTACGAGCCTTGACTATACTGTCGGCCTGAATTATAAGCAAAATTACGCCTTTGACATACATCTTGATGAGCCCGTTATGCCTGATGATAACAGACATGCGCTTTCTCTCTGAAGAGAAGGGATGAACGGACAGTAGTTCGAACCGTTCTTCGCGTCCCATGATCTGCAGGTAGATAAACTGGTTATCTGATCGTCGGTAGACGTACCCCATATTCTTCGCAGCGTCCACCAAGGTAATCTCGTCTGGGGATGGTCCTTGATAAATCAGGTTTTTGTTCTTATCCTCTTCGACGACACACTCATGTGCTGTTCCCAGTAGCAGTAGATACTCTTCGGCAAGCTGTTTGTAACTGTTGAAGGTTAGTACTTGCTGACCGTTCCGTTGAGTTATTACGATCGGATTCGGCAGCTTTTTGTCCAGTCCCTTTCCTTTGATGAGACTATTGAGTTCCTCGTCATAGTATCCCTTTGCGGGGGTATTTGATGGCGTGTTGGACATCACGTCTTGAACTTCGTCGGGAATGCCATCTGTGAGAACTGTCCGATCACCGTACATGTGGTCGCCGATGACTGCGATCTTGAATTCCATGATGTTGCACGTCAGTGTTCCTGTTTTGTCGGTGAAGATGTACTCAATTTGACCAAGCTACTCGTTCAACGATGATGAAAATACTGTTACTCCCTTCTGCTTGCGTTCGTTGAACAGCAGTTTGTCCTGTTGGATGAAGACTCCCTGCACAATCTTGACAATTTCCAGCGAGACTATAAGCGAGATGGGAATCATGGTGTTGAACAGGACTAAGTAGCTGAGGAATATAAGGAAGCTTGCCAGTGGTATGTTGGTCTCCTGCTCCAAGTACCAATGAGATGTAACCTATGGCTGGGTGAGTCCGTATGCCAGTGCACACACCAAACACAGCACCAGCTGGAACAGAAAGATAAATATCAACAAACGGTTGACTTTGACTTCCACTTGCGACATCTTATCTGCAGTTGACTCTGAGTTCAACATGATCTTGGTAACACGGCCAGTATACACCACCAGCCCATAAATCCACTTGGTGTTGCGTAGTTTGGCTCCACGGTAGAGGACCTGCTTGTCACCATCAATCACTATCTTCTTGGGGAAACCCTAAATAGTCAGATCACCGTGGAATTCGCTGATTTTCATGCTGGGGCGCCCACAAGCGCATTCACCTCTAAGATCATTTAAGGTTTCCTCATCCTTGAAGACGGAGGTCTATTTCAGTGCGAGCCTCGGTTTGAGGTTCTTCTCACCTACATAACTTTAAATACGTACCGTCTAAACTAGCCGTTTCGATGTAGGCGTTACCGCCTTGTATGGAACTCACGAGTAGGATTAAGTCGGCTGGGAACATCTCCCCCTCTTAAACCATCACTATATCACCGGTGTTGACCTAGCTCCAGGCCATCTCCTCGAACTTACCGTTCCTCCGGGCCTTGGTCTTTGATTCAAAGTTTAGCTGCTTGTCAGATTTGTATCGACTGTAGTCTTCGATGCCTAGTTTAAATCCGGAGCTACCCTCACGCACCATCGAGATGATAATCACGACAATAAGTGGTGCCCAGGCTGTAATCGGTGACAGTGGGCTGATAGCTGGAATAGTCTGCAGTACGGCTATGATTAGGAAGTAGATGTTGGCTAGTCTTTTGAACTGTTGGATTAGGGCGACTGAATAACAGCAATGTATACGTGGCACAAACGAGAGTAGGTTGTACTTGCTGGTCTTCACGCTGTTGCCTTCAAAGTGTAGAGCATTTTCATCGGTCTTGTCCTTTCCCGAAAAAGTGAAGGCATAGGGTTCGGGTATCTTAGGCAGGTTGCTTAAGCAGGCACAGCAGCTTCCCATGTTCCTTGGAGTTAACTTTATAATTATAGCAGAATAGATGCCTCATGGAAACTAGCCTTTGGAGATTTTATCAGGTTTAATTCACATTACTGCTGGCAACGCTGCAGCTCATTGGGGGGCGATTGTAAGTGTCAGTGGAGGTTTCCGTAGTGACAAGTGCTAGGGAGAAGGAAAAGCATCAGAAACTTGGGAACGACAAAGTATTATTATAGTAATGCAAAAGCAAGAGGAAAGCGATTTGGAGGTTATCGTGGTGGAGAGCACCATCCATCGGCCAAGTCCATCCTTCAACGAGATAGCTCCGAAGGCGCCAGTGCTGACCAGCCGCATTGACGACGAACGTTTCGACTACAACTCCGCGAGCATTTAAAGGGCTTTACATTATCGCAACGCCCACAGCTATAAGCAGATTTTACCCACGGGCGAGTATGTACACTTCACACTTGACCGTAGAAGCGAATTCCAGTGTGCAGCAACAACCGTTAGCTGATAGGCTTTGGAGTAGGAATCTACCTATACCTGGAGCTTTTCAGGCAGCTGGCGATAGTGTTCATTGTACTTAGCTTGGCTGCCTGCACCAACATCGTTTTTAACTGTCTCGGCTCGCAGTATGATTCGCGCAGTGCCAGCTTCTCCAACTACCTCATTCGGACGACCTTCGGAAACTACAACCAGTCAATCACCAGCTACGATGCGTACATCCAAACGGGGCTACATTGCTTCATACTGCTCACTTTCTTCGTGTACATCATAGTGTGGAAGGGAATCTCCTTTAAGGAGGTTAAGAAGTTTGAACTCGACAACAATATTGTGCATCCGAGGAAGTACTGCGTGGAGGTCGAGGGACTACCCAAGTATGGAGCAAATGCCCAATAAATCAAGGAGTTGATGGAGGTGTTTGGGTAGGTCTACGATGTATGCATCGTCAAAGACATGAAAGACAAGTTGGGCTACTTTCATCAGCTTGACGACATTGATCAGGACATCCGGGAGTATGAGATAGAGGCACGCAAAAATAGCGCAAAAGCTCTAAGCAAGCTAGAGAAGCTCCGGGACCGAAGGAAAAACCTTCTGGAAGAAATCGACAACTTAACCTTCGAACCCAAATCCCGCTACTGCTACGTTCACTTCGAATTGTAGTCTTCGAAACAGAGGATGCTGGATTACTACAACGAGCACTACCTTTTTGGCAGTCGACTGCACAGATGCTTTTATAGTGGTTGCAAATGTTGCTTCAAACGTCCCGATCAGAAGTACCTGTACAAGGGCGAGAAAGAGCTGAGAGTACGAGCAATGGATGTCCCAGACCCCGACGAAATCAACTGGGAAAGTGTGAACATCACTAAACGAGGCAAGGTGTTTCGGGTGCTGCTGGCTGTGATCATCATCATCATCTTCCTAGGTGTCACCAGCATACTCATGGCCATCTGCAGCGTGTTCATCACCAGCAACACTGCAAACTGTGTAAAGTACCAGGACATCACATACACCCAGGCATCCGTTGGCGATGAACTCACCAAAAAGTGTTATTGCAGCAACAACATTGTGTTCATCTTCAACGAGTAAATCAAACAGCTCTGCTTGGCCATCTTCCAACAGATCTATCTTTACAATGGACTACAAATCGTCTCAGCAATCATTTCTACTGTAGCCAACGTACTGTTCACACTCCTTGTCGAAAAGTTGGTGGACTTCACCAAGCCGGCCAGCCTCACTTCATCTCATATCAGCAAGACTGTCGTGCTATTCTTATTTCTGTTTCTCAACACCTGTGTGGTACCCATCCTCATCTTCTCTGACTTCAGTGGGTTCCAGCTAGCCAGCAAACTGTCGCTGCTGAGCCTCAACACCACCGACATACCATACTACACTGACTTTACCCCTGATTGGTATCGAACCGTATCACCCTACTTCACGAACTTCCTCATCATCGATGTGCTGGTGGTTTGGTTCAAGTACGTCTGGCAGGTATGTCGGGCATGCTGCAAAGTCTCTATGGCCAAGAAGAAATAAGGCAAGACCATTCAGCGTCGTCTGAACATCCAAATGACTGAATACAAAATTGACCTCATAAACTATCTCGCTGAGGCACTGCTAATTGTGTTCATCGGTGTCGTCTTCTGCGGTGGTATGCCTATTCTGCTGCCACTGTGCATGCTCAGCCTCATTTCCAGGTACATCACCACTAAATCTCTGATTTTAGGCTATTCAAGCCGCGTCGATGGGGTTACTGAAGACCTCAACGAAATTAGCTACATTCTATTGCCGTTGGCACCACTCTTCGGCTGTCTCATCGGTTTGTGGATGTTAACCGAAAATACGTTAATCTATCCCAACGTCTTAAAGGTATCGTTGCCGGTACCCACGAGCATCTAAACCACTTACAGCAACCTATTCGTACGCTGCTTCTACCTCTCCTACACGTTTGTGCTGGCCTGCCTGATCCTGGTGTATGTGTTCCTCTATAACACCATAGTACGGTTCATGCAGTGGCTGGTCTCGCTGTGCTACTGCAGCCATTCTGCACCCAAACTGGCCGAAGACAAGTAGATTCCGTTTTCCAAAGCAGTGGCTTTCATCAACGTGCTCCACTCATACGATATACACCAAAATGATAAGTACAAGAATGCTGTGCACAACATGGAGAAGTACTTGAAGAGAATGCGAACTGAACACCAATGACGTTGCCTGCGCCAATCACAAATGATATATCGCTGAAGCTTTCCGTTGAAATTATGTTAGAGTTGCCGATATACACAGATTCCGACGTCCGATCGATCAGCCCGCCTTCCCGAAATAAAGGACGAATGTTGCCGACACCGATGAATTACTCTTCGAATGCGTAGCATAGGCAGATATAAGACTCAGCTAAGTCGTGCCGTAATCTTATATACTTCATAGAGATATATGAGCAGATAGAAGGAGGATCCAATCCTTCGCGACTAAGTTGATGACGTGGCGACCAGCCGTAAGCGTTTCCGCATAGTCACGGTGCTGCTGGTGGTGTTCGTGCTGGTGATGTTCGCCGGTATTACGCTCGACATCGTCTTTGGTATCAAGCTCACCGACCGTACCAAGGAACATTAGGATGCACAAGCCCTCTTCGATCAAATGAACGCCGAAGAAGAGAAGATGAAACTGGACCGTAATCTAGACCTCTCCAACACCAATCTTCTGGACTTCAGCTTGGAGTTGAACGATCCCCTCGGCTTGGAGGCAGAACCCATTATAGAGAACCTGAACCTCACCCGAAACAAGCTGACAGCATTCCGGGGCAACAAGATCTTTTCGCTGAAGCAGCTTTACCTCGGTATCTTTTTTGGCTAAGTCAGAGGGGAACACAATTAAAGAGTTCGGAGATAACCGTCTGGATAATTTGTAGAAGTTCTCCATTGAGCCACTAGCTTCCCTGACCAACTTTAGCGGTAACACCATGCCCACCATCACCAACCTACAAGTGAGTGAGCTCAACGATCTGATCAACTTCAACGACAATGTGTTGGATAATTTGGTGAACTTATCACTCCCGATCAACCTCATTAACTTTAACAGGAACCACTTACGGGATCTCCAGAACCTTGATCTGGCCCTGCTGGACAACCTGATCAGCTTCGAGGGTAATCTGCTTCCAATTAGCAGTCTTACCATTGACAATCCCAAGTTGGTGAATTTTGCCAAAAGCGAGTTCCCTAACCTCACTAACCTCGTGGTGCTGAGGAACAACTTCACGGATATCACTATCAGCAACTTCAACCAGCTACAGAGCATTCGCATCAACGGTACGGCATCGTCAAACGGCAACACCGTCAGCTTAGATATTAGGCACACACCCAAGCTTACCCAACTGTCGGTTGTGCTTCCGACTGTCAAGGATGCTTGGATCGAAGATACCAGTCTCACCAGCTTCCCCGATATCAACAGTGACCTCAATGGCTTGATCTCACTGGTTCTGCAGGATAACACTCTCATGACACTTCTCTTGGTCAGCAAGATGAAGAACGTCGAGAACTACGAAATCATCAACACACCCATTGAAAAGACTGATACGGACTCTCAATTAAAGGAGCTTGAATTCTCTGATACGAGTCTCAAGGCCTTCAAGGGATGGAAACTGCAGAGTCTGGAGTCGCTGATTATTCAACGCAACATTAACATGACAACCTTCAAAGACAATGATCTCCAAAAGCTGACGACCTTAACTGTCACCAACCAGAACTTCACCGAGTCTACCAATAATACGTTCCCACTGCTGAAGGAACTCAAACTCACCAATGTGCCACTGAAATGCCTCAACTACACCAGTGATGCCACCAACATGCAGCTAGTTGAGCTGGTCAATAACAACCCAGATGCAGGCAGTACCTACGATGCATCAATCTACCCCAACCTGAAGGGATTGACAATTAGTAACATCCACCATTAACTTAGACTCCAATGACTATGCTGGTCTACTGCTCGACAATAAGCTGCTCACCAGCGTGGTCGTCAGCATTCCCAATCTGAAGTAACTGACAGTCAGAAATTCTCCACTTGCTGACCTCTCCAAGATTTAGAAGATCGATAAGTTGCTCAAGTTGGAGGTCACTGATAGCGCTTTGACCCAGTTGGACACGACAAAACTCAATTTCCTCACTGACCTGAAATTGTCGGGGCTATCCAAACTCACCACTCTCCCCACTGATGACATTGAGGAGCTTGCTACCGTCAGCCTATGTACTTTTGAACTTAACATCAGCCAATATCCCACTCCTGAAGTCCTTGAGCTTCCGCAACAAACAGTTCCTTACGAGCATGAACTTGCAGCTCAACGAACTTAACACTCTTGAACTTCTTTATCCACGCATTCCCACTTTCGAAGGACAGGTTCTCCCACAGCTTTCCAACCTTACCATCAGTACTCACCAACATAACTGTAGATTCTGACAACATCACCACTCTGACTCTCGACAGCTACCCCAATCTTGCACTTCTCAGTCTTAGAATGTCTCAGCTTACGAGCTTAACCATTGGAAAGTGCCAGGTCAAATCTCTGAACGGCAACACTTTAGACGCTCTGACCGACTTGACTTTGTCCGAGGTGCCACTCACTGCTGACTTCAACTATCGCTACCCTGCCTTGCTCAACCTTGCCATCAACAATATCAATAACCCAACATTGGTTACCGATTTCGTCGACATGAAGAAACTTGTAAAACTTGAAATGCGTACCAAATCTTGTCTAATATAGTCAATAATAGCATTGCTAACTTAGCCGTCGGAAATCTCAATGACTTGACTACGCTCACGCTTGGTACTGCCAATCTCAAGACTCTCTCTTTGAATGCCCTACCTTCCCTCGCAACTTTAACCTTCCCACTTCAACCCAGTCAGTATACTTTGTAGAGCTTATCAGTGGATAATGTCCCTTACTTCACTGCTTTCAGTAACCAGAACTGGCCTACAGTCAAAACACTCTCAATTCAGAATAGCCCCACCTCCTCGTTTGCTGACAACACTCTCCCAGCCTTGACTAGTCTTGAACTCGGTAAGCATAGTAGTCTTATTCAGTCGACATTACAGCCACTGGCCTTGATATCATCAAACTGCCTTCACTCAACGCTCTCAGGCTTAATATTCCAGCACTGACTGATGCACTACACCTTGAAAATCTGCCTCAGCTCACTTCTTTAGCAAACTGCCTGCTCGATAACCTCGGTCAGCTAACTGTCACCAGTGTTCCACTCACAACTTTCGTTGAGTTGCCAGCACTAGTTTTCCTGGGAATGGAAGGAGTACAATTCGATACATTCGATTTCGCATTGATACCGGCTGCTGAGATTGTGTACATTAAGGACAGTCCCATCAGAAAGCTCGATTTCCCAGGAGTCGTTGCAAACCTTGGAGCTCTCCAGCTGGACAATGTCAAGGCTCAGGGAGGAATCAGTGGAGCTAACTTTTCTTCACTGTATGAAATCATTGTGACGAGGTCACCAGAGTTCGATGGTTTTAACAATAACAACTTCACTAAACTGCAGGAGTTGGTGTTTGACGGCACCTCTATCCAACTCACAGACCTGTTGGACAATGATATGCCCACTCTCGAGCGTCTGACTCTCTCCAACAACGCCAATGCAGCGGGAATTCCAGATGTATCCAACATCAAGGGCATTCTCAAGTACTACAAGCTGGAATCTATCAAACTTGTCAGCTTCGGTGATGGATGTGACTTGACAGCTTTAGAGGAGCTGTACATCCTCGGAAACAATCAATTGGCAACACTGTCACTTCCCGCTAGCATCGCTACTCTCAAGACTCTCGTAATTGAGAACAGTGCTCTTGCGACCTTCACTGGCTACGATTATCCCGCACTTACAAGCCTTTCCATCCACGATACTGGAGTGCTCTAAACCTTCACTACTAATACTTTCAGCGCCTTGAAGGATCTGACTCTCAGCGGTCTGGTCAAGACTACTGAACTCAGCAACACTGTGAACCTTCCAGCCCTTCAGCAATTGATTATTCGCGACTCGCCCGGCTACACAACCCTGTCTGGTCGCCTATTCAACAATTTGAAGTTCCTGCAGATCATCAATAATCCTAACTTCAATACATACTCAACCAACAACTTCGCCGCCCTTACCAATTTGGATCTTAGGAGCAACGCCCTCACCAACTTCAGCAATCAAAATCTCCTGAACTTAGTTGCACTCAACCTCCAGGATAACCAAGTCACCGAATTCAAGAGCAATACCTTCAGTGTTATCGAACAGCTCTCTCTCGATAATAACAGGCTTGACACTGCAGATGATTTAATCTTGAGTATCAACGGCAATGCCAATCTCAGAGTGCTCACCCTCGGTACCATTCAATGCTATTCAGAAAACAACCAGATACCAACCTTCCCAGCAGTTACTCTTGCTGCCCTGGAAATCCTTAACCTCGCATCGAATCAACTGACAGACCTCGCAGCCCCAGTCGCTGCGAAACTGAAAATTCTTAATGTGGGTAATTGGGCTCCTTTATTCAGAAAACAACAACCTCTCACAGCTACCCCCACTGGCCTACGCCGATCTCACCGATCTATGGGCAAGCAACAACAATATATTGGGAGGAGATGTGAGCAATCTCCCCGCATTGACCAAGTTTAAACTCGGTAAGCAAGAGATTTATACAGCTTCCAATGGAATCACCGACTTTGCAAACTTTGGACATCCCAATCTTCAATTCCTGGAAATCGGCAGCAACAACATCGCAGATCTCGGACAACCTAGCCTTCCCAAGCTATTGCTGCTCGATGTCTGTAAGAACTTATTTGATTCAGCCAAAAACCAGCTCACCGACGCTACTCTACTGGCCAGCTTAACCCCCATTACTGTCAACCCCGGTCTCAAGTACCTTAACATTGCTGGAAACACTCTGACCGACACCGTCAACACAGTGGCTGCCCTTCAGGCTCGGTTCGCCTCAGCACAGATTATCACGCAGTGACCTCCGATGATGTATTGCGTCTTATGGACAATCATTAATATCATCTCAGTATCAGCAGCACCTCAGCAGTTAGGTAACCGTAAGCTTGTAGTTGCAAAGTGTCAGGACGGTCGAGCATGCAATACACTGCCAACCAACTCACAGGATAGAGCCATAACAATGCTGTTTAGATTTTTCGAGTCTTCTTCGGAAGCAGCATGCGTCCAGTGATTGTAAGCATGCATACCAGTAGACTCAGCAGTTCAAAAGAGGAGTAGCTGGTGGGTGCACTCGGCATTTCTTCAGTGAACAGGTAGTGGTGGTGTAGATCCTCAGCTGGATGGGTCGTCGCGACATTGATAGTGAGACGTGTCGCAGCAGTATCCTCAGCTGACTTACCATAAGTCTGCAGTAGCATCAGCATGAATTTTATCGTACTGTTTTGAACGGTCAGCAGACTGAACATTGGTAAGTCTCGAACCACGATAATCGCCAACCTCAGCAGCAATAAATTGCGATTCCAAGCAACTTGATTGTTCCAAATTAAGAGGCCAGCACTTAACAGGAACACCCTACGTAAGGCAAAGAGTACCAACTGCTGTTTGGGTATGCAACGTTTGCGAACACTAACAAAAAAGCGCAGAGAGGGCGCTAAATTCGTTCGACTGCCTGAAGGGTTCCCCTATCTACCTAAACACTTCCCTGGAGATAGCCTCGGAAACTTTGGATGTAGTACATGAAGGTATCCATCATCGGTGAGTTGCTTGAGCAGAGTCTGATGTACTTAACGAGCCCATAGTAGAGGGCGAAGTGAAATAGCAGAGACCGACAGTACCGATGGAGTTCTTGTGTCAGCAGAACGAAGTGGTTGCTACGGTAGCACAGCTCCCAAAGCGGAACGATCAAATGCAAGGCCAGCAGCCACGTGAGTCTAATTGAGATTAGACTTACATTTTAGGATAGAGCCGCATTGACGAGATTTCCTGCAGAGATTTTGTCATCAAGACTAGGCTGGTAAGTTGCAATACACTCCAACCAACTGACTCACCGATTACCAGACTGTAGCATGCAGTGATATGAATCAGAACACTCAAGACATTGCCCAAGAGGTGTTTGAGGAGGGGTTGAGCAACAATCAAACACATTGCTAGCGAGAACTCACATCTGACCATGACTGTGGCCACAAATAAAATGTAGAAGACCATCGGCTTGTTTTCAGTTGCTATTAATTTTCCCTTATCGTCAACTTTAAATATTGCGTAGCGTTTATCCAGCACAAATGTGAAGTATGCCGGCAGCAGCATGGCTCCTGGGAGGAGTGTGCAACTGGCGAGATCGTTTCCCGCAGCCAACAATAGTTTGTTCAGCAGGTAATATAGCACCACTGTCAGAAGTGTCTCCTTACAGTGCTAGAGCTCATGGAAGTTGCGGTAACTCTTCTTCTTATCCTTGGCAAGCCTGTCATGGATGATATTGCAACGCTCTAACTCGCTAAGAACACAGGAGAACACTCCCACAATTTCTGCGATTCCGATGATGAGCAGGAACATCCACCTCACCCACCTATCTTCTCACCTCCATTTACCTCTCATGCATGCCTAAGATGAGAAACTCTATTGCTCCTACTGCGACTGTGCTGGCAACCACTGCAATATTGATCATAAGAGAATAGGTTAGAAATATATGCATTCGCCTGTTATGGGGCCTAGAATGTTCCAATAAAATGATCAAAACCTGTTCGAACTTGTTGCCCTGATTGGAATAAAGGTGACAACTAACGGATTAGCAGCCGTAACGTTGGTTTCAGTAACGTTCATTGTCAAAGTTGCGATGACCGGCTTCTGTGGTGGTTGATTTGAAAACCTAGCTTAGCAAGTCCATTAGAGACCCCCATTTACTTGTTCACAAAAAGAAGTTGCGCGTTATCCATTCGGATAGGCGAAATTGACCAGACCTCTTGATTTAGCTTTGCCTGCAGCTCCTGCTCCAAAGGTCTTGACGTAGTACAAGTATGGCGACGTGAGAGCTTCATTGGTCGACACGGTAAGACTGAATGTACCATTTAGCATCTTGATGGTTGGTGGTCCCGATTTCCAGTAGAGTTTGCCCCCATCATTTTTTTTGTTAGGGAAGATACAGTAATCGGGGCCAGCGGGATTGGTTGGATTCTTCATGCAGATCCATCCTGGTTCGATAACGCAAGTTGGACTGCAACCGTCACCACCGACGATGTTACCGTCGTCGCATTGTTGGTAAAGACGAGCACCATCACCACAGACTTCAAAGCAGGTGTTGGTAACTGCGTTCAAGGTAAAACCAGCAGCACACTGAGTGCAGACACCAGCAGGCGCGGTACAAGCCGAACAGAAGGTAGGGCAGTTCAGACAAGCTCCAGCAACATTCCTGTACTGATTAGTAAGGCAGGGTGCTGGGCCAGGGCCAGTAGCAACACAAACACCAGCCAGGAGGTTGTATCCTGGGACGCAAGTTGCACAAGAACCTGGACCAGTGCAGCTCAGGCATGTTTGAGGGCACGACAGGCAAACTCCGTTGGAGAGATAGTATCGAGCATTGCACTGACAAACCCCAGCCTGGTTGGCAACTGAAGCGTAAGGGCAGTTAATGACGCAAAGTCCAGGGGCAGTGGAGCTGGGAACGTATCCAGCAAGGCACTGACACCTTTGGGTTCGTGCGTTGTAACCCTGATAGAGTGGGCAAGCAGCACAGTTACCATTGGGAAGTAAGAATGTTCCACCTGGGCATGATTTGAGGCAAGCAGCTCCGTTAGCGTACCTGGCATAACCAAGCCTGCAGACGCATATATTGTTTTGGGGAATAGCGTTGAGAGGGCAGTAGCCGCAAAGAGTACCACCGAGGTAGATGCCTGTTGGGCAAAGGTTAATGCATAGGGCTCCAACGCGAGCATATCCAGTGCTGCAGATGCACCTGTCCTCATCAATGTTGTAAGTCGAATTGATTGGGCATGACACACATACGCCATTTCGGGGGAAGCTGTTGAAGGGGCAGGTAACAATTGCTCCGATGATAGGGTTGAATATTTGGAGACCACCCGCACCAACGATAACACAAGTCGAACCAACGACGGTCGTTCCTGTAGGACAAGGAGTGCAACCGTTTCCAGCATTGGCAAAGCTGTTTGCGGGGCAAGCAACACAGTTATTGTTCACCAAGTAGAAGTTAAGTTGGTTGCATTTGCACCGGCCAGTACTCTGTTGGTAGGTTGATCCCTGTGGGCATGTGTTTATGCAGTATCCTTGAGGGTTCTGTCGGAATCCTGGGTTGCAGACACAGCTCTGGCCAATCAGTCGGGAATTGCTTGGGCATGTAGCGCAAGTTTCGTTGATGGTTCGGCTGTTAGCTGGGCAAGGGGTACAAGTTGTGGGGTTGGTTCTGCCATATCCATCATTGCAAACACATCTACGTGTAGTTGTATTATAGGTCGAGAAGGTTCCACACAGGTAGATGCACTGGCTTCCATCCCAGAATCCATTGCTGTAGCATCTTGAACAAGTATCACCGACCAAGACAAGAGGGGAGTTGCAGGTACATTGGTTGGCATTAATTCTTGTGGAATTATTGGGGCACTCCTTACCTGGAGCACAGCCGTTACCAGTCCAGTAATAACCAGTTCCACAGACACAGCTTCCCTTCTGCCAGTTGAACTGACCGTTAGGTCCACAATTAGTGTTGGGGTTGTTGGGGTTGTTGGGGTTGTTGGGGTTGTTGGGGTTCGGGCGGTTCCTGGAAACGCACTCTCCGGAGGGGGTCTGGTAGTAATAAGGCTTGCAGACACAGATTCCTGCCAAAGGATATCGGTTGTTTGGGCAGACGATAGGACCGCTGGGGGTATTGGGGTATGGTGGATAATTTGGGTATGGGTTGCCTGGGAAGTTAGGATCGACGGGATAGGGGTTGCCACTCGGATATCCAGGAGGAAGGAGAATCACTTGAGATGGATCAAGAGGAGTAGAGACACCAGAGATGGAAGGATAGGTTGGGTTCACAATTATCGGGGAAACACCTACTCCAGCATTGAAACCTGGAACGTTTGGATAGGTTGGCCCAACGATGGTGGTTCCTGGATAAGTTGGTGTTCCAGCAACTCCAGCGGTTCCGATGGTGACGGGATACTGAACGGTAGGGTTGGTAGCTGGGAATCCTGGTGCTCCTGGTGCTCCGATGGGATTAGCAGTTGGTGGAAGTCCATTTTGTCCTGGAGCAGTTGTTACTTGGTTGACTCCATTGATTGGATTGGTGGTTGGTGGAAGGTTCGAGCCGGGGAATCCACTAATTGGTGGAACAGTGGTAGGTTGAGTCTGACCAGTAGTGGGTGCTCCTTGATTGCTGGGCTGGCATTGGTTGTTCACAATGGTGAAGCCTGGGTTGCAAGCACAGCCATTTCCATTCCAGTAACTGTTGGGAATTCCGTTACATTGACCGGAACCAGCCTGGGTAGTGGGAGCTTGAGGTTGTGGTTGAGCTGCCTGGTTCGTGCATTGACCGGAGGAATTAGTGTAGCCGGGGAGACAAGCACAAGAAGCTCCATTCCAATAGCTGTTGGGAAGAGCTGCACAGCTGGCGGGTCCACCTGCAGTTGGATTGGTTGCTGGGCTAATCGGATTAGCAGTCGGTGGGAGTCCATTTTGAGCGCCTCCGTTTGTGGTGGTTGAAACCTTCACCCATCCTTGTTGGCTGCCAGGAACGCATTTGCCGCTCACGCTGGTAAAGGTTGGCAGGCAGGCACAAGAAGAACCATTCCAATAGCTGTTTGGAGTGTTGGCGCAGCTTGGAGGAGTTCCTTGAGTGGTGACAGTAATGACCTGAGCATTTCCTGAAGGACCATTAACGACTGGAATAAATCCGTTGTTCGTGGAGGCACCTATGTTAGTTCCTGAGATTGGTGCAACAGTCAAAGGAGCAACTGTTGAAGGTTGAGAAAGGACAAAGTCCCCTCTGTTTTTCCCATTTGTGGTCGTGGTTGTTGTTGTAGTAACAGTTACCTTGCCATCACCGAAGATGGGCTTCAATGGACCGTTACCCTTGGAGCTACCAGTAGTAGAACCAGCATGAGAAGCTGCAGAGTTGCTGCTCGAGCTGGTCTTGCCGGATGAAGCAGCGATGCTAGCGAGGTATTCAGCATACGACTGGCTGGATTTGGTGGATTGGCTTGTCTTGGAGTTGGTGATCTAACTTAACTCGGAGCCGTAGACCACATCTGTCTTGTAAGGCTCCACCACAGTGCAGATGCCTCGGACGCTTGAAGTTCCAGGCTTGCAAACACAGGAAGTTCCATCAGATGAGACCACAAGGTTTGCGATGTCAGAGCAAACGATGCATCCCTGAGAGCCATCGGGGTAGGTGTACTGAGCCTCTCCTTGTTTGCACTGGCTTACGCAGCGACCACCAAATCCGCTGATCTTATCAGGGCAGTTGGCGCAAACGTACTTGGGGCTTGGACCATAGACGATGTAGGTGAAGGCGAGCTTGGAAGTGATCTGTCCAGGATTGACAGTCAGAACGAAAGACCTGTCAATTTCAGTGCTGAGGCTTGCACTAGCGGTAGCTCCAAAGGTGAATCCGTTGAGACCGTAGATGAAATTTTCCAGGGAACATAGTGACTTATGGATGGAAAGATAGGTGGCGGTTGGCACAACTGGCTGTTCAATTATGCCGCCATAGGAAGCGAAACCAGCAGTCGAAGGGCTAAAGGCAAGGTACGAAACTGTAACGGCGGTGAGACCACATGCCGAAATAACCCCAACGTTGAATCCCGTGGTGGTAAGCTCCTTTCCAGTTATCGAAACGGATATGGTATTTGTGATTTTGGATAGGGTAACTCCAGAAAGGAATGGTCGTGCAATGTAACCGGAAGTGGTTGGCAGTGCTTTTCTGAAGGGAACTGTGACGAGCTCTTGTCCAGGTTGAACATCTAAATTATCGATTGACTGTACTTTTGAACGAAACGAGGCCCACTTCGACATCAGATCGACTGGAAGCCAATAGACTGATCTTGAGTGAGCGCCATATGGTCACGTTCCAAGGAGTGAATAGGATGACTTGCACGAGGTTCTGATTGGTCTGTCCTCCCTCCAACGAAAAAGAGAAGCCGGTAATTGGACTGGCGTCAAAGCTGGTGAGGGCTGTATAAGATGATTTGCGTACCGAGAGCAATCCGTGGTGGTGTACTCATAGGCTTTCGGAGGGCGTATGTGTACAGCACGGGGCTGGAGCCGAGCTTTAGACCAAGGTGTTTTGACCCAACTTATGCGGTGATGATTGCTGAGTAAGCTGGTGGGGGTACCTGATTCCGTGTCTTACAGGCCGACATTGCCGGAGCACTGGCTGAAAGCGGCAACGATAAGCGCCAGCCAGAGGATTGCGAGTTTTGTATTCATCGCAAAGTGAAAAATAAATATAAACGCAAACCGCTCCCGAGAGGTCATAAGGCCGTTGGACCGGGACCAGCAAGCTCAAGACCACCAATCCTTGATCCTGGAACGGTAGTGACTGCTCCGAGCGACGCTATCTATTCCATTTAAAATCGCCTCACCCAACTGATATTCCATTCAGCGTGGCCTTAACAGTTAATATTTATAAATCACCAAATATTCAATTTGCGGCTCCGGTGAGCCACCATCCCTACTCCCCTCGGTAATCGGTTTGAAGCCCTCTTAGACACACCCGCTAACATTTATTTCGAATATACTGTTCGCATGGCGTAATAACTGATGAATTATTACAGCCGGAGGATTGGGACCCTGATCTGGTCTTATTAACCCGCCCGGGATGTTTGGTGAAGAGCATGCTTTCAACCGAATTCATAAGCAATTCTTGCGCTCCCCACGTTTCGATAATTTGAATATGGGGTATCACATGTCGTCGTCGAAGTCGAAGAGGTCCATTAGATCGCTGGGGTCCATGTCTTCGCTACCGGCGCGCTCCAACTCAATCTTTGGTGGTGGGTAGGTAATGGCCTTCTGCACCGATTGGTACAGGTTGAGGAAGTAGTTGGTCCGCTGATCAAGCATCTGCTGGGGTGCGTCCGTCATGTAGACGTGCTTATGCTCCTTAATAGTTACGGTCTGTTCGTCATGATTGATCTCTCCGGTCACCACACCGTCACGAATGGCCTTAGCAACCACAAACTCGACATCCTGCTTGTCAATCTTGAGCTTGTTAGCAATATCTGTCAAAGAAATCCTCGAATAAGCGTTGTTGATCTTCCTGAGACCCACGCGGATAACGATCTGGTTCAGCCGCATAATCAGAGTGTATAGCTTGTCTTGGGTGAAGCGGTCCTTGTACTTCGCGACTGTCTCCTGGAAGTTCTTGAGATTTCCTTCGATAACGGCTTGGATGACTTTGTAATAGCCGTAGGTATGTTTGAAAATAACCTCTTCAGAGAAGATCTCACGGTTGGGAATCTCACCCAAAAGCAGTTCCACAACGATGGCTAGTCGCTGGCAGCTAATCTTGAAGCCTACAGCTCTGTCGGGGGCTTTCCGGATTGCTTGGTTAAGGCGCCAAAGAGCCTCGTTATAGTCTCTGCGGATTGCCTTTATTCTGGCCGTGTAATAGAGATACTTGCAGTACTCGTTGATGCTCTTGTTTTCGGGAAAATCTGCCTTATCGATGAAGTTATAAGCAGCCTCGTAGTTGTTGTAGGCCATGTAGTTCCGCAGGATAAGGTTAATGAGGGTAGCTTGCCCCATCTCATCACTTCGCAAACAAGCCTTATTGTATGCCTCCAGAAGTTGCTCCCTCACATCAATGAAGCTCCCACTCTTTTCGTAAATGCGAGCAAGGAAGAAGTACAGGTGAGCGTTGAGACTGTCGATGGTTCGTTTGTTGAGATCGTTGATCTTGGGCAGCAGAACTTTGATGGCCTGCAGTGCATCTCCATAAAGTTTTTCACGATAGAGTAGACTCACGTACATGGTCTTGAGATAGATCTCAATCTCCGCAAGTTTAGCACTCTTCGAAAGGAAGTTCTTTGGCATGTCAAAAGACTCCTTGAACTCGGCATTGAAGCCTGGAATCTTGCTGAAGTCTATGCCACTGCAGGGAAGCACGATATCGAACACTCGGGCCAAGTGGTGCGCCTGGATGACGTTCTTGTAACGCTTGATTTGCTTCATTATGCGGCTGACCTGGCGGAGCTCCTTGTTGGCAAGTGCTTTCTCCAGCTGCAGCAGGGTTTGCTTAATGTCTACATCGAACCTTCAGTTACCATAGAGGAGGGTGTGGATGACTACTTGCTCTTCCTGCTTGACTTCCTCTGGCTTAGCGGGCACGTCCATCTCGACGATTGGCACTTCGACCTACATAATTTGAAAAATATTTAAATGATATTGCTGGCGAGGTGGCTCAGGGCTTCAGCAGCATGCCACTCCCTTTCTACTTGCTGTTATTAATTTTGATTATGGTTCGCTGTCATCATAGCTTTGCTCGGGGCGTGGATTTAGCCACGCCTTCGAAGAACTTTTGGCTTGTGTTGAGAATGTGGGCCAGCTGGGACTATTCGGGGAAGGGATCGGTCTTGCCCTCTTCATAGGAAATGCCCATCGCAAGTTTGTTGGTTTGCCGTTGTGGTACTTGTAGAATCCATTGGTTTGAGACCTTCATGAACAGCACAAAATCTCTGAGTTCCTTTGGTAAGTCGATCTTAAATACGTGTCCCTTGATTCCATTCAGCTTGTTGTCTTTGAAGATTTTGCCAGCACCGAATCCAAAACAGTTGAAGATATGAGCCTATTTCAAAGTAAGCACTTCCTACAGAGAATCCAGTCGTCTTCGAATGAGATTGAACTTGCCTGAATCGCGTAGTCGTTGAGTGAGGAAGGGAAGGTATTTCTCAGATTCAATGACGTACGTCTCGAAGGTTGTTGCGTTGTGTACCTTACCATCCCCAAAAGTAATGCGGCAAGACTTCGGTTCGATGATTCCTTCGATTGGCATGAAGGTCAGCTGCTCGTCATCATTGACAGAGTACGTTCGGAGCTTTTCGACACCCAGCTGCTTGGAAGTTTTGTTCTGGAACGATTAAATTTCAGCGTAGTGATTCCAAGTGGTGATTGCAAACTGAAGGGTTTACTCCTTCTTGTCGACTTTCAGAGGCATCCAATAGCCAGCAGCTACGGTAGTTGTGATCTCCGGCTGCGTTGATGTCCTCTCGAAAGGGATCAGCTCCGCGTATAAGTTGATTTTATAGCCGTTCTATATTAATAGGAGCGAGGTGGTGAGGCCAATGATTCCTGAGCCTAACACCGCCACAGGTTCCTCCTTGGAGACCCCTTGAGGCAGAAACATTGTTTTAACAACGTGTTGTGCGCATCCGTAGGCCAAACTGATTCCGCCTCCTCCGTGACCGTAGTCATGGTAGAATGTCTTTCCACCCCTAATTTCCTTTTCTATACGTATTCCACCTTCTCGGTAAGGACGAAGGCCTGCAGAAACCGCCACAATTGCTTCTTGTTTGGGAATGCAGTAAGGAAGTGTTATGATATCACTCATTAATCAACAACTTATAATCCCTCAGTGTCGGCAACCGTTGTAGATAGTCCAGCCATTACAATCAATAAAATGATAGAGGTTATATAATCCGGCAAAGGGCACAAGCAACACATCGCTAACCCAGCTCCTTAACAGTAATAACCTTAAGAAGGTGATGGCGAGGAATCCGAAGAATCATTAGAACCGCCGTATCGAATGCCACCTATCAACGAAGAGTTTGAGTACTTGCTAAAAAATTCTCGCCAGCGATTGCGAAACGACGAACTGAAGGTAAGGAACGGCCGATATAGAGAATTAGCAAGCTCATGGTGTTCAGCGAGGGGAAGGTGTACGATATGCAGACGGGTGCACAAAAACACTATCTGGCTCACATCCTATCTGTATCGGAGGCAAAGACTCAAGAGAAGGTGCTAAGCTTGGCACGATAACGATAGAGCTAAATTGAAGCTGCAATCTTCAGTAGCGATCTGAACATTCGTAAGAGGCCCAAGGTGGAGAATATTCGCAAGCGATAGGAAAAACTAGCGATGAAGTTATCACTCATCGGGCGGGAAATGCAGAACATGTCAATGATGTCAGGAGACGGCAGTAACGTTGACCTTTCGCATATCGTCAATAGCAAATACTGGGATCCTTCAAGCTAACAAACTGCAAAAGCCAAAGAGTTTGTACAGCGGTTGCGCAGCCAGAAGCGCAAGGCGCGTAACAAGCTGAGGGAGCTGCAGAGTAAGAGTGTACAGGAAATGGAGCTTAAAGACAAGCTAGAGAAGGAGCAGCAGTAGAAGCTCCTGAAAGAACGGATCAACGATTCAGTGAAGAAGCTGATGTAGTACAAAAGACAGCGAGAAGAATAGAAAACCCAGCGCGAGGACCGTCGTAGGGAGGAGGCAGAACTGCTGCAGAAGTACCAAGTAAAAAACCCTCGGTTTAAGTAACGCGAAAAGGAATTCGAAAAGTAATTTGCAAAACGATAAGAAGAATAGCGCCGACGGAAACTCAGCGAAATCAAGCAGAAGTACAGACCACTCGACAACGAGGAAATGCAAGAGCACCTCAAGCACTACGACGAGTTTAAGGTGAAGATGCAGGAGGAAATTGCCAAGAGGCTTTTAGAATAGAATTTGCTCAACGAGCGAGGGAAGGAGCTACAGGACCTATACCACGGACACTACCACGGGATGATAGCTGAGGAGGAGCAGAAAGCAACTGAGAAGAAGGACCGCGGAAAGTCGGTGCAGGACAAGATATTGGAATACAGAGAAAGCGTGTTGAGCCAACTCAAGCCTCGTGTGGATGAGAAAAAGAAGAAGGAATTGGAGATACTCAAACTTGAACTCGAGTATAAAGGCAAACGTGTAAAGAAGAAAATCGAAGAGAATGGTGATGTAGTGTTTGAAGATCTTTCTCCGAAGCTGGACCACAAGAAGATTGGACAGCAGTACCTGTCGGAGCTGCGGAAGATGCATTCACAGATGACACCTCGAAGACGGGATAGCTTACCATCAGGGTTAGCAGCTGGCAGCAATACTTCGGCTGCAGCAACAGCATCTGTGGTGAACAGCGAGCCGTACAAGAGGAACTACCTTCACGAAGGTACGAAAGGTCTCAAAGCAACACTGTCAAACTGGAAGAAAGATCTGAACAGTTAGGGCCTATCACGCGACCAAAAGTATGATTTGGTGCTGAAGAAGGTCGAAGTCATTGACCAGCAGGCACGGCAGAAGTAAATGAAGCTGCGGCTGCTAAAAGACCAGCCACAGATAATGAACGTAAAGGAAAGCCTGGACAAGTACTACCTGAACTCGATAAATGCCAAGCTGTCAGTGCTGAACCAGGTGATCTATCAGAAGTGAGAACTGTCAGGTGCGAGTGCGTTCCAGCACCCTGCTCAGATTGATTTCAATGGTGCTGGTTTACAGGTTTGGCTGAGTTTGCATCCGTGAGTGCTTGAGATTACGGCGAAAGCTCTACCGGAACAGGGTTTTTTGTCGTTCCATGGACTACTGCTCGCGTTTTCGCCAAGGAATTTTACTCGTTGAGGATGGTTTTGTTGTTTGAGGCATTGCTGGGCGGATGTTGCTATGGCTCAATGGCTTATCCGAAGGTCGGTCGTTGCGAGGAAATAAACTTCGCATAGTCCTGCGGCAGAGGCTTTAATGCTTGAGCACCTCCGACAAACTGGATTTTATTTCGGGGTGCAACACCTTAAATGCTCTGTCGGAGGCGCTAATCTGCTCCAGCTGGGGTATGTGATCGATGATCCCGTTCTTCACGCGTTCATAGTTCTGATACAAGGTGTGCTCGTAATTGGTTACCCGATGGTTCCATTAATAATGGGTCTTTCGTTCAGGTGTCTCAAGTGCGGCTATCTTCTTTTTGATCGTCTCCATACGCTGTCTTTCGAAGGTCTCCAAATCGATTTTACTGCTTGGTCGGGCTGCACAGTGCTGGAGTCCCTCCACATTATGAAGGCTGATAGTTGCAGTAGAGCTGTTGATTGACCAATCGAACCGACCCTTCAGTACCCTGATGCCAGTCAGGTTTAGGAGGTGGACTAACTTGAAAGTTCGGTACTGTAAGAGCGATTACAACTCCTTCCGAAAGAGCTCCAACTCGAACGCTACTTCCTCCCGTTTGCCGAGATAGTTTGTGTCCCAGTCCGTGTACTAACCCTTCATGGTAAGTGCATATTCGCTGGCTCTCTTGTACAATTCACTTGACTTATCCGTCTGATAGTCAAACTTTACGAATTCCGGCTGCTCCTTGCGAAATAGCTGGATGTACTCAATATGGCGTGCCTTCTGTACCTCGAATGGAAGGTTGAACTCGGAAATAAGAGCGTAGCCGCCATTGACCTGCTTCATAAGAGCCACATCATTCTTCATTTTGCGCTGTCGCTATTCTTTTTCTTGCACTTCGCTGAAGTTTGGAGAAGGTGGTGGCCTACCGAGCATCTACTAGCAAGTGTGGTCGCGTGTCAAGCTTCCCATTATGACAGTTTCCACTTTCTTCAATGGTACGGGCCCTGGAAATAAGCACAGCTCCCCTTTCTGCATCAACCGCAATGGCTACCGAGTTGCTGTAGTAGTATGAGTGCACCTTGGAATTCTTGAAGAAGAACGTTTCGGGGACATGCAGCGAAACTGGATGCACAAGCCGTGCACTTGTGAGTCTCTCGAGCACCACGAGTAGGCTTTCCCCAAACGGTACTTCATGGATATTCTCGAAGCGCTCCACCTCAGCGACTGGTTCAGGTTTCTTGTAGTTTCTGCTGCAGATTGCACACTGACACTTCTCGGAGGTGCACTCGCTCATAAAAGTTATTAATCGAATAGGGCAGCAAATGCATAAAGGCAATCAAATGCAGTCCAAGTCCTCCTACTAATCAATGCGTGGCACGTTCAGTAGGCTACGGATACGGTTCAGCTGTGTTTAGCTGTCTCGCACAGTCTCCTTCTTCAGTATTTACTTTATTTGTGAAAGCTTTTGGTGTTCCTCAGTGGGGGTCGGCTCCTTTTTCGCTGTAATGCTTATTGGCTTTTTCGTAAAAGAAGACCGGAAAGGTGATGATAAGTTGGTCATGCTCGTTCTTCCCTTTGGAGTCTTTAGAGCATTCTCGTGCAGATCAGTGACGCTACGCTTAGTTTCCATTGACATTTCCAGCAAGCCTCCCTTCTTGATGTTTTCCTTATTATAGCTCGTGTTCACTTTTCGCTACTTTTCACAAAAGGATAGGTCGAGTTGTGCATGCGCTCTCCTTGCGGGAGCATCATATCCCTCTTTGCAACCTCCCTGTACCTAAATGTACCGCTTAAGCCATTGAATGAACTCCAGGTTGTCTTGGTACTTGCATTTAGCAAGCCGCTGGATCTGAATAGTAATCATACTCACCTCCACCTTCTTGCTGATGCCCATCTTGTCGAAGATGGTTTGGAGAAGCTTGAAGTTCTGTATGAACTCGTACTCCTGTCGCGCCCGCCAGTTAATCTTGTGCAGTGGGGCCATTCCCGGTAAAAGTGCGTCCATAAGTTGACAGTAGACCGCTCCAGAACCCAACTGCTCGACTGCGGTAAGGTCCAAGCCGAGGGTATGGTTTACCCACCGGAGTATCTCCTTACGACTCACGAAATAGCCTTCGTCCATGATGCCAAATGACTCACTCATGCTTGCTAACGACTTCTTTCGATTAGTTATTAATAAATCGTTGGCGGCCAACCTAACTAATACTCGTTGCGAACATAACTGTTGTTCTTGGGTTGAGTGAGAGTTGGGAAATAATGCGGCTATGAGCTATCAGTCAAGAAATTAAATGGTGATGAACGGTCATAGGTAGCCTTCGTTTTGGTCGACAGTGTAGGGAGTTAGCACTCCAAACCGTTTGCATAGTAGTGGTTCGGGTTTCCATTGGAGCTTCACCCTAACGATTTTATCCAGGGCTATCGATTACTATTTGGCTTTGAGTTAGGTCTGCAGGCTTATGGTCTTGGTGGCGATATTGTTCTGAACTGCTTTCTGGTAGATAAGTTCAAACTCCTTGCGCTATCGTTCGGCTTCCTTCCAGTCCAAGCCAGTGTCACCACCAATGATCTTTCCCTCCATCTCACGTACGTATTCGGTATAGCGTTTCTGCTTCTCAGGGTTCATTAGGTAGAACTACAGCTAAGCCTTGCAACCGAGCTCTTGGGATTCTGCTCGCACAAACTTCTGATTGTCTGTGCGAGGTTTGATGGGTTTCTCTCCCAGCAACTCACCTCGAGATTTGGATGTTTTGTTGTGATCTACTGGTTTCTGCTGTGGTTGAATGGCAGCTTGCTTGAGCTTTTGACTTTCCGCGAGTTGCTCCATCTTCGCATACGGATTGTAGCTTTCAGGAACTTCAGGAACTTTCGATTGCTTTTCATTCTCTTTAACTGCCTTGTGAGCAACGAATACTTCCTCCAGCTTATGCCGAAACAGCTCCGTTTTCACTCGCTTTCTCGGGTTGTCTTCTATGGGCTGGTCCACAATTTCACTCAGATAGTCTTCAGTTTGTTCCTCCAGTGGCTTGGTGAAGTCAAAATAGATCTTATTCTCCTCTCGCTTTTTCTTCTTTTACTCTTCTGTCTACTCCTTCCAACGGTTTCGCACGAGCTGGCTAAACTGTTCTTCAAACTCGCATACAAATGGGTCATCTGCTGCATCGATGTTGCTGAATTCCATCGATGTGAAGTCGCTCTTATCGACGAAGCGGTAGTGGCGTTGGTTGGCAGTTGTTTCCTCGAGTTCTTATTGTTTGGCGTATCGGTCGAAGAGCTTCTACAAATCCTATTCATCTCGAGGTGCTTGATCCTCTACCTTCCCTTTCTTTAGATTGTTAAGTATACGCTCTCCGACTGACTCCTGCACAGAAACGTTGAAAGGTGTT
>Ga0209480_10000743_pt1 | contig 25534 bp, 29 predicted proteins | sample JI61114C2DNA_FD_187501 | JGI IMG/M metagenome (GOLD analysis project Ga0209480, IMG submission 187501) | Wastewater effluent complex algal communities from Wisconsin, to seasonally profile nutrient transformation and Carbon sequestration -... | ecosystem: Engineered > WWTP > Effluent > Algae... | reverse complement strand
AATGAGTATTTTTATTGCTGATTTTTACTCCCATGCATTGAAACTGATTATTGAAGTAGATGAAAACATCCATCTTAAACCTGATGTAAAACAACATGATGAAGAAAGACAGCAATCATTGCAAGCAGATGGTATGACGCTAATACGTTTCACTAACAATGCAGTTCTTAATCAGTATGAAACAACTGTAGAACAGATTAATAACCTGTTACAAAAAAGCAGCAATCCTGCAATTACAGCGTCAAAGTTCCCCCTTCAGGGGGCGGAGGGGGTTCTATGAAAGCAATTGTTGATTGTAACAGTTTTTATTGTTCGTGTGAAAGACTATTTAGGCCAGAATTAGAGAACAAGCCAGTTATTGTTTTAAGCAATAACGATGGTTGCATTATTGCACGAAGTGATGAGGCCAAAGTATTTGGTATTGCTATGGCTGGTCCTTATTTTAAGGCAAAACCTTTGATAGAAAAATATGGAGTAACAACATTTTCAAGCAACTATAATTTATATGGCGATTTAAGTTGGAGAGTAATGGAAACCTTACGCATCTTATTTGGAAAAGAAAATGTAGAAGTGTATAGTGTTGATGAATGTTTTTTGAATTTGGATTTTATTCCTGTTGAACAATTACAGCAAGTAGCAGTGGATATTAAAGAAACTGTTGAAATGTGGACAGGCATTAAAGTATCTGTAGGTATTGCAGCAACAAAAGTTTTGGCAAAGGCTGCCAATAAATTGAGTAAAAAAAATAAGCAAAATAGTGGTTGTGTAATGGTGTTAGATAGTAAGCTTAAAATAGAACAAGCCTTAAGACAAACGAATATTAGTGATGTTTGGGGAATTGGTTATCAATATGCAGAAAAACTAAAAAAGTTTGGTGTACAAACTGCTTTTGACCTAACGCTGAAGCCTATTGATTTTGCAAGAATTCATTTGGGTGGTGTAATAGGATTGCGTTTGTGGAGAGAATTAAAAGGCATTACTAGCATGAATTTAGATGATGAACTAATCAATAAGAAAATGATTGCCACAACTAGAATGTTTGGAGAACCTGTAACTGATCTTAAAAGCATTAAAGAAGCTATAGCAACCTATACATCAAGAGCAGCAGAAAAACTAAGAAGGCAACATTGTGCTGCTAAATATATCAGTGTATTTATTGTTGCTAAAGAACAAAACCACAATGCTACTTTTAAACGTGGTGCAACTATTAGCAGTTATACAACATTAAATCTAGCCACTTCAAAAACACACGAATTAATTAAACCTGCTTTAGAAATTGCTGAACGTTTATTTGAACAAGGAAGAAGTTATAAAAAGGCTGGTGTAATGCTTGGTGATATTGTGCCTGATCAATCAATTCAAGGGAACTTGTTCTTATCAGATACAAAAAACAGAGGCAAACTGCTCATGAATGTTATAGACAATATTAATTTTAGCCAACGCAATGATATTGTAAAATTTGCATCAAGTGGTACTACACGAAACTGGAAAATGCAACAAAATTTTCATAGCCTGAAGTATACATCACGTTGGGAGGATTTATGTGAAGTAAAATAGATTTTACAATAACAATGAACCCCGAAAATCCAAAATTTGATTTTGGATTTTCGGGGTTCATTTATTTTAATAATGGTAAATGCTTCTTAATAAATTGATGCAAATTGGTAACTATTACCCCATCATTTACAGGATACTCATCGCTGTTTGGTGTTATTACAAATTTCTTTTTAGGCTCTAAATCTGCTATACTAGTATAAAAACCTTTAGAAACAGTAGGGGCATTACTTAGTTTAATTTCAATACAAGCAATAGGTACAATACCTTTCACAAAAACTACATCACATTCTGCCCCATCATGCGTTCTATAAAAATACATATCTACGTAGTTGGGCTTAAACTGGTGCAATTGTTCTATAACATAACCCTCCCAAGAGCTGCCTGCTATAGGATGCCCTAATATTTCGTTAATAGAATTTAAACGCAACAAATGATGTAGAATACCACTATCTCGTATGTAAATTTTAGGAGATTTCACCAATCGTTTTTTTGCATTTACAAACCAAGGTTGTAAACGGCGTATTAAATAACCACCTTCCAAATAATCTAAGTAACGAAGTACTGTTGGAGCAGTAACTCCCAATGATCGTGCAAAAACCTCAGCGTTCCAAATACTACCATTGGCATGTGCTAGCATACTCCACAATTTTTGTAAAGTGGATGATGATAAGTTAACGCCAAATAAAAATTCTAAATCACGTTCTACATAACTACGTATAAAACTTTCTGTCCAATCGCTTACTTGTACATTATTTTTTGCCAACAATGCTCCAGGATATCCTCCACGTAACCAATGCTTTTGTTGGGTAATATTCTGGGGTAATTCTAACAAACCAATTGGTGTAAGCTCTGTATAAGACGCTCTTCCTGCCAAAGACTCAGAAACTCCTTTTACTAAATTGGGCGATGCAGAACCAAGCAAAATAAAACGACCTGGCTTTCTGTATTCATCAATTAATGGACGTAGTTCAGAAAAGAGATTTGGCAATAGCTGGGCTTCATCTATAATTATACAACTAGCTTTATAACTATTCAAATAAGTATGGGCATCTTTCAATCGGTTTCTATCTGCAGGTTTTTCCATATCCAAATACAACAACTGTTTTTTACCAGCTAAAGCTATTTGTTTAGCAAGTGTTGTTTTTCCAACTTGTCTTGGCCCTAATATAGATACAGCAGGAAACTGCTTTAATAGTCTTACAATATCGTCTTGCAATTTTCTTCTTATCACAAAACAAATATATACAAACAACCCCGAAAATCCAAAATCTGATTTTGGATTTTCGGGGTTGTTATTTTGAATCATCATTAAAACAATACAGATTGATTTGGCAATGTCTCCACAAATTTTGGCTTAATCAAATTCAATCCACATTCCTTGTTCATCTTGTCTACCAAATAAATAGTAAGCTCAGGAGATGTAGCTTCATCGTGCATGTGCATGAAAAAGTAGAATTCTTCCATCCCCTTATCAAGCCAATGTTTCATACGTTTAACCCATTCATCAATTCTTGTAAAATCAGTTGCATGTAAACTGTTACCTACATAACGAATAAATGTTTTAGGAATCGTTAAATACATATGTGCACACCCACGTTTACCTGCAGTATCTGTAATTACAATGCCTATATTGTTGTCTTTTAAAAAAGAAAACAACTCTTCTCGTATTGTTTCGTTACCGAACCAATCTTGATGACGAACTTCTAAGAAGAATTGCAAATCTGTTGGTAAGGATTTTAAGTAAGTAAATAATTCATCTTTTCTTTTTGGTGTAAAAGAATCACTCACTTGAATAAAAATTGGTCCCAATTGTTCTTTAAAAGCAACAACACCTCTTAAAAATTCATCACTTAAAAATTTCTTGTTGCTAAGCCCACCAAAATGCGTAACGCCTTTGTACATTTTTGGACAGAATATGAAGTCTTTTCCTTTGGCTTTCTCTGCCCATTTTTCAATACCTTTTACTCCATAAATTTTATAGTGTGTAGCATTTAGTTCTATGCTATTGTAATGCTCTACATAATGTTGTAAAAAATCTTTTTCTTTTGTTTTGGGAGGGTAAATTTTACCTATCCATTCCGTTCTTCCCCATTTGGCACAACCAATATATATTTTGGCATTTTCGTTTTTCTTGCCACTTAAAATTGCCTTATTAAATACAGGTTCTTTAGGCAAAGTAAAATCGATGCTATCTAATTCATTTTCTAGTACACGTCCAAAATCCATACAAGTATTTTATAAAAAGTATGCAGCATTCAAATAATAGAAAAAACAAAAACTATAACCCGAATTTTAAATTGGGATAATTGTCTACTGTTTCAAAAACAAAGTTTGGATTTTGCTTAATAATGCCAATAAATTTTGCCAAAGAATCGGCATATGCTGGTGTTCTAAACATTCTATCATGCGATAAAATCATTACATGCTTACCTACATGGCTATGGTTTTGGGCAGCATAAAATACTTCAGATGCAACTTTTGCTGGCGTTTGTACTGGAAAAGATTGGCCTCTTGTAAAATTCCATTCGACATCCCAACCAATTACGTTGTAACCAGCACTATCTAATTTTTCACAAACAGGTTTTACCAATGGATGTGCTTTTATTTCTCCTTTTCTTACCCAAGCACTGTTACCTGGTAAACGAATAATTTTATAAGGTACGTGTAAACTATCTTGAGCTTTATAAAAATCTTGTGTAGCCATATCTGGATGCTGATAAAAGTATTTATACTTTTCGTTGGCATGTGTATAGCTATGATTGGCTAATAAAATTTGAGGATAAGATTGTTTAATTTCATGCACCAATTGCTTGCCCCATTTATCATTGGCATGTCTTCCTACCATAAAAAAAGTGGCTTTAATTCCCAATTTCTTACACAACTCTAAGCACTCCTTTGTTCCTCCATGAGGGCCATCATCAAAGGTTAAATACACATATGTTTTGGTGCTATCGTACACCATTGGTTTTCTTTCAAACTTTGCTTTATCAGGGTCAATTGGTGGAGGTGGTGGTATATTTTCTTTAGATGCAACAGTGGTATCAGTAGTTTTATTTGCTGCTACATTACCATTATTACACGAAACAGAGAATAAATATGTAATTGAAAGCAATGCAATACTTAGTTGTTTAGTCAGCATCATTTTATTTGTTTAATCAACCAAAGTTAGCCTTCTACAATATACCGAATTGTTTATAAACAATCATTTACAAAACTTTAAGTATCGTCCAATTTATAAAATTGGCAACGTTACCAAAATTGAACGATGTAATAATCTTAGCAATTAGTACATTCGCATTATAACTACTAACGATGAATACAAAAGAAGAACTACTACAAGACGTAGTAATTAAATTTGCAGGTGATAGTGGAGATGGGATGCAATTAACAGGACAACAGTTTACCAACAATACTGCTCTTTTAGGAATTGATCTTGCTACGTTTCCAGATTTTCCTGCCGAAATTCGTGCCCCAATTGGTACTTTACCGGGTGTAAGTGGTTTTCAATTACACTTCTCATCTAACAAAGTATATACACCTGGAGATATTGCAGATGTTTTGGTTGCAATGAATGCAGCTGCCTTGAAAGTAAACTTAAAAAGCTTAAAACCAGGTGGAAAAATCATTGCCAATATTGATGGTTTTGATACGAAAAATTTACGTTTGGCCAATTATGCCGATGGAATAAATCCATTGGAAGATGGCAGTTTAGATAGCTATGAGCTAACTAAAATTGATGTTACCAAACTTACCAGAGAATCGTTAAAAGACTTTACCGATTTAGGTACTAAAGAAAGAGACCGTGCAAAAAATATGTTTGTATTGGGTTATATCTATTGGATGTACAATAGAACTTTAGACAATACAATTAATTTTCTAAAAGAAAAATTTGGCAAAAAAGAAACTATTTTACAAAGCAATATCAAGGTATTACAAGCAGGTTATAATTATGGCGATACAACCGAAACTTTTACCACTCGTTATAAAGTAGAAAAAGCCAAAATGCCTGCTGGTACTTATAGAAGTATTATGGGTAATCAGGCATTAACCTATGGCTTAATTGCTGCTGCTGAAAAAAGTGGATTGCCTATTTTTTTAGGATCGTATCCTATTACTCCAGCTAGCGATATTTTACATGAATTAAGCAAGTACAAAAATTTTGGTATTAGAACTTTTCAAGCTGAAGATGAAATTGCAGCTATAACAAGTACCATTGGTGCTAGCTATGGCGGTCAATTGGGTATTACAACAACATCTGGTCCAGGCATGGCTTTAAAAGCAGAAGCAATGGGCTTGGCTGTAATGTTAGAAATTCCTTTGGTAATCATAAACATTCAACGTGGTGGACCAAGTACAGGCTTACCTACCAAAACCGAACAAAGCGATTTAATGCAAGCTTACTATGGACGTAATGGCGAATGTCCAATGCCTATTGTATCTGCTAGTACACCAAGCGATTGTTTTGAAGCAGCATTTGAAGCTTGTAGAATTGCGTTGCAACACATGACGCCTGTAATTCTTTTAAGCGATGGTTTTATAGCCAACGGTGCCGAGCCCTGGCGTTTTCCAAAGGCAGATGATTTACCAACAATTGATGTTAAGTTTAAAACTGAATTAAGCGAAGGCGAAGAAAAATATTTACCCTATTTACGTGATGAAAAATTAGCCAGACCATGGGCTGTACCTGGCACACCAGGTTTAGAACACAGAATTGGTGGTTTAGAAAAACAGAATATTACAGGCAATGTAAATTATGAGCCAGAAAATCATCAGTTGATGGTGAACTTGCGTCAGGAGAAAGTAGATAAAATTGCTCAATACATTCCAGATCAACAATTAGATAGTGGCCCAGAAAAAGGTAAAGTTTTAGTATTGGGTTGGGGCAGTACTTATGGTGCTATTAAAAGTGCAGTTTTAGAATTACAAGCACAAGGCCATGCAGTAAGCCATGCCCACATTCGTTATGTTCGTCCATTTCCTAAAAACTTAGGCGATATCATTAAAAATTTCGATCAAGTATTAATTCCCGAAATTAACAACGGACAATTGATTAAAATTATTCGTGATGTATATATGGTAGATGCAAAAGGCTACAACAAAGTAATGGGTATACCAATTTATAAAAGTGAATTGATAGATGTAATTACAAAAATGTTATAGTACAACTGCATCTCTTAAAATTTATTTCTTAAAAATCTCTGCGTTAACATGCAGAGATTTTTTTATTTTTAATCATGGATATTGAACAGTTAAGAAATTATGTTATTGGCAAACCCAATGTAGAAGAATCTTTTCCTTTTGGAGATGATACATTGGTTTTTAAAGTAAACAACAAAATATTTCTATTGTTAGGGCTAGACAATCAACCTTTACAATTTAATGTGAAATGCAATCCAGATAAGGCTATTGAGTTAAGAGAAGAATTTCCTGATACCGTTTTACCGGGCTATCACATGAACAAAAAACATTGGAATACCATTGTTGTAAATGGTAATTTATTAAACGAACAGTTAAAAGAAATGATTGACCATTCTTATAATTTGGTGAGTGGTAAAAAATAATTTTTCAATTTTTTACACCAATTTTCAGTAATACAACTTGCAGGTTTCACCATTTTTTATTGTTTTAAATAATTTTTCTATCCAATTATTTAAAACAATTAATACAATTTGTTACCCTATTTTTATTAAGACAACTGCTTGCTTAACAGCAAATTAGTTCATTCAAAAAAAGTTTTGATTGAATAGAAAATTACTACTTCATCAAATAAATATTTTTAAGTTTTAAAAAGAATGGCAAGGCTTTTGCGAAATGCAACTAAAACTTATAATATGAAAAATAAAATATTTCTTCTAGCATTACTCTTTGCAGTAACCACCAATGCAAAGGCTCAATACCTAAAACTTGGAATTAATTTTGCCAACATAACTACCACCAACGATGGAGATATTGACAACAGTAAAATTTTAACTGGTTTTCAAATAGGCTTTACTGGAGATGCCAAGTTAGGTGGGCCACTGTATCTCCAATCTGGCATCTTGTTTAATTCTAAAGGTGCTAAAACACAATCGGGAAATGCCAATAGTGGCAACTATTACAAAGCAACAAGTAACCCCATGTATCTTGAAGTTCCTTTAAATCTTGTATTTAAAACACCAACAAAAAATGCAAAACTATTTTTTGGTGCTGGCCCATATATAGCCATGGGAATTGCTGGAAAAAATAAAGTTGAAGGCAGATTTGGTGGTATTGCTTTTAGCAGCAATGAAAACATTAAATGGGCCGATGATGATCCGTCTACCCTTAACTATGAAGAAGGTTCTGGCTATGGAATTGTGAGAAGATTTGATTATGGCTTTAATGCACTTGCTGGTATAGAAACCAAAGATTTTCAGCTTGGCATAAATTACGGATTGGGCTTGGCAAAATTACAAAGTGGTAGCAATAGCAGTGCTGATGATAAAAATAAACATCGTGTTTTTAGTATAACAATGGCTTTTAAATTATAAACAACTTTTACTTTTCGTATATAAAAAAATAGTAGCTAATTATGGCTACTATTTTTTTTATATGCTGAGTAATGAACAAAACGTACAAGTGTGCGACGCCGAGAACGCTGATTTATTTTTTGCTGTTGGGTACAAAAATTAACTCTTCAATTCTTTTGCATAATATTTACACTCTCTAGTTAACCCACAAATAGTACATTTTGGGCTACGTGCAGTGCAAGTGTAACGTCCATGTAATATTAGCCAATGATGGGCTTTATGCACCAACTCTGCTGGAATGTTTTTAATCAATTCTTTTTCTACAGCCAAAGGTGTTGTTGCTGTTAAAGGCACTAAACCTAAACGTTTGCTTACTCGGTTTACATGTGTATCAACTGCCATATTGGGTTGCTCATCTACAACGCTGGTAATTACATTGGCTGTTTTACGACCAACACCTGGCAATTGCACCAACTCATCAACAGTCATTGGAATTTCTCCATTAAATTTATCCAACAACATATTGGCCATTCCAATTAAATGTTTGGTTTTGTTGTTTGGGTAAGAAATGCTTTTTATCAATGGAAACAATTCATCGAAAGTGGCTTTTGCCATTTCTTTTGGCGATGGATATTCTTTAAAAATTGCTGGGGTAGTAAGGTTTACACGTTTATCGGTGCATTGGGCCGATAAAATTACTGCTACCAATAATTGAAAAGGATTGTCGTACAGCAGTTCTGTTTCTGCAACTGGAACATGCTCTTGAAAGTAGTTAATAACAAACCGGTATCTTTCTTTCTTTGTCATAGTTTTTGTATAACGCAGAAATAAAGATACCGGTTCAAATTAATTTTTGCGGTTTGCAACCAATTTTTGTTAGACAGATGTTACAACATCTGTAGATTTTGCATAGTTAAGAATGGCATTAACACTGCTAGTTCTTGGCGATTTTAAGTTTAAAGAACTTATTTGCTTAACTGTTCGTTTAAGCATTTTAATTTCTTCTTGTAATTCCCAATCTAACAGCAATGCTTCTTCTATAGCAATGCTTACTTCTTTAGAAGTTTCCCCATACAAAAATTGCATAAGTACTTCTTGCTTAAATTTTTCCATAAAATCAATGTGGTGTGCGATATAATCCAAATTTTCGAAACAACACTATTAAAACGACTACAAGGTAAGATTATTGTTTTATTATTTTTTTATTGCCAAGGTATCCTCTACAATAAAAACGTCTTCCCCTTCTTTTTTAAGCATATAACGCTCTCTAGCAAATTTTTCGATTGCAGCAGGATTGTGCTGAAAATCAGTAAGTTCTTGCTTCGATTTTTCAATTTCATTTAGATAATATTGCTTCTTTTCTTTTAAAGAATGTAGTTCATTTCTTTTTTCTAAAGTTGAAAAAAAATCTTTTTGATCAAAGAAAAGCATCCAGCCAATAAACAGAGCTATTGCTAAAATGTATTTATTGGTAATAATTGGAGCTATATTTTTCATATTGCTAAAATAAAAAAGTTTGATGGTTGTAAATGTACATGCTTAAACATTTTTTACAACCATCAAACTATACACACTTGTTTATTTATGTGCTAACTATTTACTTACCAAACTTTAAACCTTTAGGAAAAGTTCCGGTACTGCCTAAAGCTTCTTCTATACGAATTAATTGATTGTATTTTGCAATACGATCTGTACGAGATGCTGAACCTGTTTTAATTTGACCACAATTTAAAGCAACTGCTAAATCGGCAATGGTAGTGTCTTCTGTTTCCCCACTTCTATGGCTCATAATGGTATTGTAACCAGCATGTTGTGCCATTGTTACAGCATTAATGGTTTCAGTTAATGTACCAATTTGATTTACTTTAACCAATAAAGCATTGGCAATATTTTTATCGATACCAGTTTTTAAACGGGTAACATTGGTTACAAATAAATCGTCACCAACTAATTGGCATTTACTTCCAACAGTATCTGTTAAGTTTTTCCAGCCAGCCCAATCGTCTTCGGCCATACCATCTTCAATTGAAACAATTGGATATTTTTTAACCCAACTTTCCCAAAATTTCACCAATTCATCGCTGGTCATAATTTTTCCGCTGCTCTTATGAAACACATATTTTTTCTTTTTGGCATCCCACAATTCACTGTTTGCAGCATCCATTGCAATGGCCACCTGACTGCCAATTTTGTAACCAGTAGCTGTAATGGCTTCTAAAACGGTTTCAATAGCTTCTTCATTGCTTTGAATATTTGGAGCAAAACCACCTTCATCGCCCACGTTTGTGCTATATCCTTTTTTCCTTAAAACGCCTTTTAATGTATGAAATATTTCAGTACCCCAACGCAAACCTTCACTAAAAGAAGGAGCACCAACTGGCATAATCATAAACTCTTGAAAATCTATTTTATTATCGGCATGTGCACCACCATTTAAAATGTTCATCATTGGCACAGGCAATGTTCTTGCATTTGTACCACCAATGTAACGATACAATGGTAAACCTGCTTCTTCTGCAGCTGCTTTTGCAACAGCCAAACTCACTGCTAAAATCGCATTGGCTCCCAATTTGCTTTTGTTGGGTGTGCCATCTAAATCAATCATCACTTGGTCTATTGCTGCTTGTTGTGCAACATCGTAACCCACCAATGCTTTAGATATTAAATCATTTACGTTTTTTACAGCTTTTAAAACGCCTTTACCTACATATTTTTTCTTATCGTTATCACGTAATTCTGCTGCTTCATGTATGCCTGTACTTGCACCACTTGGAACTGCTGCACGTCCAAAATAGCCATCATCTGTTAATACATCTACTTCTACCGTTGGATTACCACGACTGTCTAAAATTTGACGAGCATGAACTTCGATAATGTAACTCATAATTGCTTGCTTTTATGTTTTATTAATTTTTATTCGTTTCTAAAAAAATATACACTTTCTTATTTTAAATCTTGAATGCAAAATTGCAGTTTTATGTTGAACGAATAGCTGCAATACATCATATTTATCTACAAATAATTTAGCTTAACTCTGTGGTTAAACTTCTAAATACATCTTCTAAACTTTTTCCTTTTTGCAAATTTTGCAATGTATCATCGGCAACAATTTTACCTTTATTAATAATGATAATTCTATTGCAAATGGCTTCTACTTCTTGCAAAATATGGCTTGAAAAAAGTACGGTTTTATTTTTTCCTTGTTCTTTAATTACATTTCTAATTTCTACAATTTGATTGGGATCTAAACCACTTGTTGGTTCATCTAAAATCAATACTTCTGGATTGTGAATTAATGCTGCAGCTAACCCAACACGTTGTTTGTAGCCTTTAGATAACTCACCAATTTTTTTATGTTGCTCATCCTGCAACCCTGTTAATTGAATTGAATTATTTACCTGCTCTTTTATGTTGTTTAATTGATGAACCCCTGCAATAAATTGCAAATATTCTTTTACATACATATCGTAATACAAAGCATTGCTTTCTGGTAAGTATCCAATTTTCTTTTTAACCAAAATTGGGTGTTGACTAACATCCACATCTGCCACCAAAGCTTTTCCAGCACTTGCTTGTAGATAGCCTGTTAGTATTTTCATTGTAGTACTTTTTCCTGCACCATTGGGTCCTAAAAAGCCTACAATCTCTCCTTTAGCAATATTGAATGAGATATTGTCGATTGCTTTTTGAGTAGAATAAGTTTTTGTTAATTGTTGAACCTGAATTGACATGAAAATGATAAATTATGTTGGTATAAACATAGGCAATAAGGATACTAAAATAATTAACAGCAATACTGCATACATGCCAATGGTAATTACATTATTTAATCGCATGATTGTTTTTTTTGTATTGGATTCACTCATTTCTTGATCCTCTTCTCCATACCATTTAAAAACTGCCATTAGTAACCCTGCCAAACCCTCCAATTGGTTATTAAACGAAAAAGAAAACAATGCTTTAATCACAACTATTACGCATAGCAATAACCAAAAATATAAATAATATGAAGCTAATAATTTAACTAACATAATGATTGCAAAAGTGCTTTGCTAAAGCAATAAGTTTAAGCATAGAAGTTGGCAAAAGTAACTTATTTTGAAAGCACTAAGATGCTAAAAAAAAAATCAACTGCAAAAACTAGGTTAATCATTTATTGTATACTCATTTTTTAGAGCATAATATCCAAACAAAGCCAGCCCAATTGCAATAGGTGTAAATATAGAAATGATAATTATCCAAGGCATTGGTTGGTTAATATCTAAAGTTCCACCCGCCTTTATATGTTCTACAGCTGCTTTAATTAAAAAGAAAATTGCTGCAATGGCAATGGTAATCCAAACTACCCCTAAATATTTTTTTATTGTATTCATTTAATTATTTTTTGGCAATTCATGTATATAAACATTTTCATCGTCGCTTACATCATCATCTGTTTTATTACTTAAGTACAACAATCCAATTACAAAACAAACAGCTGCAACACCAATAGGATACCACAATCCACTTAAATAATTACTACCTGGCGTTACAGTAATTAGAGTAGCAATAAAAGGTACCAATCCGCCAAAAACACCATTGCCAATATGATAAGGCAAACTCATGCTTGTATATCTAATTTTAGTTGGAAACAATTCAACCAAGAAAGCTGCAATTGGGCCATACACCATGGTTACAAAAAACACTAAAGCAAAAACCAACCCTATTAATTTCCATTGATATTGGCTATCTAAAACAATACTTTTTTTAGTTTCTAATAATTTTAAATTGTCTCTATTTTTTGTTTCTTGTGTGTATTTATCTGTTTGCAATAAAGTGCTACCATCTTTATAATTGGCTGTAGTTGTTTTAATAATTAACGAATCGCTTATTTTATCGGGATTCAATTTTTTTGTAACGGTAATTGTTGAACTTATTTCTAGCCTACTAGCAACATCACTCATTGTATACATGGCTGTAAAAATGGGTCTATAACAAAGTACTGCCAACAACATACCAGTTAGCATAATGGCTTTTCGTCCAATTTTATCACTTAACCAACCAAAAAATACAAAAAATGGAGTAGCCAATAATAAAGCAATGCCAATCCACGTATTGGTTTGTGTTGCTTCTAATCCACAAGTTTTTATTAAAAAGGTTTGTGCATAAAACTGACCTGTATACCAAACAACACCTTGCCCCATTGTGGCTCCAAATAAAGCCAACAACACCATCTTTAAATTGGTTCTATTACCAAAGCTTTCTTTTAGTGGATTTTTACTGGTTTTGCCTTCAGTTTTTAATTTGGCAAACAATGGACTTTCATTCATTTTCATTCTAATCACAATAGAAACCAACACCAATACAATGCTTAATAGAAAAGGAATTCTCCAACCCCAATCGGCAAAAGCTTCTTTACTCAAATTTTTTTGTACTGTAATAATTACAATAAGTGAAACAAATAAACCTAGCGTTGCTGTAGTTTGAATCCAGCTGGTATAAAATCCACGTTTGTTTGCTGGTGCATGTTCTGCTACATAAGTTGCAGCTCCTCCATACTCACCTCCTAATGCCAATCCTTGTAAAAGGCGTAACAATAAAACTAAATAAGGTGCAAAATGAAAATTTTGGTACGAAGGAATACAACCAATTAAAAAAGTTGATCCACCCATAATAACCAAGGTTAATAAAAATGTATGTTTTCTGCCAATTATATCTCCTAATCTACCAAAAAACAACGCTCCAAAAGGCCGTACAATAAACCCTGCAGCAAATGTTGCCAATGTTGCTAAAAAAGCAGCAGTTGGATTTCCAGAAGGGAAAAATTTTTCTGAAATAATGGTGGCTAAACTTCCAAAAATGTAAAAATCGTACCACTCTATTAATGTACCAACAGACGAAGCTCCAATAACTTTCCAAATACCTTTTTCAGACGACATACGCGATTATGTAATTTAGTTTTAGTTAACTACTAATTATTCAACTACTATTTTATTTTAGTATAAATGAATAAAAAATATTCATATAAATTTATGAATAGTACAAAGAGATAGCAGGCAAATATTTAAGGCATGAACATAGTATTTATAATTAAGTTAACAAAAACTAGCATCAACTTTTTTATGAATTCATTAAAATGTATTTCAATTAAAAATGATTATTTTTCATGTATTTGTAATAACTATAGTGTTAAACTACACATCATTACCTTAATTTTAAAGCCTGAACAAATTGATTGTTATGAACTATCCTTATCAAATTACTTCATTTGAGCAATACCAAGCCGAGTACAAAAAAAGCATAGAACAACCAGAAGATTTTTGGAGCAACATTGCCGAACACTTTATTTGGCGTAAAAAATGGGATAGTGTTTTAAATTGGAATTTTACAGAACCAAAAATTGAATGGTTTGCTGGTGGAAAATTAAACATAACCGAAAACTGTATTGATAGACATTTACAAGAACTTGGTGATAAGCCTGCAATAATTTGGGAGCCAAATAATCCAGAAGAAAGAGTCCGTATTGTAACTTATAATCGTTTGCACAAAAGAGTTTGCCAGTTTGCACAAGTTTTAAAAAACAATGGAGTTAAAAAAGGTGATAGGGTTTGCATTTATATGGGTATGGTGCCAGAATTGGCCTATGCTGTTTTAGGATGTGCAAGAATTGGTGCTATACATAGTGTAATTTTTGGAGGTTTTAGTGCTCAAAGTATTGCTGATAGATTAGAAGATGCCCAAGCCGAATACATTATTACCTGCGATGGTGCTTACAGGGGCGAAAAAATAATTCCTTTAAAGAATGTGATTGATGATGCTTTAGTAGGCAATAAAACTGTAAAAAAAGTAATTGTTTATACAAGAACTAGAACGCCAGTAAGCATGATAAAAGGCAGAGACCTTTGGTGGGAAGATGAAATGGAATTTGCCGAACACCAAGTTGAAAAAGAGGGTGTAGTTACTTTTGAACCAGAAGTGATGGATGCCGAAGATCCATTGTTTATATTGTATACATCTGGCTCTACAGGTAAACCAAAAGGTGTAGTACATTCTACAGCTGGTTATATGATTTGGGCAAATTACACTTTTGTTAATGCTTTTCAGTATCAAAAAGGAGATGTACATTTTTGTACTGCAGATATTGGATGGATTACAGGTCATACATATATACTATATGGACCATTAAGTGCTGGAGCAACTTCTTTAATGTTTGAAGGAGTACCTACTTATCCAGACGCTGGTAGATTTTGGGAAATTGTAGACAAGCATAAAGTAAATATTTTATACACAGCTCCTACTGCTATTAGAAGTTTAATGGGCTTTGGATTGCTTCCTTTAGGTGGCAAAAATTTAAGCAGTTTAAAAACATTAGGAACCGTTGGAGAACCTATTAATGAAGAAGCTTGGCATTGGTACAACGAACATATAGGCAAAGAAAAATGCCCAATAATCGACACTTGGTGGCAAACAGAAACTGGTGGCTGCCTTATTACCAATCTTGCAGGGGTTACACCATCAAAACCTAGCTGGGCAACCTTGCCTATGCCAGGTGTGCAACCCATTTTGGTAGATGAAAATGGAAATGAGATAACTGAAAAAGACGAAAATGGAATTACAAAAGGAAATCTTTGCATTAAAGCTCCTTGGCCTGGTATTTTAAGAACCACTTGGGGCGACCATGAACGTTGCAGAACAAATTATTTTGCTACTTATCCTAATGTATATTTTACAGGCGATGGTGCACTTAAAGATGAAGATGGTAACTTTAGAATTACAGGTCGTGTAGATGACGTTTTAAATGTAAGTGGCCACAGAATAGGTACTGCTGAAGTTGAAAATGCCATAAATATGCATGCAGGTGTGGTAGAAAGTGCAGTGGTTGGCTACCCTCACGATATTAAAGGACAAGGTATTTATGCTTTTGTAATTTGTACAAGCCATCATGACGATGAAGAACAAACTCGCAAAAACTTATTGCAAACCGTTACCAGAATTATTGGAGCAATTGCAAAGCCCGATAAAATTCAATTTGTAAAAGGTTTACCCAAAACAAGAAGTGGTAAAATAATGAGGCGAATTTTAAGAAAAATTGCCGAAGGCGAAGTTGCCAACATTGGCGATACCAGCACCTTGCTAGACCCCTCTGTTGTTGAAGATATAATTGGCGGGAAATTGTAAACTATAAAAATGACATTAAAAATTTATCAGGTAGATGCATTTACAAACAAAGTATTTTCAGGAAATCCAGCAGCTGTTTGCCCTTTAGATGCCTGGTTGCCCGATGATATAATGCAAAAAATAGCCAATGAAAACAACCTTGCCGAAACAGTTTTTTATGTTTACCATAACCATCAATACGAAATAAGGTGGTTTACACCTTTGGTTGAGGTTGATTTGTGTGGCCATGCAACCTTGGCTGCTGCTTATGTATTATTTAATATAGAAGGCTTTAATAACGCTATCATTCCATTTTATTCACCACGAAGTGGTGCCTTACCAGTTGAAAAAAAAGGAACCTTATTAACTTTAAACTTCCCAACAGATAGTTTAGAAAAAACGGATTTTAGTGATGCCTTAAGCACTTGTTTTACCACAAAACCAATAGAAATTTATAAAGGCAAAACGGATTATATGCTTGTTTTTGCCAACCAAGCAGAAATTGAAAATATTGAACCCAATTTTACTGAAATTAATAAGCTGCCTTGCAGAGGGGTAATTGCTACTGCAAAAGGGAATAAAGTTGATTTTGTATCGAGATTTTTTGCCCCACAATGTGGTGTAAATGAAGATCCTGTTACAGGCAGTGCACATACAACATTAACTCCTTACTGGGCAAACCAACTTGGCAAAAACCAAATGTGTGCTATACAACTATCTCTAAGAAAGGGGTTTTTAGAATGTACTTTTAAAGGAGATAGAGTTGAAATTAGTGGTGAGGCGAAATTGTATTTAAAAGGGGAGATATATATTGATTAGTTTTTGAGTTATCATGCTGTTGTAGGTATTGTTTAAACAACAACAGCGAAAAGATTATAATCATTTTATATTGAAGCAAATGCTGCTGAAAACCGCTACGGCGTAGGCAAAGCCCTACGCCGAGTGGAAAATAAACTACGCCTAGTTAGGGTGAAGAACACCAACAACGGCGAAAAAAAATACTATTTAATGATAATAGTTTTAGTAATTTGCGTTACTCCATTGGTCATTTGTATATTGTATTGTCCAGATGAAATGGTATTATACAAATCAATTACTTTACTAAAACTAACACCATCACTGTAAATATTTGTGCTATAAACTTGTTTACCAAGCATTGAAAATATGTTAATGGTGTAATTACCTTTAGCAATTCCATTTGCTTGTAAATTTAATTTACCGTTTACTATAGGGTTTGGAGCAACGGTTAAATCTAATAAATTTTTAGAAGTACTGGCTTTTACTTTAATAATAGAACTATAAGCAATTTTTCCGTCTTTATCTACAGCCTTAACACGATAATGAATGCCGTCAAAAGTGGAATTAACAATAAAATTATAATTTTTTAGATTTTTAGCTTCAACACTTGCAATTGTAACGAAATCTTTACCATTTGTACTTTGTTCAATAATATAATTTGAAGTATTTATTTCAGCTTCAACTTGCCAATTCAGCTTTGTTTTTCCCTCATTAAATGAAGCTGAAATTGCTCCAAATTTCACAGGTAATATTTGACCAAAACTAGTAATTCCAATACTATCTACATCACTATCTGTTCCTGGCCTGAATACTATTTTTAAGCGTTTTGCTGTTGGAGAACCTATAGTAACAGTAGTATCATTACATGGTATTGTAAAAGAAGTAGATTTCATAAGTGTAACTGCTACCCAAGTTGCAGTAACCGCATTGGTATCATTAGTTATCCATAAAGTGTACGACCTTGAAGCACGCCCACGTATCATTCTAAATTCTTGAATACCAAAATTTACGATAGGTGTAATTAAGTATCCAGAATCATAAACTGGAGCTAAGTTTCTCGATCTTATATGATAATTTGGCACAGTTGAAGGGCAATTACCAGTACCTGCAATACCCCCAGTAAGATAAACTCCTGCACCATACCATCTTCCTGCATTACCATTAAAATAAAAACCATTAAATGCGGTTGGATTGATTGTTGTTAAATCACAAGCAGGGGATAAATTAGGTTGAAAACCATCTCTCCAATACAATTCGTTTTGTGCTGTTGATTGTAAACTAATAAATAGTAAGCTAAATAACATAGCTTTAAGTAAAAACTTTTTCATTAAATAAATTTAGGAGTGCAAAATAATTTGGAAAGTTGAAATAAACAAAAAATGAAAGTTATTTTTGCCATTTTTTGTTGATGTTGTTGTTCTTCACCAACAACGGCGAAAATGTTTTATAAAGTAAAAAATATACTTATCAAGTTAAAGCTATTCACAGCTCTATTTATGTGTTTTGGCTTTATACTGAAATTTATAGCTTTTATACCCTATCGCTTGGTTTAAAAATCAAAGTTTTTGGGTTTTGCACCCAATTTTTTAGGTTGACAAGCTAAAGTTTTGGGCGTTTTTGATAAAATTTTATCAATTAAATCAATATACTTAGGTTTTTCACACAAAAACATCATGTTTTAACCCAAAAACTTCATTTTAAAAATGAAGTAGAGCATTTAATTATTTAACAAGATAAGCCTATTATTAAAAAATAGTAGTAAATAGTGTAAAGTATTAACCATCTAACTTTTCCGCAACGTCCTTTCAGTGACGTTGCTGGGAAGGAGGGCACAAAAAAATCCTCAATAACATCTTTTTTGTAAAGCACCCGAGAAGGGCATTTTAGTTAAGTAAGTCCACTAATTTTAACATGGGCGTATATGTATTATTTATAGCTGAAATTTTTGAGTATGTATTTACAAAAGATTTCCCTTTTAATGGAAAAAATGTTACAACCAACTTTTCAAAATTTGTTTTTTCTAGCAAAATATTTTCCTCAATGTTTCTAACACATCCATCCGAATTAATGCTAATCTTATTACAAAAAAATCTAGACCATTCGCCAATTTTTTTATTATTACCGTCATATGCAATCATTTTAATTTCAGAAAATGGGGGCAAAGTTTGTTCACTTTCATAAATCCAACTTATTGAAATTCCCTTTTTTTGCTTGTTCATATAAGGCAAAGTTTTCAAAAATATTTTTGATCTATCTATTGCTTCGGGCTTTTGTTCAACATTTTTTTTGAAATTAAATAAAAGTGGATTTAAATATAAAATCTCTTTTGCTAAAAGTTCGTGGTAATCAAAACTTATCCATCCATACCCTTTGTCTCCCCAAGTACTACCCCATGAATTTTTTATAATAAAGCCATCTTCGTCATAACCTACTATTACAACTGCATGCCCTTCATTAATTAGTGTTTCACTATTCTTTAAGACTAATAATGTATCTATGGAGAGAATTTGTTTATTTAAATTTAATATGTTTCTTTTTGCTTCATCATAACTTAATAATCTATTGTTAACTTTTACATAAAATAAATCATTCGGTTTTAGTTTGTTTGACTTTTTACCCTTATGCTCTGACCAATAATCCCCATTAACCCTATAACATACAGCAACAGCTTTACTACCAGAATCAAGTAAACTTTTAATAAATTGGATATCTCTTGCTTTCTTACCTTCAAAATGACCTAAACCATTTGAATTAAAAAAAAGGGAGAAGTTTTGAATGTGAGCAAATCGAAAATTTTTACGCCACCCATATCTGCCGAGAGTTTAGTAATAGTATTATCCATCTTGTTCCATACAACTGACTTTGGGTTGTATGGATAAAATGATTCGGGCCAAAATCCTCGTTTGCTTATTTCATCGATATAAAATTTCAAAATAGCACCTTCTTGATAATTCTTTAATTTCTCTGAATTAAACATTTTGGCACTTGCGTAAATATGTTGCTCACTTATATCTGAAGGAAAAGCAGGATGGGTTTCGAGCAAAGCACAAATTGAAAATGCAGTACAAGTACCTCTGCCTTCTTGATTTTTTACTGGAGATTGATATGCCCTATAATCAACAATTTGACTATAAATGACATTTGAAAAAAAGATAAAAATTATAAGCAAATACTTATTGAATCTAAGAATCATATAAACAATAATTTTTTAAATTAAGCATCCAATATTAGTTAATTCAACAATTACAGGATTAAACTTAGTCTAATTCTTTTTTAATCATTGTTGATATAGCAAGGCCAACCTACCATCTTGCCCAAAATTTACTTGCAGGGAGTCCACAAGAAGAAAGCAATCAAAAGTAAAAACAACCCACCTACAAAACCACCCCAAATTTCTCTCCCAATACTTTCAATTCTTCTACAACACTTTCAAACAAAGGAATACCGTTGGCCATCCTTTCTTTTTCCATCTCAAACTCAGGTTGGCCAGGTATTAAAACTGGGTTATTAGCATCAATTGGTTTGGTGTTTTTAAAACGACTAATCCAATTGTCCATATGTTGTTTAAAATCGTCTGCTGGTCTAAATGCATCAATTCGCATAGCACCAAAAAAATGCCCTAATCCTTTACCTGGCATATTTTGTGGCATAGGTACATAAGCAGGAAATGGAGGAGCCCAAGGACCATAAGATGCTCCACTAAGTACAGCACTAAAAATATCTACAATACTGCCTAAGGCATAGCCTTTGTGGCTGCCATGCTCTCTATCACTACCTAAAGGCAACAAAGCTCCACCATGTTTTAAAGCATGGGCATTTGTGCTTTCATTCCCATCCTTATCTTGTACCCAACCAATTGGAGTATCTAAATTTTTACGTTGGAGCAGTTCCAATTTTCCATTAGCTGCTGTAGTGGTGGCAAAATCGGCAACAAATGGTTGTTCGTTTTTAGTAGGTATTGCTACAGCAATAGGATTTGTACCTAGCATTTTTTCCATACCAAATGTTGGGGCAACCAAGGCACTAGCATTGGTCATGGCAATTCCAATCATATCTTCTTGCAAAGCCATCATAGCATGGTAGCCAGCAATTCCAAAATGATTACTATTTTGCACACTAACCCAACCTGTACCACATTGTTTTGCTTTATCAATGGCTATTTGCATAGCATGTGGTGCAACTACCAAACCCAATCCAGCATCACCATCTACAGTTGCTGTACTAGGCGTTTCATGAATTATTTTTATTTGTGGATTAGCATTAATTCTTTCAGCCTCCCATAATCTTACATATCCTACAAGTCTTGCTATTCCATGGCTATCAATTCCTCTAGCATCTGCATTTAGCAACACCGTTGTTGCAGTAGTTGCATGAGGAACATTACAGCCCATCTTAATAAAAATATCAAAAGCAAAATTGTACAATTGTGTGTAGGTATAAACTTTCATAAACGTTTAAAAGTTTGTAAAAGTAAATAATTACAAGCAATACATTTGCAGCTATGCAATTATCAAGTAGTTTATTGGAAAACGCTGTACAAGCATTTGCTACTTTACCAGGTGTAGGAAAAAAATCGGCATTACGAATGGCACTTCATTTACTAAAGCAGAGCAATGAAGATGTGCAACTTTTTGCTAATAGCATTGCTACGATGAAAAAAGAAATACAATTTTGCAGAAAATGCAATAATATTAGCGATGATGCATTGTGTACTATTTGCAAAAACAAATTAAGACAACAACAAACTATTTGTGTTGTAGAGTCGATTAAAGATGTAATTACCATTGAAAGCACTCAACAATACAATGGGGTATATCATGTATTGGGAGGTGTAATTTCTCCTTTAGATGGTGTTGGTCCAGATCAATTATTTATTGATGGTCTAATTTCAAGAGTACAAAACGATGCTATTGAGGAAATAATATTTGCCTTAAACCCAAACATACAAGGCGATACCACCATTTATTACATTCAAAAAAAGCTACAAAACTTTAACTGTAAAATTACCACAATTGCAAGGGGAATTGCTTTTGGAGGAGAATTAGAATATGCCGATGAAATGACGTTGGCAAAAAGTCTTGCCAATAGATTGCCTATAAATACATATGTACAATAGCATAAAAACTGCATGAACATGCTAACAAGTTTAAACAAATTTTTCACCTAACGTTTGTTAGCTTACTTTTGCCCATTGTTTAACTGTTGCAGTTTTGCCTGTGCCAGCATAGCCATGCAGTAAAATGGTTAATCCCTTATTCAGTCCTTTTGCTTTTAAAACCTGTGTAATTCGGTTGTACTCATTTTGTTCAATAAATTTTTCGACAAACTGTAATTGCTCCCATTCTTTTTCGTTATAAAATAATTCTTCTTGTTCAAATTCAGTATAGTTAATCACTTTACAAATAGTAGGCTCAAATTCAGTTTTTGTATTAGCACTTCCTGCATAAATAATATTGCTGGCTTCTTTGGTTAGTTGCAAAGTGTGTGCAAATCCATTGTCTTTGTTGGCTCGTTCTACAAGTGCACACTCCACTATTTTAAGTGTTTTATTTCTTAGTTTTTTTCTGAACACATAATGATCTGCTGGCTCATCAAATATTTCTTCTAGCAAACTATCTAATTCTATTGCTTGTTTATTTCTATTGATTACTTCGGCACAAAATCCCCAAAAAATTGTTTCTTCTTCAATGGGTAATTTGTAATGTGTAATAGACTTTATCTGGGGTAATTCAATATTGTGATGAACAATTGCCTCTACTTCTCTAAATAATGTATGGCTATCAATATCGTCTTTTTTTCTGCTACTTATAAGACTGGTAATTTCTTCCAAGAAACTTAAAAAGCTTTCGGCTTTTGGAGCATTTAATAATTGAACATCAGCATGTATAATAGCTTCTAATAATCGAGGGTGGGCATATAAAACTCTTTTTGTTGTTTGACTTCTTCGTCTAGTAATTTGTTTTGAACTCATGAGTCCACATTCCAATAGTTTATCTATCACTTGTACAAGTTCAGCATAGCAAGTAATATCACCAGCAAAGTGAGATACAACAGTTTCCATAGTTTGTCCATACTCCATTAAACCACCATGTACAAAATAGCTTAGTACAATAACTTCTAATTTATTTTCTATACCCAAAAAAGCACTCACAATATTTACTGATGTAGCAATCGTTTCATCGGTTAGTACATCAGTTAAATTCGTTTCATGACTAGAACGATAAATAACATCACAAGCTTTTAATAATTGATTGGCTTTGGTAATATTCATGCAATTTTTTTTAATTGAGCAACAAAAAATAGCAACATCTACAAAATATTGCTTCACATAGGCACATGACTTTTACCTTTCTTTATTATGGTAAAAAATAATTTACCCTTGTAAGAAAGTAGTTTAAAACCCAATAAGATGTAGGAAAGTTTGTGCTTATTTGATAATACAAAACTAAGCTACAAATACACTTTTTTATTGTTAAGTAGCTGTTAAGAAAACATGATTAAGGAAATAGATTAGTTTGCTTTTTATTCTTACTTTTAAAAAAACGAAATTATGAGTGCAAAAGAAATTAGAGAAGAAAGCAATATAGGGTCTTGGCAAAACTTACCTACCTCTACAAAAAAAGAATCAACGAAAGTATTATACAAGCTGATAATGATCAAGTAATAGATGCTTTTGAATCTATTAAAAACATCAAACAAAAATTAGGATTACATGCCTAGGCAATTGGTAATTACTAAATATGCAGATGAGGATATTCTAAATATCACATCATACCTTCTAGAAGAATGGGGCAATAAAGTAGCCGAAAATTTAGCATGAAAAATGTTAGTCTTGTTCTTTATAGAGTTAAAAGAACAAAGATTGAAATTATTGCTGTGATTGATGGTAGAAGACAACCATCTACTGTTAAAAAGTTGGCAAGAAAACGATTGTAAAAATCTTATCCTTTATTTTCAAAAGAAATTTAAATCACATTCGTACAGCTTTCAACGTTACGACTATTAATGCACTTATTACTACACATTTGTATAATTACAAGTTCATCTTACATTTTGTAGCCAAATAAAAGGCTCTGTATAAATATTGTTATCGAAATTTCCTCAGAAATAGATTTTTTATTTTGCAAATGATGATTATCTTGTAAGCCCCTACATTAAAGCTTATGGCACTAAAAATTATCACCCACGGTTCAAAAGACTACCAAAAAATGGTAGAGATGCGTTTTAATATTTTACGCAAACCTTTAGGCTTAGAATTTTTACCTGAAGAACTAGCTCGTGAAAAAGAAGATATTTTAATTGGCTGCTTTGAAGAAGAAAAACTAGAAGGCTGTTGCTTACTTACAAAATTAGATGCATCGACTGTAAAGCTTAGGCAAATGGCTGTAACCAGTGGTTTACAAGGTAAAGGCATTGGCAGGGTTTTACTCATTTTTGCAGAAAATATTGCTAGAGATAGAGGCTACAAAAAAATTACCATGAATGCCCGTAAAAACGCTTTAGGCTTTTACGATAAATTGGGCTACAAAGTTGTTGGGGATGAGTTTTTAGAAGTTACTCTTCCACATTTTACCATGGAAAAAGAATTGTAAAGCAACCATTAAATTGGCGTTATTTTTTAATACTTCTATTCAGAATGCCTCTAAGATCATGCCTCATCTCATCGCCCATTTCATCTTTAGGCAATAGAATAAACGATTTGTTGTTGAAATAAAAATGAAAAAAGTAAGGCGTTTCTAAAAATTTTTCAAACTGGCTCCATGCCCAATATGCTTCTCCTTTTTCATTTTCAAAACTTAGCCCATTTTCATTGATGTCTGCAATAAAACGTTCTTTAAACATGGGTGTTTTTTTATAAATGCTATGTGGAAGAATATACCAAATTGCCGCCATCATAAATACCCAAATGCAAGAACCCAACAAAAATGGCTCGGGACGTACTTTTTTAAAGTAGAGCAATATTGCTGAAACAATGGCAAATACATTTACCAAAATCATCATTAATTTAATATCTCTTTTTGAGATAAAATGATATCGCAAAGCTTGTATTGTTTTCGATTTATCGTAACTAAAACTAAACTGCATAATTAAATTTCTAGTTGCAAAGAAACTGTTTATCTATCACTTTTAAAAAGAGAATGCCGTAAATAAAGATGTGTATTAAATTGTAGTGCCCATATCTTTTATTTTTTCTTTTCTTAGAGCATCAATTTCCATCATACCCAATGTTCGTGAAATTTTCCAAGTGCCTTTTTCTTTTTTAAGTTCTGTTTCAGATGTGGCTTCAACTATTGTATTCGTTTCATAATCCAATGCTTCAAATACACAAGTTACAATCGCTGTATTGCCATTAATGGTTACTTTCCATTTGCTTTTTTTAGGAAAAGAATAATCAATTACTCCTGCAACATCTTCTTGCCCACCAACAATCCTATCAAAGTCAAATCCAATTACAATTTCTTCCTCAGGATATTTTTGATAAATTTCATCTATTCTTTTAAAATCTTTTCTATGCCAACTAATAAAATCTTCGCCCAATAATGGCACTTTAGTAC